>ERZ1035032.723-NODE-723-length-24286-cov-10.621312_pt1 | contig 24286 bp, 21 predicted proteins | sample MGYA00520693_ERZ1035032 | MGnify/ENA primary metagenome ERZ1035032 (study PRJEB33766, sample SAMN09781740) | gut metagenome | biome: gut microbiome | host: Homo sapiens | place: Madagascar | study: EMG produced TPA metagenomics assembly of the PRJNA485056 data... | reverse complement strand
ATATAATTGTAGCAAGGGAACAGCAGGAAAGGAGAAAAGAAATGGAGAACGAAGAAATGAGTAGAGCGGATTTGATAGCGATGTTAGTGTCAATTAGAGAAGTAGCGAGGACGAACGGAGAAATACACACGGTGGAACATATAGACAAGATACTGGAAGAGATAAGAATTTAGAATAAAGAGACATCAAAGGGGAAAGCACCTGAACATCCTGCTGGCTTTCCCCAGTGATTAAATAAATTATAGCAGGATGGAAGCGACAAGTCAAGAAAGGAAGGACACAGAATGAACATTGAAGAAGCAAGAAAGAAGATGAACATGTCGAGAAAAGAAGTGGCGACTTGGCTTGACATACCTTATAGGACAATGTGCAGCTGGGAAAATGGCGAAAGAGAGTGCCCGGAATATGTGGAGAAGTTAATTGTTGAAAAGATACTGGGAGGAAAGAAAAATATGAAAAAATATGAACTGAAAAAAAGAACAACAGAAATCGCATGGAAAGACAGATTCGACATCTTAGAAGGATGCACGGCGGAAGATCCGGAGCCGACTACACTGAAGAGATGTGACACAAAAGAAGAAGCAGAAAAAGCTTTGAAAGATTGCACAACAAGCATCAGAGAACTGAAGGGGGCAAGCGGAACATTCTACGCGGTGGAGGAATACTGCATAGAGGAAAATGAATACGATGAAGACGATGAATGGGTATCAGGAGGAGACATACTTGAATGGTCAAAAATGAATATCGAAGTTATTGAGAAGCCGACCTATAGAACGCTTGGTGCTTACTCAAATTACGAAGAAGCAGAAAAAGCAATGAACGATTATGACGGAGAAGATGAAGTGTATATGTCATTCTAAGGTATGGAATAGCCCGCGCACGAAAAACGTGGGCTATTTTAATGCAAAAATATGCTTGTACTAACTAAGCAGCGCCGACGGGAGCGCTTGACTATAACACCGGAAAACAGATTCTGCAGCTGCTGCAGGATACCTGCCGGAACGATGGGATTACGGTACTTCTGATTACGCACAACTCTGCGCTGGCACCGATGGCTGACCGCCTGATCCGCTTTAAGAGCGGAAAGGTGACAGAGATTACCTGCAATGCGCACCCTACGCCGATCGCGGAGATCGAGTGGTAGCGGGGCAGAAGAGAAAGGCAGGGATACTGATGAAGAGTGCATATAATAAGGAGATATGGCGGGCGATCCGCAAGGGGAAAAAACGGTTTTTCTCCATCATGCTGATCACGATTCTGGGTGTCGGAATGCTCACCGGATTGCGGGCTGCCTGCATGGATCTGCGCTATTCGGCAGATCAGTTTTATGACAGACAGGGACTGTACGATATCAGTGTCGTCTCGACGCTCGGACTTACGGAGAAGGATGTGGATGCGTTAAAGGCACTGGACGGTGTCGCGGATGCGGTCGGCGTCTACAGTGAGACGGTACATGCGAAAGTAAACGATCATGAGGTCAGCATTGCAGTCTGCACGTTGAATGACAGGGGAATCAATCAGCCGTATGTGTTGTCCGGCAGGCTGCCGGAGAGTGCGGATGAGACCGCCGTTACAACCGCGTTTGCCGATGAGACGGGATGCGGCATCGGGGATGTCATCGCGGTGGATACAACAGATGATGAGGAGTCTTCGCTGCTCTGCAGCCGCTTTACCGTAACGGGAATTGTGGTGGATGTGCAGGATGTCAACAATGCAAAGGGAGCGACGGCGTTCCGCTCCGGGCAGTCGGAGGATGGCACTGTGTTCATCTTGCCGGAGGCGGCAGACAGCGATATTTACACACAAGTCTGCCTTACCGTCGATGGTGCTGCAGAATTGTTCTGCTATTCCGATGCCTATGAGGAAAAGGTCGCACAGGTGACGGATGCGATTGAAACGCAGATTAAGGAAAATCGGGAGCAGGCACGGTACGTGGAAGTCACGGATGAGGCGAAAGAGAAGCTTGCGGATGCGAAAGCGGAGGCGGAAGAGTCCTTTGCTGAGGCAGAGCAGCAGCTTTCCGATGCGAGAGCAGAGCTGGATAAGGGCTGGCAGGAACTTTCCGACGGCCAGGAGGAATTTGATGCGGAAAAACAGCAGGCGGAGGATGGTTTTGCGGAAGCGAGAGATGAAATTGCCGCGGGAAAGCAGCAGATTGCCGATGGCAGCGCGCAGCTGGATGCAGCGGAGCAGCAGCTTTCGGAAGGCGAGGCGCAGGTGGCATCCGGTAAGCAGACGCTTTCGGCAAAGGAAGAGGAAACCTATGCACAGTTAGACGCGGCACGCGCACAGCTTACAGAGAGCAGTAAACAGGCAGCGGAGACGGAGACGGCATTGGAAGCGCAGGCGCAGGAGGTCATCCAGGCGTACGGGGAAGCATGGCCCGCTGAGGCCTGGGACGCCTATGTGCAGGCGGCAGTGGAGGCGTATTTACCCGTAGCAAGAGCGGTGGTCGCAGAGCAGGATGCCTCGCAGGCACAGGCGGCGGTGCCGGGACTGGTGGCGGACAGCCAGAGTGCGTTTTTGGAGGCGCTGCAGCAGCCCACAGCCGATCAGCTGGTACAGCTTGCAATGGGACTGGGAAATGTGCGGGCGACAATCCAGGCGCTCGGCGAGGCACAGGCGCAGCTGGATGCGGCAGAACAGACGGCACGGCAGCAGTTTGATGCGGCATGGAACGAACTGAACGAAGGGGAAGCACAGATCATCTTCGGAAAATCGCAGATTGCCGATAAGAGAGCAGAGCTGGAGAACGGCAGTACGGCGCTTTCTGAAGGTGAGGCGCAGCTTGCGCAAAAGGAACAGGAGACTGCGGCGCAGATAAAGGACGGTGAGGAAAATCTCGCCGAAGGACGGGAAAAGCTGCTTGAAGGTGAGACGGAATACGCGGACGGCAAGGCAGAATATGAAGAAAATCTTGCGGACTTCAATGAGACGATTGCGGAGGAAGAGCAAAAGATTGCGGACATTGACATGACACAGTGGTATGTACAGGATCGCACGTCTCTGAGCGGTTATGCCAATGTGAAGAGCGATGCGGCGTCGATTGAGGCGATCGGTACGGTGTTCCCGATGGTATTTTTCGTTGTTGCCATTCTCATCAGCCTGACGACGATAACCCGTATGGTGGAGGAGGACCGCGGTCTGATTGGAACCTACAAAGCGCTCGGCTTTACGGATCGTGAGATCCGCAGAAAATATCTGGTGTATGCATGTGCGGCGAGTGTGTCCGGCGGAATTCTGGGAAATGTGTGCGGATTTGTTCTTCTGCCGGAGATTATTTTCCGGATTTTTGATACGATGTATCTGTTCCCGGAATATCTGCTGCGCTTTATGCCGCTGCTCGGATGTGGCGGAGCTGCACTTTTTGCGGCCGGAATTGTCATCGCTACCGCCTGTGCATGTAAAGCGGAACTTGTACACATGCCGGCAGTTCTGATGCGGCCGAAAGCGCCGCGCGCAGGCTCCCGCGTACTGCTGGAGCGCATCACGCCGGTATGGAAGCGCCTGTCATTTCTCAATAAAGTGACCGCCCGCAACCTGTTCCGCTATAAAAAGCGTCTTTTCATGACCGTAGCGGGAATTATGGGATGCATGGCGCTCTTACTTTTCGGATTCGCGGTGAGGGATTCGGTGACAGACCTGCTGCCGCGCCAGTATGAAAATGTGTACCGGTATGATGTCATGGCGGCGGGGGCAGCATCCGACAATGACAAGATTCTTTCCTATGTAAACGGGGATCCGAATGTGCAAAGTGCGCTGAACGTGCAGATTTCCACGGTGAAGCTGAAGAATGCTGCCGGGAAGGAAGAAAAGGCACAGATGATTGTCGTGCCGGGGAATGAGCTTCTTGCAGAGTACATTGGCCTGTACAATCTTAAGGATGAGGAGATCGGCCTTTTGGACGGCGAGATTCTGGTAACGCAGAATGCGGCAAATGTGCTTGGGTTTGCGACCGGCGATCAGGTGGAGATTCAGGATCTGGATCTGAATCAGCGGGAAGTGACGGTAAGCGGTCTCGTCCGCAATTACCTCGGCAATAATGTCTATATGACAGAGAAAACCTATGAATCGCTGTTTGGCGATTATGAACCGAACGGGGTATTTTTAAAGCTGTCTGAAAAATGTTCAGATGAAATTGCATATGCAGATGATCTCGGCGGAAAAGAGGGTGTCGTGTCCTACACCAGCAAGCAGGAGCTTTCGGATGAGTTCTCGGATGCGTTCACCCTGATCAATATGGTGGTCTACATTGTGATTATCATGGCGGCGGCGCTCGCGTTCGTGGTTTTATTTACGCTGTCTACGACGAATATTTCCGAGCGGAGCAGAGAACTTGCGACGATTAAGGTGCTGGGATTTTTTGACCGTGAAGTGCATCTGTATGTCAACAAAGAGACCATGATACTCACGGCGATCGGCATTGTCTGCGGAATTCCGCTGGGATATGCGTTTGCGCAGACCTTAACGTATGTTTTGAACATGCCGTCGATTTATCTGGCGGTGTCCCTTCACGGGAAAAGCTATGCCATGGCGGCAGGCCTCTCATTTTTGTTTGCGATCCTGGTGGATCTGCTGACGAACCGCTCCCTGGATGAAATTGATCCGGTGGAAGCGTTAAAGAGTGTAGAATAGAAAAAGCGCCGGCACCGATGTGTGAAGTTCATCGGTGCCGGCGCTTTCTTTTTGTAAGATTTAGATTTGTTAAGGTTTAATTTAGAAATTGATAAGAAATAAAGATAATAATGTGATACGTAGCAGATTGCTATATAAAACTTTATTAGGGGAGCGATATTTGTGAAAAACATACTGGACTATTTGGAAAGAACAACAGTATGCAATGCTTGGAAAACAGCGGTTGATGACGGGAATATTTGTATGACGTGGCTGGAATTGCAGGAAATGTCAAAAAGCATCGGGACGGCATTGTGCAAAAGAACAGGCAGGCAAAAACCGATTGTGATATTGGCGGAAAAAAGCGCAGTTACGTTGGCTGCAATGTTTGGAGTAGTGTATGCAGGATGTTTTTATGTAATGGTGGATCCCAAACAGCCGATCGAAAGATTATGCGAAATATTTCATACATTGTTACCTGAAATTATCATCATACCGGCAGAAAATGAAGCGCTTCTGGAACAAACGGGTTATGGAGAATGTAAATGTCTGTTGAAAGACATTATGAAAGAGCAGATTGATGAAAGAAAGCTTCTTGCAGTACGTAAAGCATGCACAGCGGATGACCTTTTATACGGAATCTTTACTTCAGGCTCTACCGGAGTGCCAAAGGGGATTGTGGTAAGCCATAAATCAGTAATAAATTTTATTACACATTTTATTCATACATTCCGGTTCACAGAGACGGATATCATTGGAAACCAGGCTCCGTTTGATTTTGATGTATCAGTGAAAGATATTTATACGTGTCTGATGACGGGAGCGGCACTTGTTATAATTCCGACAAAACTATTTTCTGTGCCGCCTGTGCTGCTGGATTATTTGTGCAACAAGCATGTAAATACCCTGATCTGGGCGGTATCGGCGCTTACGCTCATTTCAGCGTTGCACGGATTGAAATATAGAATACCGATAGAAGTTAAAAGGGTAATGTTCAGCGGAGAAGTAATGCCGGTAAAACAGCTGAGGCAGTGGCAGCTTGCACTGCCGGAGGCGGAGTTTGTCAATCTGTATGGACCATCGGAGATTACCTGCAACTGCACTTATTACAGGGTAAAAAGAATATTTGAAGATGATGAGATTTTGCCGCTTGGGAAAGCCTTTGACGGAAGAAAAGTATTTCTTATGGATGATGAAGGAAAAGAGATTTCAACGGCAGAAAAAAACGGTGAAATCTGTGTGTCAGGTGAGTCGCTGGCAGAAGAATATTATCATAATCCGGAGGAAACAACAAAAAAATTCCGGTGGATGGAAACTGCAGACGGCATGGTGCGGTACTATTGTACAGGAGATCTGGGGTATTACAGTGCGGCAGGTGAGTTGTATTTTTTCGGGAGAAAAGATTTCCAAATAAAGCATATGGGGCATCGGATTGAACTGGAGGAAATTGAGCATGCGTTGAATCAGTTGGACGGAGTAGAAAATAGTTGCTGCGTTATGAATACTAAGAAAAACAGACTGGTAGGTTTTTATTTTGGAACAGCAGAGTCAAAAGAAATAAAAAATGGTCTGAAGAAGAAACTTCCTCAGTATATGATTCCACATACTATTGTCCGGGTTGCGCATATGCCATTAAATAAAAATGGAAAAATAGATCGGAATTACTTTGGAAAACGACAGGAAGTGGTGACGTGATGGATTTGGAAAAGTTTGAACATGCAATTACAAAATACGGAACCCCGTTATATGTATTTGACATAGATGAAGTAAAAAGAAAGACAGATTATTTTAGGGACAGGTTTAGGGAAAGCGCAGGACTGTGTTTTGCAATCAAAGCAAATCCTTTTCTGACATGTACAATGTCGAAAGTCACAGACAGAATTGAAGTATGTTCTATGGGTGAATTTGAGATTTGCAGAGAATTGCAGATAGAAGCGGAGAAATTGCTGATATCCGGAGTTCTGAAGAAAAAGGAAGATATTACTGAGATATTGAACATATACGGGGGGAGATGCCGCTATACGGTAGAATCCGTTGAACAGCTTTACAGCTACATAAACTGGAGCAGTACACACGGTGAGAAAATCAACGTATATCTGAGACTGACAAGCGGAAATCAGTTTGGTATGGATGAGGAGGCGATTGAAAAAATAATTGCTTCAAGGGATCAGTTTCCAATGATTAAAGTTTGCGGGATACATTTTTTCTCAGGAACACAGAAAAAAACAGCAGAAAAATTTAGCAAAGAAATTGCGTATCTGGATAAATTTTGCTGGAAGATAGAACAAAAGTATGGATTTACAATGAGTGAATTAGAATACGGTCCCGGAATAGCAGTGCCTTATTTTAAAGATCAGGAAGATACTTTAGAAGCGGATATAGAAGTAATTAAGACAGCAATATCTGGAATGAAATGGAAAGGAAAGGTAATGCTGGAAATGGGACGTGCGTTTGTTGCATCATGTGGATATTATCTTACCTGTGTTCACGAGTGTAAGAAAAATAATGACAGGAATTATTGTATTGTGGACGGAGGAATGCATCAGATTCAGTATGATGGGCAAATTCGGGGAATGTACCAGCCGAAGTGCAGAATGTATCCAGACGGAAGAGAAGGAAAAAAAGAAAAATGGACCATCTGTGGGGCACTTTGTACAGCGAATGATGTTCTGGTTCGGGATATTGAGCTGACAGCTCTCGGGGAGGGAAGCGTTATTATTTTTGAAAATGCAGGAGCCTACGCGATGACAGAGGGAATGTCATTGTTCCTGAGTCATGAATTGCCTGCGGTAGTGTTTTACAGTGAAAAGGAAGGCTTTAAATTGGCACGAAATAAGCAGGAAACTTACAAATGGAATATGGAGGATCACAAATAATGGAAAAGTTGATGAATATTTTAATGGAAATAGACAGTAGTATTGCATGGGATAAGGAAGAAAAATTGATCGATGACAGGATCATGGATTCCTTTATGGTAATATCTCTGATCTCCGAATTGGAAGACCAGTTCCAGATTGAGATAGATGCGTCAGAAATTATTCCTGAAAATCTTAATTCAGTCAATGCCATGTGGAGAATGATAACAAAATTACAGGAGAGTTGATATGGCATACCATACAGGGATATATTTGCTTCTGTTTTTGCCGGCTGTCCTTCTGCTCTACCAGTTGACGCCGAAAAAAAGCAGATGGATTACGCTGCTGGCAGCCGGCTACCTTTTTTTCTGGATATGTAGTGGAAAACTGGTGCTTTATCTGTTAGGAACAACGTTATTCACGCATTACATTGCAGTATGGATTTCATGGATAAAAACAAAATGTAATGATGAAACAGCAGGAATGCAGAGGACCGAGGCAGGCACTATAAAAAAAGCTTATAAAAAGAAAGAAAAAGTGATATTAGTATTTGGAATATGCGTTCTTCTGGGAATACTGGCATATTTAAAATATTATAACTTTTTTATCCAAAATGTGAATGTGCTTCTGGCACAAGGAGGAAGCAGTCTTACTTTGGGTACAAAGCAGATGCTCATTCCGGTTGGCATATCATTTTATACGCTGCAGGCAATTGGATATATGGCAGATGTATATTGGGAAAAGGTGGAGGTGTTCAGGCATCCTGGAAAGATCGCTCTTTTTCTGGGCTTTTTTCCACAAATTATGGAAGGTCCGATCAGTTCGTATGCGCAGACAGCAGATACGTTATTTGAGGGAAATCCCCTGACGATGGAAAATCTGGCGCAGGGAAGTGCGAGAATTTTCTGGGGACTTTTCAAAAAGCTGCTGATAGCAGACCGCCTGTATCTTCTTGTGGATGTAATCTTTAATAATTATCAGTATCATTACGGAGAAATGATTGTTATCGTGGCAATCGCTTACACCACCCAGCTATACATGGAATTTTCCGGCTGCATGGATATCATTATCGGCAGTGGGAAAATGTTTGGCGTCACGCTTCCGGAAAATTTCAGACAACCGTTTTTTTCAAAAAGCGCGGCGGAATTCTGGAGAAGATGGCATATTACGCTTGGTGTCTGGTTTAAAACGTATGTGTTTTATCCGGTATCTGTGTCTGGCATTGTAAAAAAGTGGAATAAATTTGGAAAGAAGCATTGTGGAAAATATTTAACAAAGCTGGGCATATCGGCGCTGTGTCTATTCCCGGTCTGGATATGCAATGGTTTATGGCATGGGGCAAGATGGAATTACATTTTTTATGGAATGTACTATTTTGTAATACTGCTTGCTGAAGTGGCAGTAGAACCATTGAGAGATAACATATTGGAAATATGTCATCTGGATAAGAATGCCCTGCCGTATCGAATATTACAGACTCTTAAAACGTGGCTTATTATTTTTACAGGGGAACTTTTCTTCAGGGCAAACGGACTTCAGGCAGGAATGAGCATGTTTTTCAGCATTTTTAAGGGAAATAATATTCAGAGTTTTGAGAATATTGTAGCACGGCAGAAGGAAATAAGAGGAATTTTAATGTCGGTCGGACTTGACCGGCTGGATTATTTTGTGGTTATTGCCGGTTGTATTGTTGTTGCAGTTGTCGGAATTATAAAAGAGAAAAAGCTGCTGGGAGAGGAAGGAATCCGGAAATTGTGGCTTCCGGTCAGGTGGACGCTTTATTACGCCTTGATTTTTGCGGTATTGATTCTGGGCGCATATGGAATGGGCTATCAGCAGGTGGATATGATTTATGCAGGATTTTAAATATTTCAAAAAAATTATTTCAAAGAATATACTTTTTATGATGATACTGGTGCTGCTTCTGGTGGGTGTATCGGAAATAATAGTGAATTTAATGGTTGCGAATGACAGCTATGTACTGGATCGAAATAAAAGCATTTTCCGGATATTAAGGGAGCCAGAAAACAGCGTGGATATCATTGTATTAGGGGACAGTCTGGGTATGACGTCCATTTCTCCGATGGCGTGGTGGGGCGATTACGGAATGACAGGGTATGTGTGTGGACAGACCGGTCAGAGAATGCAGGAAGCTTTTCATATGCTGCAGGCAGCATATGAAACCCAGAGCCCTAAGCTTGTTATTCTGGAGACGAATATGGTGTTCCGGTGCAAAAATTTGTCATCAGAAGTAAAAGATTGCCTGGGTGAGATTGGCTATCGCTATATTCCAATATTTCAAGGACATGATATTTGGAAATCCATATTATCCGAAAAACAATATCCTGCTGAGAATTATAAGGGATTTGCATTTCGCTGCGAGACTGTTCCATACGAACAGGGGGAATATATGCAGAAAAATGACCAGAAAGAAGAAATTTCAAAAATTGTCAGTTTCTATCTGGAAAAAATAAGAAAACTGTGTGAAAAAAATGGAACGAAACTGTTGCTGGTAAGCACTCCGTCTCCAATAAACTGTAATTATGCGAGGCATAACAGTATAGAGGCATACGCAAGGGAAAAGGGGCTGGATTTTCTGGATTTAAACTTGAAGACGGAAGAAATAGGGATTAACTGGAAGACAGACAGTCTTGACAACGGAGATCATCTAAATTACTCGGGAGCAGATAAGGTTACACGATACCTTGGCAATTATCTGACCCAAAATTATACTTTCCCAGATCACAGAGGCGAAAAAACATACCGCACATGGGATAAGGAATACAAAATATACGAGCAGAAAGCGGTCCGGGAAATGAAAGTTATCAAGAAAGCAGGCTAAGCGTTTACGGTTTATTACAAATCTGTTATGTTATACATTAAGAATGTGACAGGAGAGGACAAAGCATGAAAAAAGAGCAGGTATTAATTGTCGAAGATGATGCGGATATTCGTGATGGGGTGCGGATTTTACTCGAGAGTGAAGGATATGCTGTTATGGAAGCGGAAGATGGAAGACAGGGGCTTTATTGTCTGAATGATGAAGTGGATCTTGTCATACTTGACGTTATGATGCCTGGTATGTCCGGACTCCGAACTTGTGAGGAAATCCGTAAAATATCGAATGTGCCGATTCTTTTTTTGACGGCGAAAGCACAGGAATCAGATAAGCTGATAGGTCTTATGGCAGGCGGGGATGATTATCTCGCAAAACCGTTTTCCTATGCGGAACTTTTAGGGCGTGTGAAAGCATTACTGAGGCGTTATAATGTGTACAGAGGAAGGAGCTGCGAATGGGATGAGAATGAAAACGCTTATCTGACACTGAATGGAATTAAAATTCATGAAAAGTTCAACGAGGTCTATATAGATGGAGTGATGAAAGATATGTCAGATATTGAATATCATATTCTGTTGCTTATGATGCAGCATGCCGGAAAAATATTTTCTGCACAAAATCTTTATGAGAGTGTGTGGCAAGAACCTTATTTCTACTCCTGTAACAGCACGGTAATGGTACATATCCGAAAACTCCGGGTAAAAATAGAGGATGACCCTAAAAATCCCAAGTATATAAAAACAGTATGGGGAAAGGGGTACAAATTTGACACAGATAGTAAGTAAGAATCATTCTATTTATGTACAGTTGCTGTATCTCATAACCGGCGCAGCAATTGCAGCAATCGTTTTTTTTCAGATATTTTATTCGACGGGAAACTATGTTCTTGACCATTATCTGGGAAACTCTACTTATGTAGAAAAACAAAACCTGAAATATCTTGCTAAAATGCAAAAATATGTGACGGCAGAGCATATTTCATCGAGTGATATAGCACAGATTAATACATGGGTTCAAAGGCAGAAGATGATATATGTCAGAATATATAAGGATCAAATCCAGATATATGATTCGGATTATCCTAAGGAAGATGTCAGCGTAAGCGAAATTGCGGCGGGCAATTATCCGTGGGAAAGCTATTATGATCTGGAATTGTCTGATATAACAGTGGAAGTCATGATATCCGGAAGTTTCAGCTATCAGCTTTATAACTGGCTATTGGTGGCATCAATCTGCCTTTCTTTCGCTGTTTTTCTGAGCATTGTTCTGCTTGGAATCCGAAAGAAAATGAAGTATATTTTAAAACTGAGTGATGAAATTGCTATTCTGGAAGGTGGTAGCCTTGATTATTCCATCACGGTCAAGGGGAAAGATGAATTGGCCATGCTGGCAGAGGGAATTGAAAATATGCGGATTGCGTTCCAGAGTCTGTTGAATCAGGAAATGGAAATGATGAAGGAAAATCAGCGGATTGTGACAGAAATGTCACACGATATCAGAACACCGGTTACTGCAATCATGCTATATTCGGAAATACTCCAGAAAGAACAGTATAAAACAGAAGAGCAGCGGAAAGAGTATGTGAAAAAGATAAATAAAAAAGCATATCGTTTAAAACAACTGGTGGATCATCTGTTTGAGTATGCTCTTGTTGCCGGGGACGAGGAGATAGAGTTGGAAGAACCGGAACTATTTGAGACCGTTTTTTTTGATTTGTTTTCTGAAACATGTAATTATCTGGAACAGAAAGGGTTTACTGTAGATTTCAATGTAGAATGGGTGGAGCAGAAGATAAGCATATCGACAGATTACATGATACGCGTTATGGATAACGTGACATCAAACATCATCAAATATGCAGACACTGGGGAGGTTGTCAGGATTTTTTCCAGGAAAGAAAAGGACAGGGTAGGCATTTTGTTTGAAAACAGAGTGCGCCTGCGGGAAGAGAAGGTTGAAAGTAATGGAATTGGAATACAGAGTATCAAAAATATGATGAAAAAAATGAATGGGGAATGCATTGTGGAAAAGGAAAAGCAGCAATATCGAATCATATTAGTGTTTCCGTATATTAATTAGAATGAGCCGTCATAAAAGCGCCGGCACCGATGTGTGAAGTTCATCGGTGCCGGCGCTTTTGGGATGTGTTACATCCTGTGTTTTATGATGCGGATGTCAGAATCTGCATCGTTTATCCTGTGGGTAATTAACATCCGAGGTTAAAGTATTTGCAAAGAGCAGTAAATAACTCGGAACAGCTATTGAAGTGAAAGCACATAGTTTCGTCCTCCTTATTTTTATTTGTGTTAGCTAAGCACAAAAGAATTGTAACAATTATGTAACAACTCTGCAATAGGAGGATATTGGAAATAAGATTATGCTCCCGGCGGGCAGGAAGCCCGATGGGCAAGGACGGACGCAAGCATGTCGCCCAGTGTGGTGAGGTCGGCAGCGAGCATGCCAAGTTCGTCTTCGGACAGGCATTCAGCGAGCCGGCAGGCGAGCGTGGAAAGAACATAGAGACTGGAACAGTCGGTCATGGGAGGCTCCGGGGTTTTTCTATTATGATATGTGGTAAAAGTAGAAAAGATATTATTCTGTCTTCATATTTTGCTGGTTCAAGAGATTTTGCCTTGCATTCGATAAACATTATATCACCGCCTTTTGGTATCATTCTAGCATAGACAGAATATGACTACAACTATAAGATGAAGAGAAAGACAAGGAAGCTGTTCTGCTTAGGTTTTATAGAGCCATGCATTGACGAGATATATTTCATGGAATACTTCGTGGAATACTATACCGAAAAAAAGATACTTTTTACGAAAAAAGGTGTTATTTCGGAAAAAGAATGATGTAGAAAAGCCCGGTAAAATCAACGACCTTTGATTCTACCGGGCTTCTGAGGTAAGCAGACAACGGGAATCGAACCCGCCTCCTCAGCTTGGGAAGCTGATATACTACCGATGTACTATGTCTGCAAAACACATACTATTATTATAGCGTAAATAAAAAAGATTGCAACCACTTTCTGTGAGAGATCAGTGTTGAAGCGGAGACGAATATGATATAATGTGCATATGCAATGAGCAGTGCCAGACGTGACGGCTGCGATATATGACTGCTTGCAGGCTATATATCGCAGATGTTGCGGATGATAGGGCGAATGCCCGTCAGTCCGGGAAATCTTTGATTTTCCGGACTGGCACTGCGCTACTACCAGAGGAGAAAACAATGAAAACAGTTGCAATCGTGGCGTGTTCCAACGGGCAGAAAGAAGAATATCGAAGCCAGAACGAGGAACTGGCACGGTATCTGGAGGAAACGGGACACAAGGTTTTATGGAGCAATTATATCTATGAAAAAAATGCCGCATTTTCAGGTACGGGAGCAGAGCGCGCCGCGGAACTGATGCGTTTCTTCAATGACCCGGAGGTGGAGGAGATCTATGACATTTCCGGAGGAGATCTCGCTAATCAGGTGTTGGACGGGCTGGACTATGCCGCCATCCGAAGAAGCAGGGCGGTTTTCTGGGGCTACAGCGATCTGACGACGGTCATCAACGCCATCTATGCACAGACCGGGAAAAGCAGCGTGCTCTATCAGGTCAAGAACATGGTCTGGGGAGAGGGAAAAGAGGTGCAGCGACGGAGATTTGAGAACCGTGCGACGCTGTTTGACCCGCAGGTTCGCTTTGTGCAGGGGGAGAAGATGGAAGGCGTTGTTGTCGGCGGGAATATACGCTGCTTTTTGAAGCTGGCGGGAACCCGTTATTTCCCGGATCTTTGGGACAAGATTCTGCTGTTGGAAGCATACGGCGGTGAGGTGCCGCAGATGGCGACGTATCTGGCGCAGCTAAAGCAGCTGGGGGCTTTTGAGAAGGTTGGAGGAATTTTGCTCGGAACATTTACGGCGATGGAGGCGCATGCGTGCAGTCCGGATATCACTGCAATGGTGAGGGAGGCGGCAGGAACGAAGCTTCCGATCGCAAAGACACAGGAAATCGGTCACGGAAATGACGCGAAAGCAATCCGGATCGGAGAAAAGATATACTGCGGCGGAGACGAAGCATGTCGAAGCGTTGTTACAGATGCTGAAAGGAGACAGTTGGAAACCAGATGAAAAAAGAGATGACATACACAGAACTAGCGAAAGAGACGGCAATCCTGACGGCTGCCGTGGCGATTATCGCCGCAGCCGTATACTTTTTTCTGGTGCCGAGCCATGCATCCGTCAGCAGTATCTCCGGTCTCGGAATCGTGCTGTCCAACTTTATACCGCTGCCGCTGTCCGCGATCACGATGATCTTAAATGTGGTGCTCTTAATCATTGGATTTTTTACCTGCGGAAAGGAATTTGGCGTGAAGACGGTTTACACCAGTGTGGCACTGCCGGTATTTCTGGGAATTTTTGAGAGAATCTTCCCGGATTACGAATCGCTCACCGGCAGCCAGGAGCTGGATGTGCTGTGCTATATTCTGGTGGTCAGTGTGGGACTCAGCATTCTGTTTAACCGGAATGCGTCTTCCGGCGGACTGGACATTGTGGCAAAGATCATGAACAAATATCTGCATATGGAACTGGGAAAAGCCATGTCGCTGTCCGGCATGTGTGTGGCGCTTTCGGCGGCACTCGTCTATGACAAGAAGACGGTTGTGCTCAGTATCCTCGGTACGTATTTCAACGGCATTGTGCTGGATCATTTTATTTTTGACCATGACATGAAGCGCCGTGTCTGCATCATCACCGAAAAGGAAGAAGAACTGCGCAAGTTTATCATAGAGGATCTGCACAGTGGAGCGACGATCTATGAGTCGATCGGTGCATACAATATGCAGAAGCGGAACGAAATCATCACCATCGTGGACAAGGCGGAGTATCAGAAACTCATGAATTATATCAGCCGTGAGGATCCACATGCATTCATTACGGTATACACGGTGTCAGATATCCGCTATCAGCCGAAGCGGCAGCAATGAAGAATGCGATACAACTGTTGTAAAAGGGAGAAACATACATGGAAATCTACGATGACGCAGACAGTTCATACAAAACTGCCGGGGCGGAAACCTACCATCTGCCGGTTCTGTATACGGAGGACGAGCGCAGCAGCTACGCCGCATGGGGCATAAAAAAAGAAAAACTGTTGCTGCCGTTCGCTGTTGTGACGATCATCATTGACGCGTTTGTGCTCTGTGCCACGGTTGTTTATCTGTTGGCGGTAAGACGGCAGACACCGGCATTTTCCGTCTGGATTTCGTGCTGGGGCGGTCTGGTCGGTGATGTCTCCTACGGTGTGGCGCTGGTTTTGACGGTTCTTATTTTAAAGCCGCTCGACTGGCTGTTGGATAAAATCATGCACAGACCGGAGGAACCAAAGATGCTGCAGGTGACGCCGAAGGAAACGGGCGTCTCGTATTTCCTGCTTCGCGGTACAACGGTACTTGCGCAGGGAATGCTCACGTGGGATGCGTGGGAGGCTGCGCTCACTGTGGAGACGAATGAGATATTGCTCGAGGGGCAGAGACTGCGGATCGGAGGCAATACGATCGCATCGATCTATCCGCCGGAGAAACAGAAGCCGTGGATGGATCATCCGGCGGAGCAGATAACGGGAACCATCAGCCTGGCGTATATCCGGGAAAATATGCAGGGGTACCGGGCGTCCCTGGAAGAACAGAAAAGGGAAGCAGAGTGGAGACGGCAGAATCCATAGATCTGCCGGTGGAAAATAAAAGAAAATGGAGACAGACACAGATGAGATATCCGAAAAATTTATCCGAACATGGAACGATCGGTTTTGTGGCGCCATCCTTCGGGTGTGCGACCGAGCCGTATCACACCGCATTTTTAAATGCACAGAAAAAATTCCGGGAAATGGGACATCCCCTGGATCTCGGACCGAATTGTTATGCCGACTGCGGAATCGGGATCAGCAACACGCCGGAGGCGTGCGGCAGAGAACTGACAAAGTATTATTGCAGCGATAAGAATGAGGTGCTGATCTCCTGCGGTGGCGGGGAACTGATGTGTGAGACACTGGACGCGGTGGATTTTGAACAGATCCGGGCAGCGGTACCGAAGTGGTACATGGGATATTCCGACAATACGAACATGACATATCTTCTGGCGACGCTCTGCGATACCGCATCGGTCTACGGCCCGTGTGCGGCAGCGTTCGGCATGGAGCCGTGGCATCCGAGTCTTTCGGATGCATATGCACTTCTGCGCGGACAGAAGCATACGGTAAACGGATATGATCTCTGGGAAAAGGAAAGCTTAAAAGATGCCGAGCATCCGCTTGTGCCATACCATGTCACGGAACAGCGGATTTTGCACGTTTTCCCGGAACCGACGGAGGCACTTACGGTGCAGGGACGCCTGATCGGCGGATGTATGGACTGTCTGGTGAATCTTCTGGGGACAACTTATGATAAAACAGCGGAATTTGTGGAAAAGTATAAGAATGACGGTATGATCTGGTTCCTGGAATCCTGTGATCTTAATGTGATGGCGATCCGGCGGGCGGTCTGGCAGATGAAGCATGCCGGCTGGTTTTCCCATGTGAAAGCTTTTCTGATCGGAAGACCTGCCGTCTACGGGCAGGAACTGATGGGGCTGGACCCGTACCATGCGGTGTGGGATCTGTTGAAAGATTACGGGGTGCCGGTCATTATGGATGTGGACATCGGACACCTCGCACCGATGATGCCACTGGTGTGCGGAAGCTATGCAACGGTGCAGGTGAACGGAAATGACATCTCCGTGAAGATGGAGTATTTATAGAATCAGGTTAATATTTTTGCCGATGCCGGTGTTTAAGAGGGTATCCAGATCCAGACTCTGGGATACGATCTGTGCCGCGGTGGTGGCAGTGCCGTCATCCGGACTCTCTGTGGCACCGGATGCGGTGGTGCCGTCTGTTGCGGAAGAACCTGTGGCAGCGGCATTTTTTTTCTGCATCAGCCGGTTGTTGTCAGCCGCGACGAGCGCCTCGCCGCGGCTTGCAAACCGTTTGGCATATGTTGAGGTGCGCTGCATGTAAGCCGCGTCAGCGGAAAAAAGTTCCTTGAACTTGGAGAGATCCGCACTCTCAAATAAGGTTGTACGGCTTGTGAGTGTGCCGTCATCATTGATGGTAATGCCGATCTTATCGAGTTCGGAAGAGTATTCGCTGGTAATATTTTTCAACTGCTTTGCACTGCGCTCCAAGGTACGGTCCGAGGAACTGCCGGCAGAGGAAAGCATGTTGTTGTAGGTCTGGATATAGGCGAGCACGCTGTTGCGTGTGTTGGCGTCCTGGTCATCCGAAAAATCAGAGGAAGTCAGCCGGCGTACTGCCTGACGAAGCGCCCTGCCGTCTGCGAGAGCGAGCTGGTTGCCACTGAATTCACGGCGTTTGGAGGAAGTCCCGGCTTCCCGGTTGGAACGGTAGAAACTGCGCAGGTAATATTTGGAACTTAAGGTGGTGCCGGATCCGATATACGCTGTATTTGACATAGTGATTCCTCCTTAAAAAGATTCTCTAATATGTTTCGGCAGAATGCGGCATAGAATTAACCATAGAAAACAAAAAACGGATATGCTATACTAAATTCCAAAGAATTCAGCCTGGAAACAGAAACTGCTGAATTCTGGTGACTGGGATGTATGAGAGGAGGATATCATATGGAAGCAATGATCTGGATAGGTCTGATTATTCTTTTTGTGTTGGTTGAGATTGCGACGGTAGGACTGACGTCCATCTGGTTCGCAGGGGGCGCGCTGATTTCCCTGATTCTGTGCCTGTGCGGCGTGGGACTGGGCTGGCAGATCGGCGTATTTTTCGTGGTTTCCCTGATTCTGGTGGCATTTACCCGGCCATGGGCGATGAAGTATTTAAAGCCGCATCTGATCCGGACCAACTACGAGCAGGCAATCGGGGAAAACGTATGTCTGACGGAGACGGTAGACAATCAGAGAGGAACCGGTACCGCGGTCTACAAGGGACAGGAGTGGACGGCGAGAGCCAGCGAGGATGGAAAAAGATATGAGGCGGGAACGATCGTGAAGGTAAAGGAGATCCGCGGTGTGACCATGTATGTCACCGAAAGCGGACTGATGCCGCAGGTTCCGACGACACCGCAGACAGAGCAAAAGGCAGAATAATATGAAGCTTGGAATGGTATTTGAGGGAGGCGCCAACCGTACGGTGTTCTCCTGCGGAGTGATGGATGCGTTTCTTAAGGAGGGGCTGATGCCGGATTATCTGATCGGCGTCTCCGCCGGGATTGCATACGGTGTATCCTACCTGTCGGGACAGAAGGGCAGGAATATTGAGGTTGTGGAAAATTATATCGCGGACAAGCGGTATATGGGCATGCGGCATCTCTTTAACCGGAAGGAGAAAGCATATTTTAATACGAAGTTCGTGTTTGAGGAAGTGCCGAATGAACTGATTCCGTTTGACTATGACGCGTTTGCAGCGTATCCGGGAAAAGTCGAGGCAGCAGTGACCAACATTCATACCGGAAAAGCCGAATATGTCGAAGTGCCGAGGGGACGGGACATGCGCGATACGCTGGTGGCGAGTTGTTCGCTGCCGATCCTTTTCCAGCCGGTGAAACTTGGCAGACATTATTATCTGGACGGCGGGATTGCCGATTCCATCCCGTATGAACATGCGCTGGCGGAGGGATGCGACAGACTCATCGTGGTGCTCACAAGAGAGCGCGGATATGTGAAGAAGACGGAGAAAGCAGTCCGCCTTACGGACAAGCTGTACAAAAAATATCCGAAGATTGTGGAGAGCATGGATTCCCGGGCGGAGCGCTACAATGAATGTATGACCAGACTGCAGGAACTCGAGCAGGAGGGAAAAATCTTCGTCATCGCTCCGGAATCCACCTATGGGGTGGGACGGACGACCACGGACGTCATCAAGCTCCGGAGGCTTTACGACGAGGGTTATGAACTGACAGAAAAGCGCATGCAGGAACTGCGTGCATATCTGGGATAAGAAAGAGAGGAAACAAACGATGAAGATCGTATTTTTGGATGCAAAGACGATCGGTGATGACATCGATCTGTCCGGTTATGACGCGCTGGGCGAGGTTGTAAAATACGGATTTTCCACACCCGAGGAGGCGAGAGAGCGCACCCGGGATGCGGATGTGATCGTTCTCAACAAGGTTGTGATCAACGAGCAGTCCATCGGTGAGGCGGAGCACTTAAAGCTGGTATGTGTGACGGCGACGGGAACCAACAATCTCGACAAGGAATATCTGGATCAGCGCGGGATTGCATGGCGCAACGTGGCGGGATACTCCACGGAGACAGTGGCACAGCATACGTTTGCATTATTGTTCTATCTGCTGGAAAAGTTACATTATTATGATGAATATGTAAAATCAGAAAAATATGTGGGGGATGTTTCCTTTACACATTTTGACAATGTGTTTCATGAGCTGAGCGGGAAGACATGGGGCGTCATCGGCCTTGGCGCGATCGGCAGAAGAGTGGCGGACATTGCGGGCATGTTCGGGTGCCGGGTGCTCTACTATTCCACCTCCGGAAAACACGATCAGCCGGGATACGAGAGAGTAGATTTTGATACGTTGCTCGCGGAGTCGGACATCGTGTCGGTGCATGCGCCGCTGGATGCCAATACGGAAGGGCTTATGAACGCCGGAGCGTTTGCAAAAATGAAAAAATCTGCGATTTTCCTGAATCTTGGAAGAGGACCGATTGTGGTGGAGAAAGATCTCGCGGAGGCGTTAAAGAGCGGTACGATCGCTGCAGCAGGACTGGATGTGCTCTCGGCGGAGCCGATGCGGGCAGACAATCCGCTGCGTGAGATCAAGGACAGTGATAAGCTGATGATTACGCCGCATATCGCATGGGCAAGCATTGAGGCACGCACGCGTCTGATGAAGATCATTGAGGGACAGATCCGGGAATTTTTCCATCTGTAAAAGAACGCGCCCATTTGGGGGGCGCATCAGCTTGGAATCCGCGCATCCAGACCGCTGTGGAAGGACAGATTGCCGTATTCTTTTAGAAATTCCAGAGTGAGCTGTTTCTGCAGCTCACTTTTTGGTTCTGTATGCAGTAATGTGTGAAGCTTTCGCATCATGGTAAGGCAGCGCGCACTGCTTTTTTCGTACAGATCAAAAAAGCTTTCTGTGGAGACGCGTGTGGCATCCCAGGGATTCTTCCAGGAGGCATGCCTCAGGTTAAAAGGATCCGTGCGGAAAAACAGTGTGTCGCTCGGTATCAACGGGGAAAATAACGGGTATCCCAGAAAATGCTTCTCCATGAACCGGAAAAGAACCTTTTTTTGTCCGGTTTCATCGTGAAGAATCCGCATGCCGAGCGGAAGCGAGATGATTCCCATCCACATGGTGCTGCGATGAATGGAAAGTTCGGGGAATGCGTAATGATAGGCATCGTACAGGAGCCCGGCAATCACGCGTTTCTGGGCAAAAGTCAGCTGGATCGTATCGGCGGCGTGGAATTCACAGGGTGTCTTGTGGCGCTTTCTGGCAAGCAGTTCGGTGTCGATCTCTGTCTCGAGATAGGCATGTCTGGAAAAATAGCTTTTCTCCTTCTTGTCATGGTAATGCGTCATGGCATAGATATAGGGATGGCATGTGGTGTCGAGCAGATAGTGCCCCAGAAAACCGGAGATGTAGGCTTCGGCAATGCCCCGGTCTGCAGCGGACGAGAGACGACCGTAACTTTCCAGCAGTCCATGAAAAAAGGCACGCGGCTCCGTGGTGTGTGCGAGGGCACCGAGATTGTGGCGGTGCAGGGCATAGGACGGAAGATAATAGAAAAACAGATCCGGTCCCTGCAGTCCGAACGCATAAGCGCTGCGGTTATAAAACAGATTTTTTTTCTGGGAATTACATTTTAACTGGTGATAGATTTCTTCGCCAAACAGATAATGTGTAACAAAACCTGGCATGGGAATTCCTCCTTTCGTTCATCATGAGTATAACCATTTTATAGGAAGGTGTTAAGTGAGGAATGGAAGATTTAAGAAAAATGTAATAAAACAAATAGATTGACAATCAAAAAAAGAGTGTTATACTATCACGTAGTAATGGAAACTATATAATATAGTTCGGTGATAATCAAAGCAGTCAGATTGTCATAAGATGATAGACAAAACAAGGAAAATGTATATCGGGTGGCAACACTTAAAATGCATTGCATATGTAAAAAAAGAGCAGTATTCCTTATACTTTCATCTTAGAAAAGAATTAGTGTGTATGGAAGAAAACGGAGGATTAAGTGATGGCAAATTTAGCACAGTCAGTAGAGAGAAAGGCATTCAGCGTGGCGATTGATGCAGCATTGAAGCATCTGAATAAGGATCGTGAAAAAGGCCTGCTTCAGATTGTTGATCTTGCAGAAAAGTTCATGGGCGATAACTTCCGTAAGGAAGCGTATGACGGAGCCAGAAAGATGATTCAGGATCCGGACAATAAATGGATGCATTATGTAAATCGTCTTCTGGATGAGACCGATCCCCATGTAGCAAAGATGACAGCATTAAATCTGGGATATCAGGCAGCATTTGTGGGAACGAAGACGATTCGTAAGATGAGGGAAGTACATAACTGTAACATCCCGTGGCTGATCTTAATGGATCCGACCAGTGCATGTAACCTGCGCTGCACCGGCTGCTGGGCTGCTGAGTACGGACACAAGCTCAATCTTACGTTTGATGAGCTTGACAATATCGTGACACAGGGTAAGGAGCTTGGTATTTACTTTTATATGATGACCGGTGGTGAGCCGTTAGTCAGAAAAGACGATATCATTAAGCTCTGTGAGAAGCACAACGAGTGTGCATTTCACTGCTACACAAACGGAACTCTCGTAGACCAGGCATTCTGTGACGAGATGAAGCGTGTCGGCAACCTGTCCTTATCCATCAGCCTTGAGGGATTTGAGGAGGCCAATGATTTCCGCCGCGGCGAAGGTGTATTTGACAAGGTTCTTCATGCAATGGATCTGCTTCATGGGAACGGGCTGATCTTCGGTAACAGCGTATGCTACACCAGCAAGAACATGGATGCTGTTACATCGGATGAGTTCTTTGATCTTCTGATCGAGCACGGAAGCCGTTTCGCATGGTACTTCCATCTGATGCCGGTAGGTATGAAGGCTTCACCGGAACTGATGCCGACCAGAGAACAGAGAGAATATATTTACCACAGAATCCGTGAGGTACGTGGATTTACAGGCGGTAAAGAGATCTTCGTTATGGACTTCCAGAACGATGGAGAGTATGTTGGCGGATGTATCGCCGGAGGAAGAAACTACTGCCACATCAACCCGAAGGGTGATGTTGAGCCGTGTGTATTTATTCACTATTCAGGAGCAAATATCCGTGAGAAGTCTCTGTTAGAGTGTTTACAGCAGCCGTTGTTCATGGCATACAGAGACGGCCAGCCGTTCAATGAGAACATGCTTCGCCCATGTCCAATGTTAGAGAATCCGGAGCTGCTTCAGAAGATGGTACATGAGAGCGGCGCTCACTCGACCGATGTTGAGGAGGCAGAGCCGGTAGAGCATCTGTGCGGAAAATGTATGGAATATGCATGCCAGTGGAAAGAGACAGCGGATAAGCTGTGGGCAGAGCATCCGTACCAGCAGAAGGGCTACACCAACTTTAAGAAAAAATAAGGGGCGATCGTTATCAGCAAGGCGAAAAAACAGATCTTAAAATGGGCATTGGTACTTGTCATCATCGGAATCATTGTTTATACATTCCGGGATTCAGCAGGACCGATCTTAGAACAATTAGAAAAAACGACACCGGCGGTCATTGCAGGCATCTGTGCAATGACTGTCGTGTATCACTGTGTCGAGGGCGTGATTACCACGCTGCTTGCAAAACAATATAATCGTGCATTCACATTAGGCATGGGTATTACCAATGCCTTTTTGTGCTCCTTTTACCGCGTGGCGACACTTGGCAGCGGAGCAGGGGTTGCCGCGATTGTCTATCTGGGTGAGCACGGTATAGAGTATTCCAAGAGCTTCGGAATGTATATGCTGCAGTACGCGTTTCATAAGATCAGTATCGCGTTTTTCTCGATGATTCTGTTCGCACTGAACTGGAATTATATGCGGGTACATTTTGGGGAGTATATGTGGCTGCTGCTGGCGGGATATCTTGTAACGCTGATCATCACCGTGGTTTTAATTCTGTTCAGCTGTTCCAGGCAGTTTCACCGCATGTTGCTTTGGGTGGTGGATTTCTTCAATGGAAAGACGAAAGGGCGGTTTGATCCGCAGGCAGCAATGCTTCATGACCAGTGCCAGATGTTGGAGGATGCATCCAGACAGCTGATGGGAGAGAAGCGGCTGGTTGCGGGCGCAGTGGGATTGAACCTCATCAAGTTCGCATTCTGGTATTCCATCCCGTATCTGATCTTTCTGGGGCAGGGGGAGATTACGCTCCCGCAGACGATGGCGGTCACATCGCTTTCTGTCATGCTTGCGGCAGTCATTCCGTCACCGGCGGGAATCGGCTCTACCGAGTTTGTCTTTACCGCACTTTTTTCCGGTATTGTCGGAACCGGACTGGCAGGCTCCGCGTCGCTTCTGTACCGCTTCGGCACCTTCGTATTCCCGTTTCTGGTGGGGGCGGTTGTGGTCATCATACGCCGCATCTACCTCAAAAAAACGGGACAAGCCAGACTATAGCGCCAGCTATGATATGAGGCTGGCACACAGGGCGGAGAGAGAACTGTGGGCTGCAGTAATAATAGAAAATCTGATGTTCCAGGGAAAGGCAGGAGCGAAACATTCGTTGGAACAAAATGCGAGAATTTCTTCTCTGCCGCTTTTTATATCCAATTCCGTGTCTTTCCACGTTTTGACAATCCGCGGGATGTGTCCGACACGCCGCAGACAATGAGCGGACTTTTTAGTGTTCCTAACATCACCGCTTCACAGACAATATAAAACCGCGCGAACC
>ERZ1035032.709-NODE-709-length-24651-cov-7.733209_pt1 | contig 24651 bp, 20 predicted proteins | sample MGYA00520693_ERZ1035032 | MGnify/ENA primary metagenome ERZ1035032 (study PRJEB33766, sample SAMN09781740) | gut metagenome | biome: gut microbiome | host: Homo sapiens | place: Madagascar | study: EMG produced TPA metagenomics assembly of the PRJNA485056 data set... | reverse complement strand
ACCGGCTGATGGAGGCGACTTCGAAAAAGCTGATGACGGACAAACTGGAGTTCGTTTTCGTGGAAGTGGAGAAGTTCGACAAGAGCGAGGATGAACTGGAGACGGATCTGGACAAGTGGCTGTATCTGCTGAAGAACATGTCCAACTTGCTGAAGCGTCCGGAGAGACTGAGGGACAGGATATTCACGAAACTTTTCGATGTTGCGGAGTTCGCCCAACTTGACGACAAGGACAGAACCAATTACATAAAATCCATGAATACGGAACGGGACACATATAATCAGATTGAATACGCGCGTGAGACCGGGCGGGAAGAAGGGCATAAAGTGGGCAAAGAGGAAGGTCTCAAGGAAGGGCGAGAAGAGGGACACAAGGAAGGCAAAGAAGAAGGTCGCAAGGAAGGTCGCAAGGAAGGCGCAAAACAGAAGAGTTTCGACATTGCCAAAAGAATGTTGGAGAAGGGGATTGACATTGAGACAATTTCAGAACTGACATGTCTGACGGAAAAGGAAATTTCTGAATTGAATCGGATTGATGCCTAAGATGTTGCGGAACTCGCCCAACTTATCGACGAGGACAGAATCAATTACATAAAATCCATGAATACTGAACGGGACACATACAATCAGATCGAATACGCGCGAGAGAGTGGGCGAGAGGAAGGATTCAAGGAAGGTCTCAAGGAAGGGCATAAAGCGGGCAAAGAGGAAGGACTCAAAGAGGGACAATCGAAGATCGCGATTAATCTTATAAAACTTGGGACACCCTGCAAGATTATCGCACAAGCCACAGGGTTCTCAGAGGAAGAAGTATCCAGGCTAAAGAAAGAGATGAGTAATGCATAGCACTTGGTTCATATCATCCTGGTACCGCACATCCGGACAATTCGTATGGACTTCTGGCGGGACGATGCCACGACCAGTGTCGTAACGCATTAATTATCAATGCTATCTGATTCTCAGTGTGGATTATCGCCTGTCTTTTTCTGATAATCCACACTAAAATACATATCTTGCTAATTATCAGTCAATTAACGAGTAATAATGTGGCGCCGTCCGGCATAGCAGTAAAATCTGTGTAACCGCCTCCTGACTTTAACAGCCTAAAAATTCCGTTTTTCTTACGTTCTGATAATCAATATATTGTAAAAAGCGCAGATTTTTCAGGGTGAATCGCATCACCTTTTCGTGCCTTTGAAAGAAGCTTCGTACATAGGTGTAAACAAGTAGGGTGAATCATTGCCAAAGTCAGGAAATCTGTGTAACCGCCTGGCATAAAAACTTGAGGGGTGACAGAAAACAATGTTTCGGTCACCCCTCATAAATTTTCTACGGAGAAATATTAGAATCTCTCTTCTGAAGAAACAGTCAGCTTCTTGCGGCCATGACGGCGGCGAGCAGCCAGTACGCGACGTCCGTTAGGAGTTGACATACGTTCACGGAATCCGTGCTTGTTAACGCGCTTGCGTACAGATGGTTGGAATGTTCTTTTCATTATCTTACTTTTTTATATTTTTCACAAATAGGATTGCAAAGGTAGTCTTTTTCACTATAAATACAAAATTTTTTCAAAGTTTTTGTCTATCTTTGACCAATGGAGGCCTGTGATTGGTACTGAAGGCCTTCTGAACATTATTCGCGAACAATGAAAGACAGACTATATCTGATCGACGGACATGCGCTGGTATTCAAGATGTACTATGCATTTCTGCGCCGTCCCATGATCAATTCGAAAGGGGCGGACATGTCCATCCTTTTCGGATTCACTAAATACATTCTGGAACTGATAAATAGAGAACATCCTGAATATCTGGCAGTTGCATTCGACCCGCCGGGAGGGACGTTCCGAAATGTCATGTATCCTGAATACAAGGCGACCAGGGCCGCGACCCCGCAACTTGTCATTGATGCTCTTGAACCTCTCACGGGGATCTGCAGAGCATTGAAAATACCGGTGCTGATGGTGCCCGGATTCGAGGCGGACGACGTCATCGGCTCGATGGCAAAACGTGAGGCGGCATCCGGCAATCTTGTCTATATGGTCACGCCTGACAAGGACTACGGCCAGCTCATTGAAGAAAACATATTCCAGGTCAAGCCGGGAAAATCCGGAGGCGCCGACGAAATCGTGGATGTCAAGGCAGTCTGCGAGAAATACGGCATTGACAATCCTGCGCAAGTCATTGAAATGCTTACACTTTGCGGCGATACAGCCGACAATGTGCCCGGCGTGAAAGGCATAGGCGAAGTAGGAGCCGGAAAACTGATTGCAAAGTACGGCACAGTCGAGAACATCTACAGGCACATCGATGAACTTACGGCAAGACAGCAGACACAGTTCCGCGAAGCCGAGGGGCATATTGCATTGAGCCACGACCTCGTGACCATCAAGACGGATATGGAACTGACTGTCAACGATGACGAAATGAAGGTTACAGCGAGCTATACTCCTGAAGTCGCAGACCTCTTCGAGGAATACGAGTTCAATTCATTGAAAAAACTTCTTCCCGAAGCCTCCGGTGTGGAACGCCCATCCGTCGAGGCGAAAAAGATGAAGATAAATGAGGTCAATGCTGATGTGCTCGCAAAGAAAGCGGCTGAGTTACACAGAGTTGCAATAGTTCAGGCTACAGAAGGAACCGGAGTCTTCGCAGAAGTGACAGGAATGGCTCTTGCGGTATGCAGCGACGAAGACGCAGCCAATCTCGAAGTCAATGTCGCTTATGGCAGTCCTGCTGAATTCAGTAAACCCCTTTCGGACACCTGCATTGACAAATACGGCTATGAACTTAAGACGATGGCCGGACAGTTGGGCAACATGGGGATTGAATTGGGCGGCAAACTCTTGGATATCAGCCTGATGCACTATCTTATCAATCCGGAAAAGAGCCACAAGAGCGAAATCCTGGCAAAGAGCTACATCGGCATTGACATCGAAAACAATGCGGAGGAGGCTGAGGAACAGGATGCGCCTTTGTCACTTTTCGACGCGCATGCCGAGGATGACGGAAAAGGATGCGTGACAGAAGCCGCTGCTGCGATGCTGACTGGCCTCAAGGTGAAAGAGGATATGGTAACCAATTCTGTCTCAGGGCTGTATGATGAGATAGAAGAGCCGCTCATGCACGTTCTCGAAAAGATGGAACTGGCAGGAGTCAAAGTGGATTTGGCCCAGCTGGGAGAGTTTGCTGAAGAACTTCGCAAGGAGATGAATGAGAGGGAGGCAAGAATCCGTGAAATGGCGGAGATGCCGGAACTGAACATCTCATCACCGCGGCAGATTGGAGAACTGCTCTTCGACAAACTGAAGCTGGACCCTAAGGCCAAGAAGACTGCCAGAGGAAGCTACACGACAGATGAGGCAACATTGACAGCGCTCTCGGATAAACATCCGATAATCGATGAAATCCTCGAGTTCAGGGCTGTGAAGAAACTGCTTTCGACATATATCGAACCGTTCCCGATGTTCGTAAACAAGCAGACAGGGAGGGTACATACGACTTTCAATCAAGCACTTACGGCTACAGGCCGGCTGAGCTCATCGAACCCGAACCTCCAGAATATCCCTATCAGGACGGAGCGTGGAAAGGAAATCAGAAAAGCTTTCGTGGCAGGTTCTGCGGACGGCATCATCGTATCGGCTGACTATTCCCAGATAGAACTGCGAATCATGGCTCATCTCAGTCAGGACCAGCATCTTATACAGGCATTCCGGAATGGCGTGGACGTTCATGCCGCCACTGCCGAAAAGATATTCGGAGTACCTCATGAGGAAGTCACGGCAGACCAGAGACGAGTGGCCAAGACGGCGAATTTCGGAATCATGTACGGAATCTCGTCATTCGGCCTGTCCCAGAGGCTCGGAATATCCAGAAGCGAAGCCAAGAAACTCATTGACGATTACTTCAATGCCTTTCCTGCAATCCGCTCTTTCATTGACGATACGATTGCTGCCGCGAGGGAGAACGGCTACGTCGAGACTATCTTCGGAAGGCGACGGTATCTGCCTGATATCAATGCCAGAAATGCGACGGTCAGGGCGCTCGCGGAGAGAAATGCCGTCAATGCCCCTATACAGGGAACTGCAGCGGACATCATCAAGCTAGCGATGATTGGAGTTGACAGGAAAATGGCTGAGGAGGGACTTAGGAGCAAGATGGTCTTGCAGATTCATGACGAACTTCTCTTCGACACGATATCCTCTGAGAGAGAAAAACTGATGTCCATCGTCAAGGAACAGATGGAACATGTAACAGAATTGTCGGTTCCTTTAACAGTAGAATGCAATTATGGCAAAAACTGGCTCGAAGCTCACTAGTATTTCAGACGTGGAGCTTGTGAAAATGGCGCTGGGCGGAAATCAGTTTGCATTTACGGCCATTCACGCCAAATACGAAAAAGCTGTCTATGGAGTCGTGTCCAAAATCGTCACCCATCAGGAAGACATAAAGGACATTTCTCTCGAGACATTTGAGAAAGCTTTCCAGAAACTCGACACGTTCGACATGGAAAAGCGGTTTTCCACATGGCTGTTCACAATTGCACGAAACAGCGCCCTTGACCATAAAATCAAGTCTGAGAACAAAGGCAAGGTGCTGGTGGATACCACGATATCAGTTCAGGGACAGGACAAGCCGGACAATGTTCCGGACGAACAGCCTACACCGATAGACTCCATTATTTCCGCACAGAATCACGAAAAATTTCTCGCCTGTATCGAAGGCCTGCCGGAACTTTATGCGCAAGTCGCTGAGAAATATTACATCGCGAACCTCGGCTACAAGGAGATCTCCGAGCAGCTGGAATTGCCGATGGGAACTGTAAAAACACGTATCAATAGGGCCAAGACGCTCATTATCAATAAAATGTTGGAGGAAGACTAGATGATGGATTTCAATGGATTTCTAACTGTTGCAAAGGAGACCTTTCCTGATATGACTGAGCACATGGAGTCGAGGTTCCGTGCCATGGAGGGTCTTTACAATGATTGGAATGCGAAAATCAATGTCATTTCGCGCAAAGACATTGACAGTCTCTATATCCGTCATATTCTCCATTCTCTCGCGATTGCGGCCTATCTGAAAGAGGTGCGGCCCGAAGTGATGGAAGAGTGGAAAAGTGCCGTCAATGTCAATGTACTGGACCTCGGGACCGGAGGCGGTTTCCCAGGTATCCCTCTCGCAGTCCTGTTCCCCAATGTGAATTTTACCCTTTGTGATTCGGCGGGCAAGAAAACTATTGTGGCTCAGGCTGTTGCAGAAGCCTTAGGGCTGGAGAACGTGACAGTTGTCAATGCAAGGGCAGAGTCGCTGCCTCAGACTTTCGATTATGTCGTTTCCCGTGCTGTCACTGCGCTGGATAATTTCTGGCCGTGGGTGTCAGGAAAGTTTACTAAGGACATTTTCTATCTGAAAGGGGGAGACTTCGCTGAAGAACTCTGCAAGATGATGAAAATGGCTCATCTGCGTCCGGGTTCCGTAAGGACATGGAAAATCCAGGATTGGGTGGATGACCCTGTCTTCGATGAAAAGTTTGTGATAGACATTCCTGCCAGATAATGGGTTTTCTTGAGGGACTTGGGCTGTTGGGCCTCTTTATCGGGACATTTCTTGCTGCTACGGTCCTTCCGTTCAGCTCGGATGCACTGTACCTTGCCATTCTGGCTGCGACTAAAGACACTTTCGGCTGTCTTGTCGTAGGAACTCTCGGAAACTGGCTTGGGAGCGTCGCTACCTACTGGATGGGGTGGATAGCACGCTGGGACTGGCTGGAGAAGTGGTTCAAGGTGCGCCCGGAGACTCTTCAGAAGCAGAAAGAGAAGATAGACAAATATGGTGTGTGGCTGTCTCTGATATGCTGGGTGCCGTTCATCGGCGATGTCATCGCGATAGCGCTCGGATTCTACAGGACACCGCCGGTCAGGACAATGTTTCTTCTCCTTGTAGGAAAGTTCCTGAGATTCCTTTGCTGGAACTGGCTCTACGGCTTCGTGGCCCTTGGTTGACAATTAATTGAAATTTAGAAGTTTATCATCAATGTGGCGGTTCGTGTCAGATAATCTTGCCGTCGGGTATGACGGTGCGGCATTGGCTTGCGGCATTTCCTTCAGCATCAGTCCGGGGGAGTGCGTGCTTCTGTGCGGCGCCAACGGCATTGGCAAGAGTACGCTTCTGAAGACCATGGCAGGATTGTGCGGGCCTGTCGGAGGAACATGCCGTTTTGAACCGGACAATGCCGGACATCATCTGGTCATGGTGCCGCCGAAGATTCCCAAAGTCCCCGGATTTACCGTAGAAGAGTTTATCGCGGCGGGCTGTTTCCGTGAGACCGGATGGTTCGGCCATGTGCCGTTGAAAATCAGGAAAAGGATCGGGGAAGCCGTGGCCCGCATGGGAATCCAGTCATTGTCCGGGCGCGACATCTCGTCTCTCAGCGATGGTGAGTTCCAGAAGGTTACGATAGCTTCGGCTCTTGCGCAGAGGGCAGACATCATCCTTATGGATGAGCCGACCGCATTTCTGGATGTTGACAGTAGGGAAAGCGTCCTCTCGGTTCTCCAGAACCTTGTCTCACAGGGCAATGTCTCAGTCGTGTTTTCTTCTCATGATATCGTCTCGGCCTCAAGATGCTGCAACAGGGTATTCGGAATGTTGAGGTCTGAGAGCGGGATTGTTTTCAATGATTCCGGCAGGAGAGCATCTGCAGATGTCATACGCGAAACCATAGAAGGCTGCTTCACGTCTTTCAGAGGATTCTCTTGTTCCTGAGTATAAGGAAGATGACGGGGATGCCGAGGAACGCAATCGTGCTTCCGGCCGGAAGCGGAGTGCTCCATATCATTGAAAGTATGTCTCCCGCGAGGCTGAGTATTGCTCCGCAGAGGAGGGAAAGCGGCAGGACAGTCTGCATAGATGATTTTCCAGAGAAGGCTCTGACTATGTGCGGCGCTACTATCCCGATGAATCCAATCGGCCCGCAGAAGGCTGTCACTGAGCCTGTTATGAGACAGCACGACAGCATTGACAATGCCCTTGTCCTTCCGGTTCTTACTCCCGCGGATTCTGCATAGTCCTCTCCGAAAAGCATTGCGCTGAGGCCTTTGCCCACTACGGCGGCAAGCACTGACCCTGTCACGAGGCAGCATGTCATTGTCCCGATTCCGCTCCATGTGTTGCCGCTGAAACTGCCTGCCGCCCAGTTCCAATACATTTTCAGCTGACTCTCGCTTGCCTGGTACTCTATCATTGATGTCAATGCGCTCATGACGAATCCGGCCATGACTCCTGTGATGAGGAGCACGGATGAACTGCGGACGCGCGAAGAAATTCCGAGGATTATCATTGACATTATCAATGCTCCTGTGGCGGCTGCGGCCGTCATTCCGATTGCGGATCCGGTGGTGAATCCTGCTACGGCGGATGCGATGGCTGCGCCGGTACCTGCGCCTGCGCTGATTCCCAGAATGTGCGGGTCGGCGAGTGGATTGCGGAATAGTGCCTGCATCTGTGCTCCGCAAATCGCGAGCCCGCTGCCGGCGATGATTGCCGTCAGGATGCGCGGAATCCGGATCTGCCAGATTATTGTCAATGCTGGATTGCCATCTGCTGCCGGGCCTGCTAGAAGAGTGCTGCAAATGTCTCTGCCTGAGAGGTTTGCGGACCCTGTGAACAAGTCTATAATGGCCAGGGCCAGGAAAACGGCAATGCCGGCAATCCACAGGCAGGTTATGCGTGCCTGACTGCTCATTCGCTCTTGATGTTCGTTGCCACAGGTATCAATGCCATGATGAAGCCTATGGCGGTTATGCATGCTGCGGTGACCAGGATGTCCGGCCATGAGATGATTATCGGGTAGGAACTGGCCGTGAATCCACCTGGCATTTTTATGAATCCGAAGTGCTGCTGGGCAAGCGCGAATCCTACTCCGGCAATCAGGCCGGCAATCAGGCCTGAAAGGGATATCAGCCATCCTTCAGTGACGAAGATCCGTCTGATCAGGCTGTCCTGGGCTCCCATGCTCCGGAGAGTGGATATGTCTGTCTGTTTTTCGATGATGAGCATGGACAGGCTGCCAAAGATGCTGAAGGCTATGATAATCACTATAAATATGAGTATCAGGAAGATAGCTGCCTTTTCGTATTTCATCATCTTATAGAGCGCGGTGTTCTGCTCGAACCTGTCGCGTACCAGATAATCAGGACCCAACTGTTTCTGGAGTTCGTTCTGAATTTTCCGGATTCCTTTTTCGCCGTATTTGCCGTCAATGCGGATTTCTATAGCCGATACTTCATCGTCATAGCCGAGCAGTTCCCTCATTGTCTCCAGAGGAACTATCATCAGACCGGCATCCACCTGGGCATTGACACTGAAGATTCCTGCCGGGAATACCTTGACCATTTCGATGGAGGCGGCCGGATTTGACATTGATATTTTCCTGTCGCGTGCCGGGAAGTAGATTTCTATTGGGGCGACGAACCGTGGGCTGATGTTCATCGTGTAGGCGGTTTTCGCTCCTACCACCGCAAGCGGAACCTCTCCGCGGTGGAGGGTAAATTTTCCGTCCTTCAGGTGGTCTTTCAGAGGGGATTCCTCCTCATAGACCTTGTCCGCGCCTTTGGCTTTGATTACCCCGTTGTGCCCGTCATAGTTTATGAATACGTTCTCTTCCAGGACACTGCACATGTTCAGGACTTCTTCCTGGTCATATGCCCAGTCGAACGCGGGGGAGTCCGGGACGAAGACTTTTCCCTCGGCGGGGGTAACAAGAATGTCCGGCTCAATGTTCCCGAGCGAGTCCTTGACAAGACTGTCGAAACCATTATAGACGGACATTATTATTATCAATGCTGCTGTGCCTGTCGCCATGCCGACCGCACTTATCGCGGAGATAATGTTGATGACATTGTGTGATTTCTTCGCGAAAAGGTATCTTACGGCAAATCTTAGCGGCAGATTCATTGCGTTTCGTATTTCAGCCTGAACGGCTTATTTTTTCAGGAGTTCATCAATGTGCTCCGCGTAGTCGAGTGACGTATCCTGGAAAAATACGAGTTCAGGGACGATGCGGAGCTGTTTTGCCACGACATGGCCGAGTTCTCCGCGTATAGCGCGCGAATTGTCATTGATAATCTGCATCGCTGCCTCAGCCTTTGCTGAAGGGAAGATGCTTACATATACTTTGGCGACTGAAAGGTCAGGGCTGATCCTGACTTCAGTTACGGATACCATGGCTCCGCCAAATGCAGCCATGCCCTTGCTTCTGATGATTTCAGCAAGGTCTTTCTGTAATTCTTTGGCTACTTTGAGCTGTCTGGTGCTTGCACCGTTCTCCATATCAGATTATTCTTATAAGATTATAATTCTTCTTGCCTCTCTGTGCGAGGATGTATTTGCCATCGACGATGTCTTTTTCGCTTACCTCGTACTCGATGTCAGCGACCTTGTCCTTGTTCAGGCTGACTCCGCCGCCCTGAATCATCTTGCGGCACTCGCCCTTGGACGGGAATACCTGCGTCTTGACTGCAAGAAGTTCAATGATGTTGCATGGGAGGTCTTCTTTCTTGATATCGAAGGTCGGGACACCTGAGAATACTGCGAGGAATGTTCTCTCGTCGAGTTTCCTGAGCTCTTCAGAAGTGGAGTTCCCGAACAGCATCTTGGAAGCTGAAAGTGCATTCTCATACTCTGCCTCTCCATGAACGAGGATGGTAACTTCCTTAGCCAGAAGCTTCTGGAGTTTTCTCTGTCCCGGGTCGAGCTGATGGTCTGCAACTGCAGCCTCTACCTCTTCCTTGGTAAGGAGTGTGAAAATCTTGATGTAGCGCTCGGCATCTTCATCGGATACATTGAGCCAGAACTGGTAGAACTCGTAAGGCGAGGTTCTTTCAGGATCGAGCCAGATGTTGCCTTTCTCGGTCTTGCCGAACTTCTTTCCGTCAGCCTTTCTGATGAGTGGGCAGGTCAATGCGTATGCGTCGGTCTTGCCGAGCATTCTTCTGATAAGTTCAGTTCCTGTAGTGATGTTTCCCCACTGGTCGCTTCCGCCCATCTCCAGATGGCAGTTCTTGTTCTCATAGAGCCAGAGGAAATCGTATCCCTGGAGCAACTGGTAGCTGAACTCTGTGAATGACATGCCTTCGCGTGACTCGTTGGACAGTCTCATCTTTACGGAATCCTTGGCCATCATGTAGTTCACAGTGATGTGCTTGCCGACGTCTCTGATGAAATTCAGGAAACTGTAATTTTTCATCCAGTCGTAGTTGTTCACAAGCTCGGCACGGTTAGGAGCATCTGAATCGAAATCCAGGAATTTGGAAAGCTGCTTCCTGATGCCCTCGATATTGTGCTGGAGCGTCTCCTCGTCGAGGAGGTTCCTCTCCTGTGACTTCATGGAAGGGTCTCCAATCATACCTGTCGCGCCTCCGATCAATGCTATCGGCTTGTGGCCGCATTCCTGGAAGTGTCTGAGAATCATGATACTTACGAGATGGCCGATGTGAAGAGAGTCGGCTGTCGGGTCAATGCCGACGTACGCTGCTGTAGGGCCTTCCATCAGTTTCTCCTCTGTTCCCGGCATGATGTCCTGGATCATGCCTCTCCATTTGAGTTCCTCTACGAAATTTTTCATCTGTATATTACGTTTTTTATTATTCGATTTAGTAACAGCAATTTGCAAATATAATGAAACTAGTCTTAAGTTAGAAATTTTTTTCGGAGGGTGTCTTTTTCAGGCGGATTTGGACAGTCTGGAGCTGTTTGCGTTTTTTGAAAAAAGTGTTGGATTTGTAATTTACAAATACTATCTTGCCAAACGTTGAATGAGCGGACAGATATAGGAGCGTTACTTATTACGGTTAGACTATTTTTTTGTTATTATGTACCTGAAACGATTGCTCTGGGCTTTGGCGGCCCCGCTTTTTTTTGTTTCCTGTTCTGAAAAGGAAACGCCTGATACAGAACCTGATGTCAAGATTGATTTTGCTGTGACAAGTGTCTCAGTCCCGGCAGGTACGTCATCTGAATTGGCATTGACAGTGGATCCTTCCGAGAAGGCATCTCTCGTATCCGTGTCCATTGCTGACGAGGAAGTGGCGAGCATTACCGGAACAAGGGTTGATGGAGACAATGTTTACGTTGCGCTCCAGAGCAACTCTCTCGGAACCACCACTCTTGTGGCTGTCCTCGAGGACAAGATCGCGGAATGCGCCGTCACGGTCGCTCCGATTGCAGTTGAGAGCATTATCCTCGACAAGACCTCCATAGATATCAATATGTATGATACCTATACTCTGAAGGCTGAGGTCAAGCCTGAAAATGCCACGAATCCGATAATCGACTGGACTTCAAGCGACGACAGAATCGCTACTGTTTCCCGTGGTGTCGTTACCGGCATCAGGGAAGGAAAGGCTACCATTACAGCTGCCTTCGGAGGCGTCGAGACCAAGTGTGAGGTCAATGTCCACATGGTTCATGCCGAGTCCCTTACACTGGATGTCACTTCCAAGGAAATTGCTGAAGGTGAGACCTTTATAGTGACTGCTACAGTGCTTCCGAAGAATGTCACATCCAAGACGATGACATGGAGTGTGAGTAAGACGTCCGTCGCCAGCTTCGAGGTCATTGATGTGGACATAAAGGATAACATTGTCGCTGCACGAGTTACCGGACTTGAGCCTGGTGAGGCTGTGCTTTCTGTCGAGTGCTCCGGATTGACTGCGGAATGCGCAGTTGTAGTAAAGGCTCCGGTAATCCCTGTTGCTCCACCTAAGGTTGGTGACTACTATTATAGCGACGGTACCTGGAGTGACGGCGGTCTGATTTCTATCAATGATGATGGAACTGACCCTGTATGGAATGATGTGAAGCCTGCTCCTGAAGAGGGCAAGACCGTGATAGGCATCGTGTTCCAGACAGATGCGAAAAGAATATCTGCAACTGAAAAGGCTGCCGGCCACACCAACGGTCTCGTGATGGCTGTCAGAACGGCGCATGGAGAAAAGTCCATGTTTACGAGATATTCTTTCGACAGTGATTTCGAGAAAATACCTAACAAGAAACTCGGAACTTCCTGGTATGGTGACATCGAAGGCTACAACTGGACTGAGGAAATCAAAAAGGCATATCCGGGAGACAAGATCTCACAGTGTCCTGCATTCGATTTCACGACAAGAGACTTCCAGCCTTCCGCTCCTGCCGGAACGTCCGGATGGTATGTTCCTTCCATCGGACAGGTTTGGGATATGATGGCCAATCTTGGAGGCGGTGAGGTTGCCGCTCAGATCAAGGAAGCAAGGACATATACCGCCGACATCTCTTATTATTGGAGAGATCATGGCAGAATGAATCTGACATACGATCCGATAGAGAAACTCAATTCATGCATGTCTCAGATTCCGGATTCGGAGAAAGAGAACTTTACCCATAGCAACAAGCGCGGTGAAAGTAACCTTTGTGAGATATTGTCGTCATCTCTTTATGATAATACAGATGGAAACGTATGTGTCTTCTGGCTTTACGATGACGGACAGATCGAATTCGAGATTGACTGGTCAGACAATACCTATGTCTGCCGGCCTATACTATCATTCTAAAAATCTTAAATCATAAGTAGATATGAGAAAATTATTTTTGACCGTGCTTGCTGCAGCCTCTGTATGCTGTGCATGCACAAGTGATCTCAAAGATCGCGTAGATGTGCTGGAGTCGAAGGTTTCGGCACTTGAGACCAAAGCGAACAAGAATGCAGAGTCCATTAGCACGCTTGTGCAGGCTGCTGCCAAGGCTGTGACAATTACCAAAGTCGAGACTTTGACTGATGGCTATAAGATTTATTTCAGTGACGGCACAACTGCTGAACTTAAAAACGGAAAGGATGCTGTTGCTCCTGTTATCGGATTGAAAGAGGATAATGGAGTCTATTATTGGACAATCGACGGTGAGTTCATTCTCAATAATGGACAGAAGGTCCCTGTAACCGGCAAGGACGGCCTTACTCCTCAGTTCAAGATTCAGGATGGCAAGTGGTATGTGTCATTTGACGGAAAAACTTGGGATGAAGTTCCTGTGACTGGTACAGTAAAACCGGAACTCGTCATGACTGAGACCGATAATGAATATGTTTTCACTCTTGGAGAAACTGTCATCAGTATTCCTAAGGAGAATGCTTTCATGATTAAGGTGGCTTCTGATACCAAGCAGGTTGCTCCAGGTGAAACAGTGTCTTTCAAATATACGATTACCGGTGCCGATGAAACTACTCACGTGCTTGTAGAAGCTGGTGGCGTAACCGCTGAACTTGATGAGGCTAATTCGTCTGTAAAAGTTATTGTTCCGACAAATCTTCCTGAAAAGGCTTATGTCATGGTGAAGGCTGTCCGCAATAGCGACGGAAAGTATTCAGCACAGTACATCACAATCAGCAAAATCGACCCTTATGGTACTTTTGGTGGAGTTATCGTAGTAGATGAGGATGAATATCTTAACTGGTAAATAGAAGTTAATTATGAGAAAGACATTATATATGGCAGCAGCGCTGGCTGTATTGGCAGGCTGCGCAAAAACAGAAACTCAGCCGGAGAATCCTGCAGGCAGAAATCTTGATCTTACCGCGAACGTTGAAGGTGTCGGCACCAGGGCGGTTTTCGATGGAGATTCACATATCAAGTTTGAGAAATTTGATGCTTTCCGCGGAGCCATTGCTCTTCCGGCAAGTCCTACTAAGGCTGTGAAGGTAGGTGAAAGAAACTTTGCAGTAGCAAGCAGCTATGCTGTTTCTTTCAAAGTGGAGGATCCGGAGGCTGCATCTCCTGTATTCAAGGGCTCGTTCTACAGTATTGTCGAGGCAAACAATTCAGATACATACAAGTTCTACGGAGTGTTCCCTTCAGACGCCGTTTCTACTTCTTCTGAAGACCTGACTTCTTGGCGAGTTCAAGTAAAAGGCGAGCAGACCTCTTCTCAGACATCTTGGCAAAACAAGGCTGATGTTATGCTGATGGAGCCTGCTGAAGTAAAAGTTCAGGATAAAGAAAAGACTCAGTACAATGAGTATAATTCTTCTGCTTCTGTCAATGTCAGATTTGCACATCTGTTCGGATTCGGAAAGATTACCTTTGCTGATGTCCCTGAAGCTTATGCAAAGCAGAAGGTTGATCAGGTTATAATCGAAGCTGTCGGCGAAAACAAGGACCTTGCCGGTGTCTTCAAGGTGGATTTGACCAAGGATATTTCTGAAGTTGAGCCTATTCCGTTCAATACTGGTTCGACTTTGACCATCACTCCTGATTCTGATGTCACTGTCGCTGACAATGTAGTTTGGTTCGTTGCCAATCCTGGTCTGTATGATGTAAAGGTTACTGTCAAGACCGGAAGATATGACCTGGTATTCGAACGTACAGGACTCAATATCAAACGCAGCAAGATTGCCGAACCTACTGTCCATTTCAAAGAGGCTGACGTTGCAGAGTCTCATGATGTCGCTCTTGCGGCAGGTGAGAAGTGGGCACATACTCCTACTTATACCAATTCTCTTTCCAGTATCCGAAAAGTTGCTTCATGGGGAGACGGTGACAAGAAGATGTCATTTGTATTGAACTATCCTGAAAACAATAAGGATAACTTCGGAACGACTTATTACAAAGCAGTCGGTTATGCTCAGGGATTTGCACAGAACAATATGCGTGGCGGCAAGGCTACCCTTACATCCCGTGCATCTTTCTCAGGAGTGAAGATGGTAAAGGTAAATCTCGGTATCTATACCCAGAATGCTACATGTGACTTCACTATTGCTCTTGCCAACGGTACTGACACAACTGTCCTGAAGAAGATTTCTGTGGCTAGCGGTGACGGTGCTCCAAGTCCTGAAGGCGCTGATTATTTCTTCGAGAATACAACAGGCGTAGAGAAGGGTGATTTCGTGGTTACTGTAAGCAATCTCAGCGCACAGGATATCAGACCTTATCTCGGACTTCTTGTCATCAATCCTGAACCTGAACTTGTTCTCGGTGAGAGTGCAATCAAACTTGAGAAGACAGCATCAACTGGTGAAATAGCATGTAATGCTTATGCAACCAAATCTGTTCCTGAGGTTTCTTCTGATGCAGAGTGGCTGAAAGTTACTTATGCTGACGGTAAGATTTCTTATACCGTAGATGCCAACGAAGGTTCGAAGAGAACTGCTACAATTACAGCTAAACTTACAGACGGTGATTTTAGTGTAGTGAAGACCATTTCTGTGACACAGAAGTCAGCGCTCTCAATCGAGTATAAACTTACTGTTACACCTGCAGTCATGAATGAGATTCTCAAGGCTGAGGCTGAGAAACATCCGGATGCTACATCCAGCGATTACTTTGAAGTAGATGCTACATTCCAGGCTGTTGCGACCGACGGCTCCGGCAAGACTGTAGATGTGAAGATGCATGCGAACCAGATGTATGTGACCGATCTTTCAGAGTCTTCATTCCGTATGAGAGGCAAATTCTATTGCAGCCAGTCAGTCGGCTTCGTGAAGAAGGTGGTCATCAGTGCTAACAGCACCGTTTCTACAGGTAACTGGGCTGCTCTTGCAATCAAGTTTTCGAAAGACGGTTCGTCTTGGAACAATCTGCCGTCAACGGCCATAACCAAAGATGGTAAGGTCAGCACAGTGGTCAATACTGATGAAGACAATACCTATTTCAGCATTGATGCCTCAGGCGGCTACTCTACCCTTTATGTGGATAACTTCGAAGTTACATTCATCGGTGAATAATTTGTAACGCACGTTAAATATTGACAAAATGAAATCATATCCGTTTATCAGGATAATTGCAGCGGTTGTTGTTCCCTTTCTCATTCTCTCATGCAGTGAGAAAGGGGATGAAACCCCTGTTACATCCTCTTTCAATGTAGAAAGCCCGATCGTAAATGTCGGTGTGTCCGGCGGTTCATTTAATTTGGAGTATAGCATTGACGGTCCCCAGGCCGGTGCGGTAGCGGATGTGGTGACGGAGACGTCCTGGCTCAAGATAGGCGCAGTGTCGTCATCCGGAATTGAAGTTTCGGTTCTGGCCAATGCTGACGGCGTGGACAGGACGGGAAAAATCGAACTCAGGGGTAAAGGCATCAAGGACAAGACGGTACATGTGCTTCAGAGCAAGTTGTCTGATTCTGAACCTTTCTACAGCAAGTTCGCTTTTGACATAAGCAATGTCACGACATCGACTGTGGACGTGGAGATCACACCTGTGGATCCTGCCGCATATTACTATACGACTATCGTTTCCAAGAAGGAGTATGATGCTCGTGGAAAAGCCGGTATCGTGGAAGCGCTTATCCAGTATGTCGAGCAGATTGTGTCGATGGCCGGCTCGGGATTCGATCCTAGGGTCCTTCTCACTCAGGGTTATTACAACTCTGCGTCTGATGAAGATGCTACTATGGACCTGAATGACAACTCCGAGTATTATGTCGTTGCCTTTGATATGGATTTCGATGAGTCCGGCAATGTCATAACAAGCGGCAAGGCGGAATTCTGCAAGTTCAGGACGGCGCCTGCTACACCGGTGGACATGACATTCACTCTTACTGTGACGGGCAGGAAAGTGGAGGTCATCCCGTCTGCGGACTTTACTTATGTCTGCGGAGTGGCTTCCAAGGCGGCCTGGGATGAATATGATGATCCTGCCGAGGTTGCCAGGGAGTACCTCTCCATCGCGAAGCGTTACGAGATGATTGACAAGATCCTTCTTTCCGGCAGACAGAATCTGGATCTCTCAGATATGGTAGAAAACCCGGGAGAGTATGTCGTCTATGTCGTCGGCTACCGCAAATCGGCAACGGACGGAGGTCTTACCACCGACGTGACATTTAAAACGTTCACTTATGCCAAATAGGTGCCTGAGACCGCGGAACTGCAATTAGAATTGTAATTTTCGTGCAAAACCACTAAATTTGCAGAGTTTGACCAGGAAATGGAATCCGGTCAAACTCTGCTTTTTATTGAATTGTAATTAAAGTTTCAGATATTATGAGAAAAAACATTGTTGCCGGTAACTGGAAGATGAATACCACCGTTCCAGAAGGTGTAGAGCTTGCTAAAGCTGTCGTTGAAAAATCAGCTCAGGTTCCTGAGGGTGTAGGTCTTATCATCGCTACTCCGTTCACACATCTCGTACCTGTTTCAGAAGTTGTAAAGGGTACCAGAGTAGAACTTTCTGCAGAGAACTGCGCAGACAAGGAGAAGGGTGCTTATACAGGAGAGGTTTCAGCTGCTATGCTTGCTTCAGCCGGCTGCGAATATACAATCCTCGGACACTCTGAGAGAAGACAGTATTATGGTGAGACAGATGCTACTCTCGTAGAGAAAGTGAAGCTCGCTCTTGCAAATGGTCTCGGTGTCATCTTCTGCGTAGGTGAGAACCTTGAGCAGAGAGAGGCAGGCAAGCACTTCGATGTTGTGACAGCTCAGATCGAGAACGTTCTCTTCGGTCTTTCAGCTGAGGAAATGTCTAAGATTATCGTTGCTTACGAGCCTGTATGGGCTATCGGAACAGGCAAAACAGCTACAGCAGAACAGGCTCAGGAAATCCACGCTTGCATCCGCAATGTGCTTGCTGACAAGTTCGGCGCCCAGGTAGCTGAGGATACAACTATCCTTTATGGCGGAAGCTGCAAGCCTTCAAATGCAAAGGAACTGTTCGCTTGCCCTGATATCGACGGCGGTCTTATCGGTGGCGCAGCTCTCAAGGCTGACGACTTCATCCAGATCGCATTGTCATTCTAATTTTCAGCGGCTTTGGCCGCTCAAACAGGAACTAACTTATAGGCGAGGAAACGAACATTATTGTCCGTTGTCTCGCCTTATTCATTATTCAAGTATATGATAAGAAAAATAACATTGACCTGTATGTGTCTCGCGGCACTTGCGTCTTGCGGAAACAGGTCACCGAAATCAGAATTGCAGAAGAAAGTGGATGCTTATGCGGTGTTCCAGATCGGTTCTCCTTACATGGAGGGTATCTCCGACAATGGAAAAGAGGTTCTCAATCTTTTCAGAAAAGCTGCCGATGAGGCAGACAACATTTTCTGGCAGCAGACTTTCGGTGACAAGAATGCTGTTATGTCGCTTCCTGACGGTGCAGCCAAGGATTTGGCCCTCATCAATTACGGACCATGGGACCGTATGGATAACAACGCTCCTTTCATTGAGGGGTACGGCGAGCGTCCTGCCGGAGCGAATTTCTATCCTGCCGACATGACAAAGGAAGAGTTCGATGCTCTGGAAGACCCTGCCAAGTTCAGCCCTTACACCATCATCAGAAGGGGAGAGGACGGCAAACTCAAGGTGGTATGGTACCATGAGGCATACAAGGAGAGTATTGACAAGATTTGCGGATACTTGGAGAGCGCAGCTACCATGACCATCAAGGAGAGCGTGAGAAACTATCTTCTCAAGAGAGTTGAGGCCCTCAGGACTGATTCATATAAGGAGTCTGACTATGCTTGGATGGATATGAAGGACAGCAAGATGGACCTCGTAATCGGACCTATCGAGAACTACGAGGACGGAATCTATGGACTCAAGACTTCTTACGAGTGCTTCATCCTTCTCAAGGATCTGAAGAAGACAGAGGAACTCACCAAGTACATTTCAATGCTTCCTGAACTCCAGAAGAGCCTTCCTTGCCCTGAGGAGTACAAGACCTTCGTTCCGGGAACAGAGTCTGACATGTTCGTTTATGATGCAATCTACTATGCCGGTGATGCCAATGCCGGCGGAAAGACCATTGCGATCAATCTTCCTAACGACCATGAGGTTCAGGCTGAAAAGGGAACCCGCCGTCTTCAGCTCCGCAATGTCATTAAGGCCAAATTCGACAAGATCGTTTATCCGATCGGCCAGATTCTTTTCGAGCCTGAGCAGCAGAGATATCTCAGCGCTGATGCATTCTTCTGGAATGTTACCTTCCATGAGGTTGCACACGGTCTCGGAGTTAAGGAAACTGTCAATGGTCTCGGCGGTGTGAAAGAGGCTCTCGGAAATGAGGCTTCCACATGGGAGGAGGCAAAAGCTGACATCCTCGGACTTTACATGGTATGCAACCTTATCGACAGAGGAGAAATTCCTCTCATTTCCAAGGAAGCTGCCATCACGACATACATTGCCAGCCTTGTCCGTTCAGTACGTTTCGGTGCTGCCGATGCTCACGGCCGTGCAAATATGATGTGCTATAATTACCTTAAGGACAACGGTGCGTTCGAAAGAAACAAGGACGGCCTGTATCATGTGAATTTCGACAAGGTCCCTCAGATTGTAGCGGACTGGTCTAACCTTATCCTCACGACCCAGGCCACAGGAAACTACATGTTCGCGAAGGAGTATGAGACAAATCATGCTGTAGTTCCTGAGGCTCTTTCTGCTGATATTGCCAATGTCAACAGAGGTGGAGTTCCTGTCGATATCCGTTTTGAGTTCGTTTGGTAAGTAACCTTCAAAAAATTTTTTCAGAATGATGCAACATTTGAGACCGGACCTGCATCTATCAGTCAGGTTTAGGTTTTAGTACACGTCTAGAGGTCGGCAAGCCGCGAGGTTTCCGGCCTTTATTGTTTCTATACTGCAGCTGTTTTGTGGGTGCGGATTTGGTTTATTGGCGAATTATCACTATTATTCGACTTTGATATACAAATTTGCCAGATGAACAGATTGCAAAGAGTTATTGCCGCGATATTGATTTTTTTTACAGGGGCGTCCATGTCATTGGGCTCTCCTGCGTGGAAGGGCGTGGTAACATTGACACAACCCGACGGTACGGTCATTGAAGGAAGGCTGTGGGGCGACGAATTTATGCACGTGATGACGGATCTGCAGGGAAATGCGCTGGTTCAGAATAGCGACGGTTTCTGGTGTTATGCGAGATTCAGCGGGGAAGGACAGATTTACAGCAGCGGTATAATTGCCGGAAAGGCATCTGTGGCCCCTTCAAGCCGGATTCCTTATGAAATGCTCGGAAGGACAGCCTCGGAGAGACGTGTCGCGGCACGGCGTAATTCATTGACATTAAGCAATAGACGTGCATCATCCGCGGAAGATGGAAAGGTTTCCCACAGACATTGCCTCATACTTCTGGCTGAATTTTCGGATGTCAAGATGACACATCCGGTGGAGCACTTCGAGGCATTGATAAACAAAGGTGAAAACTGCGCCAAACGTTATTTCTCAGACCAGTTCCTTGGTGAGTGTGAGTTTACATTCGACATCGCGCCGATTGTCACGCTTCCCAATCCTCTTAAATATTACGGGAAAAATAAGAACGGAAGTGATGAAAAGCCTCATGAGGCTGTGGCTGAGGCTTGTCGTCTCGCCCACGAAAAAGGCATTGACTTTTCTTCATATGACGACGACGGCGACGGGATTGTGGATAACGTCTTTGTCTTCGTTGCGGGGAAGGATGAAGCGGATGGCGGCGGGGACGACTGCATCTGGTCGCACGCGTGGCATCTGAAATCTGCCGGCATTGACCTTGTCCTGGACGGAAAACGCATTGACCATTATGCGGTTTCTTCGGAACTTTCGAGGCGCTCGTCCGGTAGGTTCCAGTTCCGGACCATCGGTACTTTCTGCCACGAATACAGTCATATCCTGGGACTTGTCGATATGTATGACACTGATTTGGAGGGCAGCGGGGGAAAGTCGGAGGCGCTCTGGAAGACGACGGCGCTGATGGACGGCGGCAATTACAACAACGATGGCCGCACACCTCCGTATTACAATGCCATTGACCGCGACATGCTCGGCATCGGAAAGCCGGAAGAACTGAAAGAAGGCAAGTATAAATTGGAACCTGTCAATGTCAATGGGCGTTTTCTGAAATTTGCCGGCCACAATCCTGATGAGTATTATCTTATAGAATGTCGCGCGAACAACGGATGGGATGTGTATTGCGGCGGAAAAGGACTTGCGATCTATCACATTGACAAATCCTCCAATGCGACAGGTTATTCTCCTGTCTATGAGCGTGTTGCTACGGCTGCGGAAAGGTGGTCCAGCAATGAGGTGAACTGCCGCCCGACGATGCAGTGCGCTGATATGATGGAGGCTTATGACAAGGCTGTTGATGCCAGTCAGGTTTTCTTCCCTTATGCCAGGAACAATTCGTTTACTCCTCATTCTGTCCCGGCCTTCAAGTTCCGTGACGGGTCTTTCTCGCATCTGGCGATAACGGATATTCTGCAGATGGGTGATGAGGTCGCCTTCAACGTGGTCCGGAGCCAGGATGCCCGCCCTTCCATAGTTGTGTCATCGTCCAAGGATGTGTATCAGAACATGGCCATAATCCAGTGGAAGACAGATCATTCGGACAATAGGTCTCCTGCTGTGGTATCGTGGGGGCAGAGTGGAAAGACTCTTAAGGAAGAGCAAGTTTTCGAGTATGAGCCGTGCTGTTTTGCGCTTCGTCTGGAGGGCCTGAAGCCCGCGACCGCATACACCGTGAAGATTCATTATGCTGAGAATGAGATAAGGGGAAAGGAGACCACTGTCAATTTTACTACGCGCAGTGTGTATAATGATGGGGCACCTTTCATCTGGTTCAATGCTGACCAGCGGAATGATGACGGGACTTTCAAGAAAAATGCCCTTATTCCACTGGGTGTCTGCAATGTGAATAATGTCCAGGATATCCAGTGGTTCATGGACGGAAGACGGATCGCTGCAGGCAAGAATGGATATTATGAACTGTCCAGGTCCTGCGTGATAACTGCCGTTGTCACCTATGTGGACGGTGCGACTGATGTAATCGAGAAAAATGTCACGATAAGATGAAAGGAACGAAGTATATATGTTTGTCAATGCTGGTGTGTTTCATCCTTTTAGGGTGCTGCCGCAAGCATGAGCCTGATCCTGAGTTCGTTACTGGAGATGAAATAGTCCTGAAGATAGACGGGGCCGTGAAAGTCAAGTACGTGCCGGAAACTTTTCAGCTTGGATTCAGTCCGGAGAGGAAACAGTTCCGCGTGCACGATGACAATATGACCAGGTTTTATATCCTGACTTGCTCTGAACTGCCTGACCATGTAGGACAGCAGATCCGCTGTTCACTGAAGTACGGAATCAACGGTAAGATGTCCTACAAGTCCGGGATGTCTTTCGAGGTGGAAAAAATGGATGAGTCCGGAACTGTCTGGCTGTGGTGTAAAAAAAAGAACACAGGAGTCTCTGTACGTATTCTCAGGAAGTGATTGCTCACTTGTGGAATCGGTGTCGTATTCGTATCTTTGTCGAAATATGAATTCCTGTTCCGCGTCAGCGGACTTAAACCAACAAAGAACACGACATGGCAGACGAGAAGATCATTTTTTCCATGAACAGGGTAGGAAAGGTCCTCCCATCAAGCAACAGAATTATACTTAAAGACATTTGTCTATCATTCTTTTACGGGGCGAAGATCGGTATAATCGGTCTCAATGGTTCCGGTAAATCGACATTGATGAAAATCATTGCCGGAGTCGAGCAGAGCTATCAGGGTGAGGTTGTCTGGGCTCCGGGATACAGTGTGGGATATCTGGAGCAGGAGCCTCAGATGGATCCGGAGAAGACTGTGCTGGAAGTAGTTCAGGAGGGTGTCCAGGAGATTATGGATGTCCTGAAGGAATATGAGGAGGTAAACCTCAAGTTCTGCGAGCCGATGAGTGATGATGAGATGAACAAACTTATCGAAAGACAGGGCGAACTCACCGAGAAAATCGAGCATTGCGGAGGTTGGGAGATTGATTCCAAACTTGAGCGTGCTATGGATGCGCTCCAGTGTCCTCCTTCTGATGCGAAGATTGCAAATCTCAGTGGCGGTGAGAGACGTCGTGTGGCATTGTGCCGCCTTCTTCTCCAGCAGCCGGATGTGCTTCTTCTCGACGAGCCGACCAACCATCTCGATACCGAGAGTATCCAGTGGCTCGAAGCTCATCTCCAGCAGTATAAGGGTACTGTGATTGCCGTTACCCATGACCGTTATTTCCTCGATGATGTTGCGGGCTGGATTCTGGAACTTGACAGGGGAGAGGGTATTCCTTGGAAAGGCAACTACTCTTCATGGCTTGAGCAGAAGACCAAGCGTCTGGAAATGGAGGAAAAGCAGGAGAGCAAGCGCAGAAAGACATTGGAGCGCGAGCTTGAGTGGGTCAGGATGGCTCCTAAGGCGCGTCACGCCAAGTCCAAGGCCAGACTCGGTGCTTATGAAAAGCTCGCCAGTCAGGACGGCAAGGAGAAAGAGGCTAATCTCGAAATCTATATTCCTGACGGACCGAAGCTCGGAAATAAGGTCATCCAGTTCAATGATGTCTCCAAGGCTTATGGCGACAAGCTTCTGTTCGAGCATCTTTCGTTCGTTCTTCCGCCTGCCGGCATTGTCGGTGTAATCGGTCCTAACGGTGCCGGTAAGACTACGCTTTTCCGTCTTATCATGGGACTTGAACAGCCTGACAATGGTGATATTATCATCGGCGAGACCGTCAAACTGGCATACGTCGACCAGCAGCACAAGAGCATTGACCCTGACAAGACTGTCTTCCAGACAATCGCCGACGGTTCAGACTGGATCAGGCTCGGCAAGCGTGATGTCAATGCCCGTGCATATGTTTCCCGTTTCAACTTTACCGGTTCCGATCAGGAGAAGCGTTGCGGAATCCTTTCCGGTGGTGAAAGAAACAGACTCCATCTTGCTCTGACATTGAAGGATGAGGGTAACGTCCTTCTCCTCGACGAGCCTACCAATGATGTGGATGTCAATACTATACGTGCCCTGGAGGAAGGTCTGGAGAATTTCGCCGGCTGTGCTGTAGTAATTTCCCACGACCGCTGGTTCCTCGACCGTATCGCCACCCATATCCTCGCTTTCGAGGGTGATTCTCAGGTGTATTTCTTCGAGGGTACTTATTCCGAGTACGAGGAGAACAAGAAGAAGCGTCTCGGAGACGAGGAGCCTAAGAGATTCAAGTACAAGAAGCTGATGGAGTAGATGGTGGGGATGGTTTGGCGCTGGCGTGGCGTGGATGGTTGGCTTGGCTGGGAGGCCTGTCGGGACGCGGCCACGCTTGATTTTCGGAAGCGTTGACTATCAATGAATTATAAAACGGAGCGTGGAAACGTGGCCTTTTTTTGGCTGCGTTTCCACGCGCTTGTTAAAATGCTATCTGATAATCAATGAGTTACAAAACACCCCGTGGCCGCGTCCCGACGTTGGACTTTGACTGGCGCGTTTTTGGCAGTGGTTTGGATGCGCCCCGGTGGGGGTGGAACCTCTGGAGGTTCGCTTCGCTCATCCCGTCAGGCTGTCGCCTGACACCCATTCACAAGGTCATGGGCGACCATGCCTCCAGAGGTCCCACCCCCGCCGGGGCTTCTCTGACACATGGTCTTTAATGATGGTCATTTCTTTCCATGCTATGTAACTCTCTATGCACATTAATACGTTTTCCACGCACGTCGTGGCCAAAATTGAACATGACGTGAGCGGAAAACGTTTTAGCACGCACGAGAGACACGGAGAACATGGGAGCCACGGTCTTGGGGTAGCCCTGGTCCCACCGGACGGTTATCATAAATGACTTCAATCTGCCGTATGCTATTCATTTTTCTTACCCCTTTTTCGTGAAACATATTGCTCATTCAAAACATC
>ERZ1035032.700-NODE-700-length-24976-cov-35.886923_pt1 | contig 24976 bp, 37 predicted proteins | sample MGYA00520693_ERZ1035032 | MGnify/ENA primary metagenome ERZ1035032 (study PRJEB33766, sample SAMN09781740) | gut metagenome | biome: gut microbiome | host: Homo sapiens | place: Madagascar | study: EMG produced TPA metagenomics assembly of the PRJNA485056 data... | reverse complement strand
AGGATATGGAGATAGACCACGATAAGAAGACAATCTTCATCAATGGTTTTAGTGAGAATGATATGTATTAAGATATAGCCTTATGTTCGTAGAATTTAAGAATTTAAACGTAGCATTCAGAAAGGAGTTTCCTTTAGCTGTCGTGTACTTCAATAAGTGTGATGGTGAGCGTTTTTTAAGAGAGCAAGGAATAGCGAAATCTGGCTCATATAGCTGTTTCATCCCATTGATTGCTATCGTTGATAACGTACCGCAGAAAGCGAGCAATAAGATTATCTTTACTAAGTATCGCATTCTTGATGAAGAAGAAGAGAAAGAAGCCTTAGATACTCTTAAACGAAGTAACCTTACCATTAATGACAAAGGATTTATTTCCTTCCTTGATTATAGAAAGATTTGCTTTGAGGTTGACGGGAATATCCTTTCTTATGATGACTTCTGTAAGTACGAGTTGCCACAAGGTAAGGTGTTCAAAACAGTCTTTGATAATGGCTATTCTTATTACGGCTCAGAGCCTTTTAAGGGTGATGCTAAGAAGTACGCCGATACTGTTATCAGAGTTGCTGAGAAGATTGGCTATCTTTGGTTCGATTGGAGAATGGGTTTCAGGCTTAATAATCTTCTCAACGTAGATGTGGCTTACGGCAAGGATGAAAGTTATTCGGTAGTTTCTAATACGTAACGATTATGGAAGATAAGAACTTTATTATCGAAGCTCACGGCGAAGTACCTTATGCCTTACGCATAAACGAAGGATATGAGCTTGTAAGTAACGATAGAACCATGAGGCTGTCAATTGGCAAGGTTTCATACTCCGATAATGAGACAGGTCAGCAGGATAGTATGTTCAGAGTTAAATGCTATATCCGTGAAGATAACGGATGGATAAAGACAAGCGAGGAAACCTCTGCTACAACCATCACTGACTATGTAAGACTTCTGAATAAATCCTTACAATTCACCAAGGCTGTCAAGGAGTACAGAGAACAAATGGATATTAAGGAGGTCTGGCGTGAAAATCAAAGTTGAAACGGAAGTACAGGTTGATATTTATCAGCTTTTTGAAAAGGTTGGCTACAATGACCAGCTACTTTTCTTACAGAGAAATCTATATCGCCTATATGACGATATTCTTATTCAAGAGTTAATTAATAGAGATTATGAAGTGGTTAAAGGTTAAGAATATGATTAAGAAGAAGAGCCTTAATGATAAGGCATTAGACGCAAACGGCAAGGATAGAAGTTGCAAGAATTGTAATCATCGACCTTGTCCTGAAGCTTTAGCAAAGGTATGTCACGATGCCTTTATTAAGGGCTATAAAAGAGGCTATCAGCAAGCAAGTAACGAACAAAAAGAGCGTATTGATAAAGTATTGCATCCTGTAACAGACCCTTGCGGTAGCGACCTCATATATGTATTCATGCGTGATGTGAGAGCAGGAAACAAACAGCCATTTATTAAAGGTCCAATAAGGGCAGTCAATGTCTGTGATGATTTTAATATTGGTTCCATCTCTTTTAAACCAGATATAAAAGGCAACCCGCAGCGATTACAAATTGCATGGTGCTATCAGAAAGATTTGGTTGAGCTTCTTGGATATGATAAGAAATTCGACGAATACGAGCGTATTGCGCTTGATGAAGGTTGGGCATCTTACTCAGAGCCAAGATATCGAAAGAATCTAAAAGAATATCAGACAGAGCGTGAGCGAAATGAAAAACTGTATAACTATAAAAAAAAGGAGGGTAAAGATGTGCAAGATTGAAATACATGGTCACGTCTCCACTATTGACGCATTGAAATATATATTCAAATTCAATATCATTATCCTGCGGAACGCCTTTACTGGCATTAATCGCTTTGTGTACCGCTTTCCTTGGATATGTATTAGTATGGTTATCTTTGTATCGTTCATTATTTGTTTCATTCAGGTAAGCAAGGCAAGAGCGGAGCGAGATAGTTATAACAAAAAGAATGTTCAACTAACAGAAAAGGTAGCCTCTTATGAGGCTGCTTTCAAAAAATAATAATTATGGCTACCACAATACTTATTTTATTTCTTATGGTCTTTTATTCAACATTCGCACTTATTGATTATTGGCTGTCAGATAATAACAATAATAGGGAGGATTGATATGAACGCAATTGTTTCACAAAATAAAGCTATCGAATGCAAGCTCAACAAAGGGCGATATTTAGAGGCTGATATGTCTGGGCGTAAGGTCGTTATTTATGCGCCAAGCGGCGTTAATGATAAACAGATACAGGATGCTATCGACTACGCATATTGCACCCTCTGTCAGACTTGTTATATGGAATACGTTTTAGCAGACAATTACCTAATTAAAGCCAAAATGATATTTGATAAGAAAAAAGTATTCAAGTTTGGTTTAAAGAAACATTTCACGGAGTGTCAAAAATCTATCCTTGACACGAGACACTTATTTGAGCAGCACATGGACGAGGATTATTATTATGAGTTCTCCAACTATCTTTGGGATTTGGTTCGTGATAAGGTTGAAAAGATGCGTAAGTTCATAGAGAATAAGCTCCGTAATCTCAAATGTAAATACAATCCTTATCTTTGCTCTCAGGTTATTATGATACAGAACCTTGTGCAAGAGGTTAATGATACCCACAAAAACGTAATGGAGACTACAGAAAGAAATTTCGGTGTGGATATTATTCCTTGTTTTGAGCATTATCGTGCTAAGATGGCATTCACGCAAGCCGATAACTGTCTATATGATATTATGCACGACGAGGCAGAGAAATTTCGTGATAACATTATCACAAACAAGGAAATTCTCGCTATATGGTCTGATATTTCACGAACCTTATACAATCCAGCCAATGCCAAAAAAGCTCGCCTCTCGGCTTATTATAATATGCCAAAAGAGACTCAGGCTCTCTATAATCTGCGAGAGGAGGATGGCTTCTGTGAATTAAAAGAGGGCGTAAGGAGGTTTAAGAAAGGAGGATAAAGTTATGGATAAAGAGGACATGCGTAGGCTGATTTCGTGTGGCAAAGAATGCTCTAAATATACGAAAAAGAAGTTATCCGAGATAACTGTTGAAGAGTGCCTTGATTTTTGGCATTTTATGATATGGAATAAGCATAACTTTGCCCCACCAATTATATACTATAAGAGTTAGATTCTCATTTTGTTTAATTATATGTTGTATCTCTGAGAGTGGCGGTTTCGGCTGCTGCTCCCCTTAAAAGTTTACATAGCATAGGTAGGTTTTATCGCAACCAGATAATAATTGATTATCTTTGCACAAAAATAATAATTTAAAATTAAAGAGTATGAGTAAGTCAAGTGGTGGTACTCGCACTGTAAGTAGCAATAACGCTGCGCAGAGTAGGACACAGAGCGTTGCTAATGCAACAACAAACAATAATAGCTCTAATGTAGCAAAAGAAGTCGATGTAAAGTCTTACAACGCTAACATTGAAAAGTTGAAGACGCAAGCCATAAAGGGCGGTCTTCCAAAGGTCGATGAAAACCGAACAATTAAAATCGGAGACAATGACTGGGTTGTTAGTGTTTATGAGAGCGGTAAAAACCAGTATGTCGCTGATTTGAAAAGAAGTTCTGATAATAAGAGTATGATGCACGTAGTATATTATACAGGAAGCAAAACTCCTTACGGAGCACTTAAAAGACAAGATGCTGTCAAAGAGTTTCGTTCTACGATAGATTATATGTTCAATAACTTAAAAAAGAAGTAAAATCGTTGATTCTTAGCAAGAAAGCTGCTCTTCCTTTTGAGTAATAAAGCCTTTTAGTTGCTTTTATTTTCTTTTACGGCATTAATAATAGATTTTAGTTTAGTTTTAAAAGCTATTATTTTCAAAAATAAAAGGAGAAAAATTTGGAGATTCGTAGATTTCTTTTTAATTTTGCGATGTCTAATAAAATATACGTGGTGAGGTTAGAAGCTCTGCCACATTCGAGGTAGAGCATTTTTTATGCTCGCTTCTTAACGGATTACGATATATAGGTATCGCCCCTTGCTTACATTGTAATAATGTAGGCGTGCTTTCACGTATAGGCATTAGACAAAGGGTAGCGATACCTTCTTTTTTAGGTATCAACCCAACATTATATTAACGTCTAAAAATATACGTAAAATGGACGAAGTTAAAATTATTCACAAAGAAATCATTCTCGGCAAAGAGATTGATGTTTGGGGAACTTTTGAAGAGCCGTATTTTCGGGCAAGCGATGTTGCCTCTTGGTTAGGGTTCAAGAATATTTCTACTTCTCTTAAATGTCTTGACCCAGAAGAACTGACTAAATTCAATTTAGGCAGTCGTCAAGGTGAAGTTTGGTTTTTAACCGAAGATGGATTGTATGATTTTCTTATGCAATCACGTAAGCCAGCAGCTAAAGAGTTTAAGAAAGGAGTGAAAGCTGTATTGAAAGAAATACGTAAGACTGGCTCTTATGTTGCAATTAAAGAAGATGATACAGAAGAGGATATTATCGCACGAGGTTTGATTGCAGCTAAGGCTGCTCTTGAAAGAAAGGAAGCTCGTGTTCGTGAGCTTGAAGTTCAGGCTGAGCAACAAACAGTCGTTATTACCCATCAGCAGAAGCAGATGCAGAAGGATGCTCCGAAGGTTGAGTATTACGACCAGACATTGGCTGCGGTAAATTGTATCACCCCAACACAGATTGGTAATGACCTTGGTATATCCGCAAAAATACTCAACCAAAAGCTTTCTGAGATTGGTATCATTTATAAGCAGTCTGGTCAGTGGATGTTTAAAGGTAAGTATAAGGAGTGGAATTTGGGCAGTTCACGAACATTCAACCGTATATTGCCTGACGGAAGAGTGATAGCCAACACTAACCTTGTATGGAATCAACGTGGCAAGCGTCTTATTCTTGCTCTCTACAACAATAACTTTAATGTAAAGGATGCTATCGCTGAAATCAACGGCGAAAAGAAACCCGTACCTAAAAATAATCAGTCTAAATTTTAATCAAATAGGAGGAATTAAAAATGGAAAATCAGAATATGACAACAGAAGCAAAAATAGCAGAGATTAATAATATGATCCTGCGGCGTATTGATGCTCTAAAAGAGCTTTTGAAGATGCAAAACAAAGTAATGTCTTTCCTCGTTGAAGAAGGAATAGCTGATTCTAAGGAAGGAGAAGCTATTGCCGAGAGTATAGGAGAAATGATAAAATCTTTTGGTGATGTTCTGCCAGATAGCGTTTATAACAAGGTTATAGAAGGAGAAATTTAATGTTATGTGCATATAGGAGATACACAACAATAATTAAGTAAATAAATATGGAGATACAAATATAAAAGGCAGGGTTTGGAGATACGCCCTGTCTTTGTTTATATACAATCTCTGTATTTCTCCTGTTATTTACAGAAAAACTATACCTTTGCCATAGCAAACAAATATAAAATTATGGCAAAAATTCAATTACAGATTAAGGGTATCGAAGCCCTCAAAAAGAAGCTGATTGAGCGAAGAGAGATAATGATTAATTATCTTACACACGCTTTGTCTGAACTGGGCGAGCGTGCTGTTACCTATTCTAAGGATAACCAAGGCTATAAAGACCACACCGCAAATTTGAAGAACACCATTGATTATGCTTTATTTCTTGATGGCGAACTTGTGTGTGTTGGCGACCACAAGGAATTAAATGGGACTGAAAAAGATAAGGCTCATTTTATCCCAGATGCAGCAATTAAGTATGCTCAACAGCAAGGCGTTATTGCTTCCAAAGGATATTCTCTTATCATTACATCTGGTGTAGATTACGGTCAACACGTAGAAAATAAGGGCTATAACGTATTGTACCTAACGAAATTCTTTCTTAAAGATGAAATGAAGAAGATAATACTTCAAGCCATAGAAGATGCAAAACAAAACAATTAAGAGTGAGCCAACTGACCCACTCTTAAATATTAGTATAGATGTCCGTAGTTCTCGTGTAGCCACATAAGTTTGTCCGTATATACTTTCATTTCTTTTAATACAGATTCATCTTTCATCCAGTCCTTGTGATTCAATTCATTTAGTTTATCCTTGATGACTTTCCTTGTAGCAAGATACCAATCTCTGTCCCTTGTTTTAGCTTTATTTTCCATCAAGCGCAATTATAGTCAAATTGTCCTTGTCGCAAGAGAACATAGCCTGCCCTACATTGTAGCCACCAAAGCCATTCTTTGCTCTGTAAGTAACAATAAACAGCTTTTCTCCCTGCTTGGTTGTCTCTTGCTCTTGCATGTCAACAAACTGATAACTGTCTGGGTCACGTAAGCGTTTCTTGATTAAGTCACCTGCCATTGTCTGAACATACTCCGTGTTTTCATACAAGGGAGTATTCATTAACCTTTCGGTTTCTTTTTGGTTTTCGTTCTGTCCTACCGATACCATTATCATTAGTAATAAGACAAAGAAAACCAAACATCCAATTCCTTTCTTCATAATCTATATCTCCTATATTTAATGTTTATAAATTGCTTTATATCGGCATAGAATGCGCTCTGCGGCGTTATCTTTTCCTTGCTTGGTATATATCAAAACAAGCCGCAGATAACTCGTTTTACGCAATTTTCCAAGGAATAACAAACGTTCGTAACAATACGATGCCCTGCTAAGTATTCCTTCTTTAAGATAGCATTGAGCCATTGCCGTCAGCTCCTTTGGTGATGCGTTATAAATCTGTCTCATGTTTCTGAGATTTGGTCATGTTGCAAAGATAGCAAAAAATTGATTAATATCATATTATATATAAAATTATCTTTAATTCACTATTTAAGTCCAAAAGAATATTAAATACTAATAGAAAGTTAATAGAAAATTTGTTTGTCTGAAAAGAAATTATTAATTTTGCGGTATAGAAATTAATAATTATAATTAAACATAGGAGATACGACAATGAAACGATTTAAAGATTACGAAATAGCTTATAATAAATGCTATGAACTTTTGCAAAAACTCACAGCATTGACAAAAGAGACAGATGGCAACCTCACTATTGAGATAAGATTTACTTATATTAACAAATATCCAATACTTTCTGTTAAATACTATTGTAATTACCTATACTCATTTCTTCCACAAGAAGATGGTACATTTGTTATTTCTACAGACAACAAAGTCTATACAATGGATGAAATTGAAGTAAAGATAAGAAAAAATTGTTTATTAGACTAAAACATAAGAGTGATGAGCAAGCAAGAATTTCTAAGTAAGTGTTATAACTGTAATGAGTATAACACTTGCTATAATTCAATATTATATAGATTAAGCTGTGGTACTTATCTGGCTTATCTTGAAACCAATAATTTTCTAAATAAGAAATGATTATGAATAAGTATTTGGAATTAAAAATGAAGCAATCGAAAGAGTTTCGCAAACTTCCTATGAAGGTAGCTTTTGGCAAAAAGCAGTTTGAAGAAATAATGAAACAATGGGGATTTACGACCAGCAAAGAGGATATTGCTAAGGTTAGTATGCTTGTTTCTGGTTGCTATTGTCTGGTAGAAGATAAACCTCTTTTCGATAAGTATTTTGAGCGAACCGAGAAGGAAATTACAGATTTTTTAAAGGATGACGACAACTTAAAAACAGCTCTGAAATACGAGTTCGCTAACCATGAATGCGGATATACTGATACGCCGCAAGACGCACTACCTCCGCTCTTTATCACTCGTGTTGATTTAAAAACAGACGAAAGGCTGAAAAGGGTATTCAATGAGGCTTGGATTGAATTTTTAAACGAAGATGTAATGTAAAAAAGATAAAATTATGGCAAAGTTTATTGAGGTGAAGTATAAAGGGCATTGTACCCTTGTTAATATAGATAATATCGCTTACGTTGAACCTTCACGAAATGAGGATATAACAACATCTATAAAGCTTAATTGCAAGACCACACCAACGGGCGGTCAAGTTATTCTCTGCGAGGATGATTACCACACATTCTTGGAGAGATTGAAAAACCTTGTTATCGTTGATAAAGCTGAGTAAGATATGAGAGCATTTGACGTACTTTTAGCCTTACATCGCTTGGATATGCGACAGGGCAAGGATTATCTTGAAGCTCCTAAAAAGAATGATTTGGAGCTGAATGTGATAGAAGGTAAACTGAAACGGAATCATTGGTATTGGTGTGATTTCCATAAACAGCCAATGCTCGGCGAGCCTTCGGTTATCCTTACTCTTGGCGGTGGGGATATTCAATATCTTTATGAAGTAGAAAAGTAAATAAATATAGATTATGTATCAGATAAATCTTGTAACATATAGAACAGCGATAAACGTAAAGAACGCTCCTCGTAGAGTGGTGAATAGAGAAAAAGGAATACTTGGTGGTGGCTTTGAAAGCATAAAGTTAGCAAGAACTACCTTACTAAAGAAAGTCTTTAGAATGGAAGAATGTCTAATAGATAAGGTTAAACCAAACAAAAATGAAACTTATGTTATAGCTACACTTTTCGGTAACGATATGATAGAGAACGTATTCACAATTATCGAAAGTAATTAATTTATGGCTCGTTTCGCTCTCAGAAATCAGGAGAAGATAAAGCAAGCATTCGGGGAAGAAAGGTTGAATGAGCTTCTGAAAGCACTGAAGCTATATTCAGCCAAGTACCCGAAATGGTCATTGGACGCAATCATCGAAGAGGGAAAACCTTATCCTTCTTTCGTAGTTGATAAGGTAGCCGTATTATACGTAACTCGCCTGATGTATGACGTTTATCACGTTGCTTTAAAGGAGTTCTTATAAAGAAAAAACACCGCCCCCGGAGATACGAATAAGGGCGATGTTAAATGTAAACAATTGTTTTGTTTAACGTTGTGGGTATATAGGAGATACATACCTATAACAACAATAATGCAAAATTAATGAAAAATATTTGGATAGCTGAATATTTCTTCGTAAATTTGCGAATAATTAACATTAAAATAGGAGATACAGTTATGATAGGAGCAATTATAGGTGATATTGTAGGCTCTAAATATGAGTTTAATAACACATTTGATTATAACTTTAAACTATTTGACAAAGGTTGTAATTTTACAGATGATACTATCTGTACAATAGCCGTAGCCGATGCTATTCTTAGAAAAGGCGGTAATGAAAAGCCGAATATCGGAGATTATTGTATATCGCTTCAATACTGGTGTCAGAAGTATCTAAACCCAATGGGTGGGTATGGCGCAAGCTTCGCAAAATGGGTTCGTAGCTCGAATCCACAGCCTTATGATAGCTACGGAAATGGGGCAGCAATGCGAGTTAGTCCGACAGCTTGGGCATTTAAAGAAAGTTCCGATGCTATCCGTCAGGCAATAATGAGCGCAAAGGTATCACATAGCCATACTGAGGGTTTGATAGGTGCTGCTGCGGTATCTAATGCTATCTTTTCTTTGAGAAAGGGAGAAAAGAAAGATATGTTGAATATCATAGCAAACGTTTACTATGGCATTAAATGGGAGGATAGAATACCACCAAGAGGCAAATGGGCAGAAACTTGCCAAGAGTGCGTTCCTCTTGCCTTTAGAATAGTCCTTGATAGTGATAGCTTCGAGGACGCAATCAGAAATACTGTATCCTACGGCGGTGATAGCGATACGATGGGAGCAATCGTTGGTTCAATCGCTCAGCCACTCTTTGGTATTCCACAAGAAATGAAGGAGAAAGCATTGAACTATCTCCCTTTGGATATGAAGAATGTAGTAACTAAATTTATTGATAGATATGGCGAATAAGGAAGATTTAATCAAGTTCTGCCGATATTTCAAAGGTGAAGCAGAAAACCCTTGGAAAGATTGCATTGAAGCACTTCTTTGGGAATGGGAAAAGAAATGGATAGAATTTACATTGAAGGTTTATAGAGGACAACAGAAAATGTTTCTTAATGAAATGCTGAATGAGTATATTGCGGTAGGATTAAGAACCTTCAATGATACAGATGATACCCCTGCTACATTGAAAGCTCTTTTATTCAATCGATATCTATATCTTAACAAACTTCCAATGAAGGAAGGCGTTGAGAGTTTCAAGGATTTTTATAATAAGACGTATTACAAGAAAAGCCCTCGTGAATAATAACGGGGGCTTTTCTTTATTTGTATGGATAACCACCGATATATGGAAATGGAAGTACATTCTGATTTATTACTTCAACATCTATATACCATGTGTTACCGCTTTTTTCTACCTTAGTAACTCTGAATGTAGTTCCACGCTGTAGGATGATTTCACTCTCACTTCCGAAAGTAGATTGTTTTGCGATTCCATCCCAAGAGCGACCCGAACCATTTCCGAAGCTCGAATACGGCTCAGCATACATCATCTTTGTGCCTTTAGGTGCATAGATATTTGTAATAACATTTCCTCCAAAACCTTTTCCTTTTGCCACACCAGCAGAAGTAAAAGCTCCTTCCGTACCTTCTTTGCCAACAAGAGCCTTGATTTCTGCATCTGTAGCGTAAGCATAATTGGATAAGCCGTATTTTTTAAGCTCAATCATACCTCCACCTCGTTGTAGCCAAATATCCTTATCGTAGTATGATTTATTGATAATGCTTTCCATTAATGGGATTCTATCTAAGCCAAGTTGTGTATCTGCTGCTGAACCATAGTAGGTAAGACCACGCAAAGGTTCATTGATATTATGATACGAATTCGTATATCCAAAAATAGCATTTTTTTCCTCATCGGTAGCATTGCGCCACACCTCGCCACATTTTGCTCTAAGAATATCATCGGCATCTTTTGTATTTTTCGCCCATACTGCCGCATCTTTTCTTGCTTGCGAATAAGCATCAGCATCGAATGGGATTGAACCATTTCCGCTTTTATTTATTGCTCTCTTAGCTTTTAACTGAATGAGCGAATTTTTCTTATCTTGCGCTTCTTGGACAAGCTGCTTTGCTAAGTCTTTATCTTGTGCGACCATAGCATTTTTGAGGTCAAAGAGTATCTTATGATAGACTTTACTCTGGGTACTATAGCCTTTTACGTCAGCATAAGCTTTATTGATATTTATCCAATCAATCGCCGTATTTACCTCATCAAGCTTTTTGAGATATGCTGCTTGTGATACCTTCCAAGTGGCATACTTCTGCTGAACCCCGTGCATATTTCCACCAAGGAAATCAACTGCCTCAAATTGCAATTTGCTTGCTTGCTTTTCAAGCGTCAAGCTTTGCCATTGAGCCAACTTCGCTTCTACGGCATCATATACTCCGTGCAATTCCTTTGACGTGAACTGCTTATGCCACTTATTGACATCAGGGATAAGAGCAGAAAGTGATAGTTCATCCTTTTTGATGGCAGAAATGGCGTTTGCGAGCGTTTTAGCCTCCTTCCTTGCTAATGTATAGTCAGCAGATTTTAATGCGCTTAGAATGGAAGAAATATCGGTTTCTCCGTAATTAGCAGACACCTTTATAACATTCATAGCAACCTTGCGGTCAGTCCATGCAAGTTTAGTTTGATAACCTCGTTTGAATCTGTCAAACAAAGAAGCTATCTCAGAAGCACTCTTTTTGTCCTTGATTGCATAACGGATAGCATAGTAACGTTCAAAGAGGTCTTGGCTCTTTATATCCGTAACAGATTTGCCTCCGAGCAGATTATGAACCAAGCCATTGTAATAGTCACGTCTATGCTTATCCCATCGGCTCTGTATTTTATCTATCTGCTCCTTAGTTCTAAGGGCGTGGCGTTCCTTTGCCTTCGCAAGTATAAGCTCCTTAGAAGAAACCGCCTTTAACCCCAATTTCTTGCGGTCTGACGGGCTTAAAAGATGTGCCCAATACTTTGTATTATCTTGTAAGTGCCAAGCTAATTTACCCCTCATTCCAGCCTTTACGATAGCTTCGGAGTTATCCTTGATGTACTGATTGTACTTCTCGGGCATGGTGAGCACGGCAAAAGGGGATACGTAGTTGCTCATATCCTCGCCAGCCATCAAGCGTTTATAAAACTCCTTTTTCTCCTCGCCTTGTATGGTGATAGGGTCTGAGGTACACATACAATTCGAATGCCAACTTCGCCAATCAAAATATTTTGGGTAGCGACCTTCAAGGTCATTACATATATCATCAATATTGTGCTGTGGTGATACGTGGATATACTGACCGATAACGAATGGTTCGTTCTGCCATCGCTCATTTCTTGCCTTATGATATGCGGAATTTATCTCCGTTCTTGCTACTCTGAGAGCGTTCTTTCTCGCCGAGCGGTAAACACCCATGCCTACCTTCTCCAATGGCTCTTCAATGAAGCGCACCTTGCCGTCAATGATTCTACGTCTGCGCCAAGTCACCACATCTTTCTTCTTTCCGTTCTTCTGAACCTTGATAGTATGATAACGGCGATACATCATATCTGGGTCGTTGAGATACTTTCGTATGCTCTTGCCTACTTCCTCTGCTGATGAGCCTTTTTTGATTCCGTCCGCAATGGTATTACTCATAGCCATTTCAAACTCACTCTTCGTCTGTTGGCAGTAGTTCCAAACAATCTGAGCGAGATTCAATCCATTCTTTGTTTTCAAGCGATTTAAAATAAACGTGGCTGCGGCGGTATCTCGTGCGACCCTTATAGCTTTATCAGTAAGCACGGAATAACCGCCTATAACCATTTCATCGTGGTTATACGCCAACGCAACGCCATCGGTGATGCCGCTCTTATAACAAAGAAGGCTATTCTGATAGTAATCATTAAAGATGTCGTTCAAACGAGCCTTTAACTGCGGAAAGTTATCAAAGTTAAAAAGCGCATCATCTTCGAGCACATCTTCTCCATAGCCAAGAGAGGTGAGCTTCTTGACATAATCGCTGTATAATCTGCCCAACCGCTTATTATAAACGGCGAACAGATTATTCAGTTGTTCTTTCTGTTGTTTTGATGTGAGCTTCTTTGACATTATTTACCCTTATAGTTCCTCTTGTAGAAAATAGCGATATTCACAGCACCGTTATCTTCATAATAATATCCTTTCTTCGTAAGGTACGACTTTACGGTTGCTGCCTCGTTGTTTTTTAGCTGATTAAAATCAATATTGATGTAACCACCTAATTTCTTAGAAGTACCGTTTATAGCCTTGCTAATATCTACATTCGTCATATCCTTTATGTGTTGTGGCAAGGTTTTTGTGAATGAGGAAAACTTTGAACGGTCTATTTCTGTGATATTCTGATAATTCATCTGCTTACTTTCTGCCTTTGGTTTAATCTGAATATCTTTATTCGCATTTGTTCTGCTACTTGCAGCGTTTACACTGCTTATAGTACGTGTATTTCCACTTGCTTTTGCCATGGTTATTCCTCCTCTTCTTCATTGGAAACTGACTGACTTCCACTTGCGGCACTACCAAGTCCCGAAAGGGCTGCTTGCTGCGCCAATGCTTCTTCCTGTTCACTCTTCATTTCTTCCTCAACCTTATCAGGGTCTTCATTGAGAGGGTTAAGTTCGATGGCACGGCGATTAGAGGTAGATTTAGCACCACCATTGGATGATGTGATAAGTTGCAACAACTCTACATCATTCTTTGGCAGATATGGCTTAAAGACTGGCTCAAAGTCAATCTGCTCAGCCGTATTCTCATCAATACCCTTTATATATGCGCCACTATAACTGATACCGTTTGCTACAATATTGCAACGACGAGTGAACATTTCGCCAAACATTTCTGTTTTCAAATCTGCTTTCATGTAAGGAGCGGTAAACATCAAGCGGATAGCAGCACCCGAGGTGTTATTACCAAGGGTTTTCATATTTTCAAAGCTTATATCTGCGACAGATGTAAACGAATAGATAATATTAAAGAGATATGCAATTTCTCCCTTTACACTTTCAGGCGAAGAATCCCACGAAAGCACGCTCATTTGCGAACTGTCACCACCTACGAACACAGAACCCTGCTCTCCTTTCTCTGCAAAGCCTTCCAAGCGTCCTTTGACAAAGTACTTTGGTGTGCCGAAATAATCATTCGTATCTCCCCAATTTGAGATACAAGTCTCCACTCTTTCAATAGCCCATTGTACATCTTCCCACTCTGCCTGGTCTTGTCGATAATAAACAATAGGTATTTTGCTAAAGCCATGTGGCAAGGCTTTAATTAGCTTCCATCCGCTTTTCTGGTCGTTTACATACTGATAGCAGAACCTATCATCATACACATCGAAATGTAACTCAGAATTGCCAAGTTCATCAAATACATAGTACTCACGAGCAAAGCCATCCATAATATGATAATCGTTAAAATGTGGATAGAGCTTGTCGCCACTCGAAGGGCTGAGCAGTTGTACCCGAATATCACCACGGAGTTTTCCTTCGGCATCGGTAGGCTGATACCAGAGTTCGGCAGCTTCGCACTCCTTGAAGATGGTGCGTGCAAGCCTCTTGTCGAAGTATTTCATTTTATTATCATGGAAGCAATGCATAATGCCGTCATAGAGCTTCTGTTGCTTGTCATTCATTTTCTTCATATCAACACCATGAGCCGTAGCCTTATAGGTAACGGCATTCATAAGCAAGAAGCCTACCGTGAGATTTACGATAGACTTTTGTATTGGGATAGCGATACGCACAACCTCGACCTCTTTTTTCTTGTATTCAGGCTTTCCTGTAACAGGATTGGTTTGCCCAGTCGGAACGTTGATTATCTTATTCTTACGAAATTCCTTATCCATTACCCGATGACTCACTGGATTCCATTGTTTTTCAAGGACTGTCAATGGAGTTGTGAAGCCTTGTTTTCTTGCCGTGAGGTATTTATGCACATCACTTGCCTCTGGCATTGATAATATTTCTTTTATCGTTTTCATATATGAATATTTTTGTTATAACAAGGGCAAAGTTAGCAATAATATAACTTATATAGGTATAAAGGAAAAACCATGTGTAAACAAAAGAAAACGCCTATTTCGGTAGTCTTCCAATATGCCAATGATTGCACTCACTACAAAGATATGCGGAGTAACCGAGCAACCGCTTTTTCTTTATGTATCTTGCGGCTGCTTTCTCATTATCAAAGGATAATTTGGCTACCCCTTTGCTATTATAGTGGGAACGTTTCCGATGATGCTCCCTTGGTTGTTTATCATATATTCGTCTCATAAGCATTTCGATTTTAACCCATCAGACCGAGAATGTCGGCGGCTTGCATTCCGCTGCCATAATCGCCCAATAACTTCTCCATGACAACATATCGGCATGCATCTATAGCGTGATTATACATATCTATAGGCTCATTAAGCCACTTTCCTTCCTTGTCCTGTCGCCAAGTATAGTTATTATACTCTCTCCTTATATTTGTAGAGCGTTTGGTTATATGGATTGTATATTCAAGCATCTTCATTATACCAGCCTGAATAGAACCATGGAATTTCTTAACAGGCTTTATATCAATACCAGCGTTATAGATTTCGTCTATCAATCGAGGGTCAGCACACTCAGATATAACCTCTGTATTATTTTTATCCTCCTTCAATACTCGAATAATATCAGAAGAAAGCATTTTGGTCTGATAACATACCTCATCAATATATATATTCTTACCCCATATAAATACATCAATAATAGCGGTTGGGTCAGAAGCATAACCGAAATCCATTCCACGATAATGATGCCTGTACGCTTCTACTGGTATATAGTCGTCAATGACCACGTTTTTAAAAATCAAGCCCTCAACCATAGAGCGCAATCCCAAACCATAAATACGCCAAAGGCTCGGATTCTTCCATTTAAGGCTCTCAATCTCAGCAATAACCTTTGGTTCGAGAAAAGGGTTATCCTTGTATGTGGATATAAACCAATAAGTGCTTTTCTCCTCATTTACCTGATTTATCCAATGGTCTTCTGAGAAGGAAGGGTTATAATCAAGGATAGAGAACTCCGTGGTACGCATCTGTAGCTGCTGCCATTCGATGAAAGAAAGCTCATTTGCCTCATTTACGAAAAGTATCTTACGCTTAGAACCACGCACCTTCTGCTCGTTATCGGTGGAGAAGAACTCAATCCAAGAGCCGTTAGGGAAAGTATAAACGAACTCCGATTTATTCATGCACTTATCATCCCACCAACCAAAGTTGAGCATTATATCCTTGAAATCACGATAGACAGTTCGTTTAATGGAAGGCATACCAGCACGAATGATGGAAACGGTCGTTCCGACATTGTTGAAGCAAAGCATACAAAGGAACTGCACAACCGAGTAGGTCTTGGCTGAACGTGAGCTTCCTTGAAGAGAACAAGTCGTGAACCCTGCTTCCTTCGCTGCCTTTACCCTCATGTAGTTCTTTGCTAAATATACGTGCGGCATATCTCTATTATCCTTTATTTGCTTCTTTTATCATTCCGCTGTTCTGTCTGTCTCAGCATCCTTCTTTTCCTTCTCTTTCTGAATCTCAGCGAGAATCTTCTGATACTCTTCATTATTGGTAACAACGTGTACTTGCAATGGATCTTGCTTAATCTTCTCACCCTTGCTTGTAAGGTCAATGCGCTGAATCTTTCCGTAGGCTCTATCAATAACTCTTTCGAGTACATCAAGTCCTTTCTTGTCAAGTATTCCCTTGGCAATAATGCGTTGCATCATCGGGCGTGACTTATCAGACAACACCGCCTTCAATTCATCTTCGGGCAGGGTAGCGATATACAGAAAAGACTCTGCGATAATCTGAGAGGAAGGCACTTCGTAACCCTTCTCCTTCATTTCCTCGATGAACAATGACATCGTCTTAGGCTTCGGTGGTCTGCCCTTTGGGTTGCCAACTTCACCCTTTTTAAACTTACCTTTTTCAAGGTTTGCAAGCTGTTTTTTACGCTTGCTTTCATCTCTTGATAATGGCATATTAATAGCTTTTATTCCTAATTTATTCCCAACAATAGCTTTTATTTAAGAAAAGCACCTTTATTCTCTTCTTCCTCTGCTGCCATATCTCGGCACATTTTCAGTACATTAAAATACTCTCCAAGATTATTATTATAGAGCAGCTTTGCTATCTGCTGTACAAAAGATGACTTACGTCCATCTTGTTGCAAAGTCACTATCTGGCTCGCTGGCATCATTAGGAACTGCTCCATGATTTCAACCTTTTCCTTAGAGGAAAGAAGCTTCTTGGTAGGAAGCAGAAAACCCACTTCCTCCAAGATTTTTGTTTTGACTGACTTAACCTTCATGCTTATCACCATTTACGAGGTTCATAAACTCAGCTCTCACTTGTGGGTCATCCTTGAAAGCACCTTCGAGGTAAGAGGAGGTCATAATGCCCTTCTTCTTTGCGCCTCTGAACTCTTTGCAAGAATGATGACCCTTCATTACGAGAGCAATACCAAGTGGTGGGTATTCGCTACCAAGAGCCTCTTTTAGCATATCTACGATGTCGTGTACCAATCGCTCCTGTATCTGTAAGCGAGCGGAGCAGTAATCAACTACACGACCAATCTTAGAGATACCGAGAATCTTTCCCTTTGGGTTCGGAATATATGCGAACCAATACTTGCCCCAAAACCAAACACAATGATGTTCGCAGTTGGAATGGAAATCGCCTTGGTCGATAACCATGTTATCATAGACGATACCATCCTTGCCGTTATCAAAAGTAGTAATCTTTGGTTTCTGTGATGGGTCGTAGCCTCTGAATATCTCTTTCCACATTCTGATAATGCGGTCAGGTGTGCCCTTCAAACCCTCACGATTAGGGTCTTCGCCGATGTACTCCAATATGCGGACGATATTATCCTCAACAGTTACCTCGTGCTCATCGGGGAAGATAAGCCAATCATTAGCATTAACGATACCACCACAGAAGGATACTTTATCCTTAGAGCGTTCCTTGACGAAGGTAACCGCCGTATCGTAGTTACTGAATCCTTCAATAGTCTTGCCGCTATCGCAAATATCATCAACAACAAGGGTTTTAGAGGTAATCTTACGAATATCACATTCGATACGAATGCCAAGCAACTCAGAGAGCTGAATAGCTGTAAAATAGCCTCCTCTTGGAATAGGATAGATTGCATCATAGCTTCTACCTTTTTCCTTAACCTGTTCAGCCATTGCACTGATAGCAGTCTTATAGTAGTTATAATCTATCTGAACTTTATTAGAATCTTTCATATTTCCTTATTTATTTTGGTTCTGCTGGCATTTCTCCCAGTACTCTTTATAATCTTGTTTCTCCTCCTCATTTGGCTGACATACCTCATAAGAAGCACCGCATTGCATACAATGATAGAAGTCCATTACGGAATCATCATCCTCGCTGCGGTCACCTGATGAATCCCAACAAATCACCCCCCACAATAAAAGCAGATAGGACGATACTTTGTCGGAGATTTCTTTCTATTCTTGCCCATAGGCGAAATGATTTATTTTACATTGAGAATCTTCTGCTGCTGTAAGGAAAGTCGCCATTTAGGGTTAGCCTCTACGAAAGCAACCGTCTGTTTCAGAATCTCGGCATTCTTCTTTGCATCACCCGTATCACAAGGCTGAACGTAGTAGTAATCAGCATCAATACCACAATCGGTAATTTCATGCTCACCATCAAAGACAACCTTCACCTCAGTAGCTATCTTTATGATAGGTTCTGCGTCCTTAACGAATAAGCACTTAGGAGAGCAAGTAACCCAGTTGATACCGCCTGGAAACTTGTGCGTTCCGTTCGTCTCCATAGCAATATAATAGCCCAAATTTTGGAGAAGGGTAGTAAGCTCCTCATCCACTTGCAATGTAGGCTCACCGCCCGTAAAGACAACGAATTTACAATCGGGTGAGAGTAACTGAATCTTATTCAGAATATCAATAGCTCCCATTTCCTCATACTTCTTAAAATCAGTATCACAGAAAGGACACTTTAAATTACAACCCGAGAAGCGGACGAAGATAGCCGCTCTGCCTGCGTGTCTTCCCTCACCTTGGATAGAGTAGAAGATTTCGTTTACCTTGTACTTAGCCATTAGAGTGCCTCCTTTCCGTCAATCTTATTATCATCACAATAAACAGCGATATTGCCTTCACTCTCCTGTACCTTTGCCTTATAGCACTCTGGGAATTGAGCAACAATCCATTTAGCGATATTCTCAGCAGTAGGATTGAAAGGCAAAAGCTCGTTGAGGTTGCCGTGGTCGAGGTAGCCGTGAATCTTCTGCTTGATATGCTTGAAGTCCATCACCATACCATCCTCGTTCAGCTTTTCAGCCTTGCAATAGACAGTAATAATCCAATTATGCCCATGAAGATTGGCACACTTGCTTTCATAAGAGAGATTCAGCTTATGACAAGCAGCAATCTCCATTCTTTTTGAAACGTAATACATAATTTTCCTTTCTTTTATTTTGTTATTTCAATTTTTATTCTTAATTTTGCGACCTAATAAAGGGTAGTCGGTAGCGAAGATGTCAGCAGCCCGACTTTTGTCTTAGGAGCACAGTATGGTGGCATCGCCTTATGCTCCTTGCTTTTTACTCATCGAAATGATGTTCGTATAGTATCTTTTTACTGCTAATTACTACAACAGCTTTTACACCTTTAGTCTTCCATGCTTTATGCCTTGATTGATAAAGTTTCATTCCGTTCTCAATATCTTTGGTATGAAAGAGTGAATGCTTATCATATATCAATGCTATCTGTGCGTGCTTATCATTTGCATGATTAATAGCAAGACGAACCGAACTTTCAGCAGAAGAATTAATCTCAGTAGGAGTTTTCTGCTCGTAGGTATATGTCGCCATTAAACCTTCTGCGAATTTATACTTTTTAGAACCATCCTTGTTTATCTTTACATTGGTTGCATACATCGTATATTTATCGCCTTCGGGAGTAAGTGTAACATTTATACCATTATCTGCGATAGCTCTCGCCACTTCCAATTCAGCTTCGGCATCAGCGATTTTATCAGTATGATTATGTCCTTTCATAAAGATAGCATGAGCACCCGTCTGTTCTGAGAAATATGATAAAGAAGCATCAACCAAGGAACTCGAAACGGTTTGATTATATTCGTTTCGAGCCTTATCTATCTGTCTTTGCTTTGGTGTAAGTAACCTTGTATTACCACTTGCCTTACTCATCCTCGTATTCAGTTGGGTCAGGGATACCAGCATCACGGAGAGCTTCCTTGCGTTCCATACAAGTACCACACTTACCACAATGCTTCTCACCGCCTTTATAGCAGCTCCAAGTCTCAGCGTAGTTGATACCAAGCTTCTTGCCGTGGCGAGCAACGTCTGTCTTCGTAATGTTGGTGTAAGGAGCATCAATGCTGATACCCTCGTAAGTACCATTCTTCATTGCCTCTGACATGGCATCAATAAAGCCCTTGCGGCAGTCTGGATAGATAGCGTGGTCGCCGAAATGGTTAGCAATAAGCACCTTCTTCAATCCATTACTCTCTGCGATACCGCAAGCGATAGAGAGCATAATGCCGTTACGGAAAGGAACTACGGTTGATTTCATATTCTCATCATCGTAGTTGCCTTCGGGGATAGCTTCTGCACCTTCGAGGAGAGAGGATTTAAAATAATCGTGAATAAAGTTGAGTGGAATAACAATGTGCTTAATACCAAGTCGCTCACAATGCAACTTAGCGAAAGGAATCTCCTTCTGATTGTGGTTAGAGCCATAATCAAAAGATACTGCGAGAGCGATACTCTCTTTCTTCTCATGCAGGAGAGTTACCGAGTCCATACCTCCTGATACAATAATCAATGAATCTTTCATAATCTATAAATTTTTATCAGCGTAATGCTGGAATTTTAACCATTCTTTAAAGTTATATAAAGTAAGAGCTTCTTTATCTCTCACCATCTTGTATTTAACTCCATTATCTCTAAATGATAAACGTTTTATGCTACCATTTTCAAATTTAGAAGCTTCTCCAAATCGCCCTCCTACAGTCCATGTTGTGGAATCAATGGAATCGAATCTATATTTTCGTAAATTATCAACTCTTGTATAACCCAACCCATGAACCTTACAGCCATTCTTATGAGCCATCCCTATCATGTAAGGAAATAATGCCTCAAATTTAGATATGGGTATTTCTTTGGTTACGATACCACCGATAGCCACATAAGGATAATTCTTGCACATTTCAACAAAATACTCTTTCCCTCGTGACTTATGCCAAACGGGGATAGGCTTACGTCCACTTAATCTTTCGAGCTTTTCACGAAGTCTTTCAACCTCTCTGATACCAACAACGGAATCAATATCAAGCTCAAAGAAGTTCTTTACGTTCCACTTCTTAATAAATGCAGCATATCCTTCTACGTATTTATCGAAATTAACAACACCTGCTCCCGACATAAATGTGAAAGCACCACTATCTAATAGGAAATTCTGAAAATTGCCTATCAATCGAGGAAACTCTTTATTATTCTGTAGATAATAGTAAGTTTCCAATATATTTAATCCTTCCCAATCGGCATCCTTGCCGTTCTTTACTGGGTGTTCGCCTGCTAAAAAAACTTCCATAGACTTTTCATAAACATAGGGTCTGCTTAAAGTCCCTGCTATATATAATTCCATACTGACACTTTTCCAGAACTTACTAAGATTTCCACTAAGCCCCCCGCAAGATAGACTTCCATATCTCTATTATTTTATTTCCACACCTTCGTATTCGGAAACAGCAGATTTAATAATCTCCTTAATCTCATCTACCTTATCTTCCAACTCTTGCGGAATATGGACGGAGAGCTTAATATCTTTGGCTTTGCTTTCGGTATTTTGAGCATCTTCGAATAGCTTATCAATATCGGTATCATCCTCATCTGTATTGAGAAAAGAGCAATCAACGCCCCAATCCTGTAAATCATCGGTTTCCCATTCACCATTGGCAAGCTCATCCCAATCCCAATTACCTGCTTGCACGTTATCCTTGATAGCATACTCTTTGATTTTCTGAATCGGGGTATCAGCCTTCAAGATTAAGCAAGGCAGCTTATCGAAGTTCGTATTTCCACCGATGCGTAACTCGTTAGCCACTCTGAGGCGCATATTACCGCAGATGGTGACGTATGTACCATCCTCCAAGGCGTAAACCATCAAAGGCTTGTACTCTAAGAACTCTGGGCTATCGGCGAGTGACTTGACGAGCTTGTCGTGCTCGCTCTCCTTCAAGTAGCGAGGGTTCTTTGGAACGCCATCAATCTGCCCCTCATTATAGAGGAGCTTTGTAATGTCAATCATTTCACGAAAACCCATCTTTACAAGAAGCTCATCCTTTGCGATGAATGGGTTCTGTGAGATTCTCTTTTCTCTTGCCATAACTTTACCATTTAATAATTATTATTTGCAAAATTACGGCGATTATTCGGGTTTTAATAGAAAATAATAGATTGTATGTAAACAAATAAAAAAGCTACCCATATAATGAGTAGCCTTTGGAGTTATTATTTAATCTTCCTTGCTAAGAATCAACGATTTTACTTCTTTTTTAAGTTATTGAACATATAATCTATCGTAGAACGAAACTCTTTGACAGCATCTTGTCTTTTAAGTGCTCCGTAAGGGGTTTTACTTCCTGTATAATACACTACGTGCATCATACTCTTATTATCAGTACTACTTTTTAAATCAGCGACATACTGATTCTTACCGCTCTCATAAACGCTAACAACCCATTCTTTATCTCCGATTTTAATCGTCCGATTTTCATCAATCTTTGGAAGACCGCCCTTTATGGCTTGCGTCTTTAACTTTTCAATATTGGCGTTGTAAGCCTTTACATCGACTTCTTTTGCTACATTAGAGCTATTTCCGTTTGTTGTAGCGTTAGCAACGCTCTGTGTTCTACTCTGCGCAGCATTATTGCTGCTTATGGTGCGAGTGCCACCACTTGACTTACTCATATTCTTTGAATTTTAAATTGTTATTTTGTGCAAAGATAATTAATTCTTATTCAATTAAGATATAATTATTATCTATCAAGTAAACAATTCTATCTCAAATCAAAAAGCGAACAGATATAACCTCTCTTTGCAAAAGGGCAAGTATCACCTTCTATACATATCTAACAGCCCATTGATGATGTAAAATGAGCCTTTCTAAATGTCTTTTCCTTTCTTTTATTCTCTGTTTCCATTGTCGTATCTCCTTTTATCATTACACTATTAATTATTGCCTTTTCCATATTTTTGTTCCAATTCATCAAATGCTTTATCCAATGTATCAGCGTAGAAGAACGTAGGATTCTTGGCGGTATATAAATCCATTCCCTTTATGTTCTGTATTGCTTTATGATTTGCCACTACGCAAGCTTCAAATCTATCAATATCAGTATTAAAATCAAGACTTAGGGATACGCATACGTCATTTTCAAATTTTATCATTATGTTTTGATAAAAGATATATCCATAACCCTTCTCGTCTAACTTATCCAAGAACTCATCAAATTGTCTATCTAAAGTCTTGCTGCCAAATGAAAAATTTCCATGTCTCATTGTTGTATCTCCTATAACTAATTGTTATTATTAATTTTCTATACCGCAAAATTAATAAATCCTTTTCATATAACCAACTGTTTTCTCGTAAATTATTAAAGTATTAATAGAAATTAATAGATTATATTGCGATTTTATGATTTTATTCAGATATTTTTAGACCTTATCCTTTTATACCTATTATGTATATAAGAAAAGCAGCTACCCTTCACGAGCGGCTGCTTTTCTGATAAAACTTTTAACCAACATAAAATTTTTAAATCTAACCAAATCTAAAAACCTTTTTCAACATTTCTAATAACTTATTCCCGATTACTGATGCAAAGATACAAAAGAAAGCGAGATACAGCAAATAAATGCCATATCTCGCATAAACAATATTATTTTCCCTCAATCTGTTTAGAGACGTTGTCTGCTCGGAAATCCTCAATTTGCTTAGAGAAAGGGGTGAGCTTATCGAGCTGCGCCTTAACAGAGAACTCTTCGCCGATAAAGGCAACACCTTCGTGAATTTTCTGCAAGGCGGCAAGCTGCTTCTTGGTAGTAACAACGGGGTTGATGTAGATACAACCTCTATGGGTCTGGGCGAACCGCCGACACTCAGCACCGCCGCCGTAGATAACAAATAGCGGCTCTTTGCCCTCTGCCCAATCGCTTGCGATGGAATACTCAAAGGCGAGGTTATTCAGTCTATCCGAATATCCACGGGTAGCGAAGGCACGCCATCCACGAGGTACGCCAATCATATTAAGGCGATAGAACTTCTGCGCCACGTTAAGGTCAACGAAGATACCGATACCCTTACCTTGCATACAACGGGCAATCCAACGTTTCTTGTAGATAGCCTGCAAGCCGAAAGATACGGGCATTTCATTATATAGGGAGAAGTTCGGCTCAACGATAACGGCAGGGTGATGCTGCAATATCTTCTCAGGGTGCTCGTAGATAGCTGAGAAGCGGTAATCATCGGTATAGAAGTGCAAAGAGCCTTCGCCATTGAGGTTGAAGGTTCTCTTCTGTTCGCCGAAGCAAAGGAAGGGTGACTGACACTCCTTGGCTTGCATATCCATATCGAGTGTCGGAATCTCTAAGTCATTGTCCGTTGGGAAGAGCTGGTCGGGCAGGGTAAGCTCATAATCTGTTCTTTTCATTGTCTTTTTTCTTTTAAGATGTTGATAATTTGGTTATATATAGTTATTGTATATTTATCTTTAGCCTGTATATATTGTAGGTATTTTCTTGCCTGGTTGATTACGTTTGCCCTTGTACGACAGAGCAGACGAGCCGAGCGGTCGGGATGGATGCAATAATCCCTGCTGATAAGACAATATAGACCTCTAAGGGTATTGAGCTTTACGGTTTTAACAGCAGAACAGAGCTGAATGAAGGTAACACCTCCAACATCGCAGACTGCTCTCATTATCTCATCTGCCAGCTCATACTGTTTAATTTGGTTATATATCATAATCGTTTAAAATTTGGTTTTTAATAAAATCTGCTGCAAAAATAATAAAATC
>ERZ1035032.691-NODE-691-length-25087-cov-18.710251_pt1 | contig 25087 bp, 22 predicted proteins | sample MGYA00520693_ERZ1035032 | MGnify/ENA primary metagenome ERZ1035032 (study PRJEB33766, sample SAMN09781740) | gut metagenome | biome: gut microbiome | host: Homo sapiens | place: Madagascar | study: EMG produced TPA metagenomics assembly of the PRJNA485056 data... | reverse complement strand
AAATAAAAAGACAGATAACTATATATGATAATGCGTAATTAACATATTATCAGACAATAGAGCGAAAAAACTGGTAGACAAACGGATGCGAAAGTTGTATATTAATACATAACAAATCCAGCAAAAGACAACTGTTTTTCTGACAAAGACAGACGAGCAGATGGAGAAAGGAAGTTGAAGATGAAAGAGCAGAAATTAGACCGTTTTTCTGTAACAGGCAGCTACAAGAAGGAAACCGGAATGTATGATCCGAGATTTGAGCATGATAACTGCGGTATCGGTGCTGTTGTCAATATCAAAGGCATCAAGACACATACAACGGTAGAGAATGCATTAAAGATCGTAGAAAACTTGAAACACAGGGCAGGTAAAGATGCAGAGGGCAAGACAGGTGACGGTGTTGGTATTCTGCTTCAGGTATCACATAAGTTTTTCTCGAAAGTGACAAAACCACTTGGCATCGAGCTTGGAGATGAGAGAGATTACGGTGTCGGCATGTTTTTCTTCCCACAGGATGAATTAAAACGCAATCAGGCGAAGAAAATGTTTGAAGTCATTGTCAACAAGGAAGGAATGGAGTTCTTAGGATGGAGAGAAGTTCCGACCGATCCGACCAAACTCGGACAGAAAGCAGTTGACTGTATGCCATATATCATGCAGGGCTTTGTCAAACGTCCGGCAGAGGTGGCAAAGGGACTTGACTTTGACCGTAAACTTTATGTTGCAAGACGTGTTTTCGAACAGTCTAACGATGATACGTATGTGGTTTCTTTGTCTAGCAGAACCATCGTATACAAAGGAATGTTTTTGGTAGAGCAGCTTCGTTTATTTTTTGCTGACTTACAGGATAAAGATTACGAATCAGCGATTGCAACGGTTCATTCCCGTTTCTCCACGAACACGAATCCGAGCTGGGAGAGAGCACATCCAAACCGTTTTATCGTACATAACGGTGAGATCAATACCATCAAGGGTAATGCGGACAAGATGCTTGCACGTGAGGAGACAATGGAATCCGAACACTTAAAGGGAGAACTTCAGAAGGTACTGCCGGTTATCAATTCCGAGGGTTCTGATTCCGCAATGCTTGATAATACCTTGGAGTTTCTGGTTATGAGCGGTATGGATCTTCCACTTGCAGTCATGATCATGATCCCGGAACCATGGGCAAACAACCGTATCATGTCACAGAAGAAAAAAGATTTTTATCAGTATTACGCAACGATGATGGAGCCATGGGACGGACCTGCATCTATTCTGTTTTCCGATGGTGATATGATGGGAGCGGTACTTGACCGCAACGGACTGCGTCCATCCCGTTACTACATTACCGATGATGATTATCTGATCCTTTCCTCTGAGGTCGGCGTACTTGATATCGATCCGACAAAGATTCTTGTAAAAGAGCGCTTACGTCCTGGTAAAATGCTTTTAGTTGATACAGTTGCAGGCCGTGTGATCGACGATGATGAATTGAAAGAAACTTATGCAAACAAGCAGCCATATGGTGAATGGCTTGACCGCAACCTCTTAAAACTGGAAGATCTAAAAATCCCGAACGAGCGTGTGCCGGAATACACCAAGGAAGAGCGCCAGAGAATGCAGAAAGCTTTCGGTTATACATTCGAGTCCCTGCGTGAAGCAATCCTTCCGATGGCAAAGAACGGCGGCGAGGGCACCTCTGCCATGGGTATTGATACACCGCTTGCTGCACTTGCAAGTGACCATCAGCCATTATTTAACTATTTCAAACAGCTGTTTGCACAGGTAACAAACCCGCCGATCGACTCGATCCGTGAGAAAGTTGTAACATCCACGACAGTCTATATCGGTGAAGACGGTAACCTCTTAGAGGAGAAGGCAGAGAACTGCCAGGTACTAAAAGTAAATAACCCGATTCTGACAAACACAGACCTGATGAAGATCAAAGCCATGAAGGTACCGGGATTTAAAGTAGAAGTGATCCCGATCATTTACTATAAAAACACAAGCCTTGAAAAGGCAATCGACCGTCTGTTTGTGGAAGCCGACCGTGCATACAGAGATGGCGCAAACATCCTGATCCTTTCTGACCGTGGAATCGATGAGAACCATGTTCCGATTCCTTCACTGCTTGCTGTCTCAGCCTTACAGCAGCATCTGGTAAGAACGAAAAAGAGAACATCGGTTGCGATGATCTTAGAGTCCGGCGAACCGAGAGAGGTACATCATTTTGCAACACTGCTCGGCTATGGTGCGTGCGCGATCAACCCATATCTGGTACAGGATACGGTAAAACAGCTTGTGGACGAGCATATGCTTGACAAAGATTACTATGCAGCCGTACAGGATTACAACAATGCAATCTTAAACGGTATCGTAAAGATCGCATCCAAGATGGGTATTTCCACGATCCAGTCTTACGAGGGTTCTAAGATCTTCGAGGCGATCGGTATCGATAAAAATGTCATTGACAAATATTTTACCAACACAGTCAGCCGTATTGGCGGTATCACATTAAAAGATATCGAAAACGATGTCAATGAGCTACACTCCGCAGCCTATGATCCGCTCGGACTTGAATCTGATCTGACCTTAGAGAGCCGCGGACGTCATAAGATGAGAAGCGGGGCAGATCCACACCTTTATAACCCGGCAACGATCCATCTGTTACAGGAAGCAACCAGACGTGGCGATTATGAGTTATTTAAACAGTATACAGATTTAGTAAATAAGGAAGAAAGAGAGATCACACTGCGTGGACTGATGGATTTCAATTATCCGAAAAAAGGCGTGCCGCTTGAAGAAGTCGAGAGTGTGGAATCTATTGTTCAGAGATTTAAAACAGGTGCTATGTCCTATGGTTCTATTTCACAGGAAGCGCATGAGACACTTGCGATCGCAATGAACCGTCTGCACGGTAAATCCAACTCTGGTGAAGGTGGTGAGGATGCAGAACGTATCGCAAGTAAAAACAGCAGTGTGAACCGTTGTTCTGCGATCAAACAGGTCGCATCCGGACGTTTTGGTGTTACCAGCCAGTACTTAGTCAGTGCACAGGAAATCCAGATCAAGATGGCACAGGGTGCAAAACCTGGTGAAGGTGGACATCTTCCGGGCAAAAAAGTTTATCCGTGGATCGCAAAGACAAGACTTTCCACACCGGGCGTGGCTCTTATTTCCCCGCCGCCACATCACGATATCTACTCCATCGAGGATCTTGAACAGTTGATCTTTGACTTAAAGAACTCGAACCGTGATGCGAGAATCACAGTAAAACTGGTATCTGAGGCAGGTGTGGGTACCGTTGCAGCCGGTGTTGCAAAAGCAGGTGCACAGGTTGTACTGATTTCCGGTTATGACGGTGGTACCGGTGCAGCTCCGGCAAGCTCTATCCACAATGCAGGTCTTCCTTGGGAGCTTGGACTTTCCGAGACACACCAGACTCTGATCATGAACGGACTTAGAAATAAAGTCCGCATTGAGACAGATGGTAAGTTAATGAGTGGCCGTGACGTTGCAATCGCAGCACTGCTCGGTGCGGAAGAATATGGTTTTGCAACCGCTCCGCTTGTAACGTTAGGCTGTGTCATGATGCGTGTATGTAACTTAGATACCTGTCCGGCAGGTATTGCAACACAGAACCCGGAACTCCGTAAACGTTTTGCAGGAAAACCGGAGTATGTTGAGAACTTCATGCGTTTCATCGCAGCAGAGTTAAGGGAATACATGGCAAAACTCGGCTGTAAGACGATCGATGAGATGGTCGGCAGAAGTGATCTGTTAAAGGTTCGTGAGGACTTAAGCGGCAGGGAGAAAGAAATTGATCTTTCCAAGATCTTAAACAACCCATTTGCAGACCAGAAAAAGAAAGTTATCTTTGATCCGAAACAGGTTTATGATTTCGAACTGGAAAAATCAAAAGATATCACGGTGCTCTTAAAACAGTTAGGACCAGCACTTGAAAAACAGCAACGCAGAAGTATTGATGTGGAAGTGACAAACACCGACCGTTCCTTCGGTACGATCTTTGGTTCTGAGATCACAAAGAAATATGGTGGTGAGGGACTTCCGGAAGATACATTTATTGTAAAATGCAGTGGCGCAGGCGGACAGAGTTTTGGTGCATTTATCCCGAAAGGGCTGACCTTAGAGTTAGTCGGGGATTCCAACGATTACTTTGGAAAGGGTCTTTCCGGCGGAAAACTGGTTGTTTATGCACCGGCAGGCGTAAAATACAAAAAAGATGAGAATATCATCATTGGTAACGTGGCTCTTTACGGAGCAACCAGTGGAAAAGCATTTATCAGTGGTGTTGCAGGCGAGCGTTTCTGTGTCCGTAACTCCGGTGCATCCGCAGTTGTTGAGGGAGTCGGCGATCATGGATGTGAGTATATGACCGGCGGACGTGTTGTAGTCCTTGGTAAGACTGGAAAGAACTTTGCAGCAGGTATGAGCGGCGGTATCGCATATGTACTCGACGAAGACAACGATCTGTATACAAGAATGAATAAAGAAATGGTATTTTCCGAAGAAATATCCAATAAATATGACGTTATGGAATTAAAAGACATGATCAAAGAGCATGTGGCATTGACCAATTCCGAAAAAGGAAAAGAGATCCTTGATAATTTCAGCGAATACCTGCCGAAATTCAAAAAGGTCATTCCATACGATTATAACCGGATGCTGATGGCAATCGTTCAGATGGAGGAGAAAGGTTTATCCTCAGAACAGGCGCAGATCGAAGCATTCTATGCAAACACAAGAGGTTAAATGAGAAAGATGTTCGTGCGGCGGCATGCCGCATGGCATCATGATGGAGGATATCAATAATGGGAAAACCAACTGGATTTATAGATTATGAGAGAGAAGATGCCAAAGCGATCGAGCCAAAAGAGCGCATCAAAAACTTTAAAGAATTTCATATACCGCTTTCCATGGAAAAACAGCAGATTCAGGGTGCAAGATGTATGAATTGCGGTGTGCCGTTCTGCCAGTCTGGTATGACAATCATGGGAATGACAAGTGGATGTCCACTGCACAATCTGGTGCCTGAATGGAACGATCTTGTCTACACGGGCAACTGGGAGCAGGCATATAACCGTTTAAAGAAAACCAATAACTTCCCGGAATTTACATCACGTGTCTGCCCGGCTCTCTGTGAAGCAGCCTGCACCTGTGGTCACTGGGAAGATCCTGTTACCTGCAAGGCAAATGAGCACGGAATTATCGAAAATGCTTATGCAAAAGGATATGCAGCAGCAAAACCGCCGAGAGTGCGCACCGGAAAGAAAGTTGCGATCATTGGTTCCGGTCCTGCAGGACTTGCGGCAGCAGACCAGTTAAACAAACGTGGTCATCAGGTAACTGTATTCGAGAGAGATGACCGCATTGGCGGACTTTTAATGTATGGTATCCCGAATATGAAACTGGAAAAATGGGTGATCGACCGTAAAGTGGATATCATGAAAGAAGAAGGTGTGGAATTTATCACAGGAGTCAACGTGGGAAAAGACGTAAAAGCTGCCAAGCTGTTAAAGGATTATGACCGCGTGATCTTAGCCTGCGGTGCAAAAAATCCGCGTGATATCAAAGCACCGGGACGTGATGCAAAAGGAATTTATTTTGCAGTGGATTTCTTAAAGGCAACCACAAAGAGCCTTTTAGATTCTGACCTGAAAGATAACAATTATATTTCTGCAAAAGGTAAAAAAGTGGTCATCATCGGTGGAGGTGATACCGGAAACGACTGTGTCGGAACATCCATCCGCCATGGCTGTGCGAGCGTGACTCAGCTTGAAATGATGCCGAAAGCACCGGATACCAGAGCGGCGAATAATCCGTGGCCGGAGTGGCCGAGAGTCTGCAAGACAGACTACGGTCAGGAAGAAGCAATCGCTGTATTTGGACATGATCCGCGTATCTACCAGACAACGGTCAAAGAATTCTTAAAAGATAAAAACGGCAACTTAAACGGCATTATCACCGTAAAATTAGAGAGCAAAAAGGATGAAAAGACCGGACGCATGGTAATGTCAGAAGTGCCGGGTTCCGAGACGAAACTGGATGCAGATCTGGTTCTTATAGCAGCAGGATTCCTTGGAACAGAGAAATATGTCGCTGATGCATTTGGTGTTGAGTTAAATGCAAGAACGAACATTTCAACCGCAGAGGGCGCATATGCAACAAGTGTGAAAAATGTATTTGCAGCAGGTGATGTGCACAGAGGACAGTCTCTTGTTGTATGGGCAATCCGTGAGGGACGTGAGGTCGCACATGCGGTGGATGAGAGTCTGATGGGATATTCCTATCTGTCAGTACAGTAAGGAAATAAAAATCGCTGATAAAAATCAAATAGAAAAAGACCGGAGTGTGGCTGATGAAAAAAATTGCATCCGCCATACGCTGGTCTTTTTGTGTTGTGTTATATTAGACAACCGGGAAAGTGTGTATATTGCTTATTCGGTTTTATTTTTGTATAATATTGAAATAAATGTACTAGGAAATTAAATAAAACAGAGGAGAGGAGCAGTATGGCAGAAGAGGAATTTCAGGAACGAAGTTCCGTGAAAACTGAAACTGAAAAAGAGCAGAGTGTTGTGGAACAGGAAACGGTAAAAGATCCGGTTATCATAGAGAGTGAAGATGTGACGGAGGAAACAGAACCGGATTACATGCAGATGGAAGTCAAAAATCCGCGCATCGGGAAAGTTTTAAAGCTTGAAGAAGAAGCAAAGAGGCAGAATGAATTAGAGCAGCTTCGCAGTAAGCGGATTAGACAGCAGCAGGAATATATCAATCAGATGATCGACTCCGTGGAAGCAAATCTGAAGAATACAAAAGAAGAACAGAAGCTAAATGAGGAGTTTGAGCGCCATATCAGAACGGAAGTTTACCGGATGCATGGTATTAGTGAGGATAAACTTCAGGGCATGGAGGAGCGGCGCAATGCATGGTATCAGGGGGCTGCGTTTGCGCTGTTTTTTTTGTCGCTGATCTTAGTGGCAGTGTGCGGTGTTCTGCATGGATTTGGTTCGGAACTTTGTATTTTTATGGCATTTTATACGGCAATCGAGGGCACACTTCTTTCAAATGGCAGGAAACAGGCAGCGTTTTTTGAGGTGCTGATCAAGGTTTTATATCTGTTACTTTACCCTGTGATGCTGACGGTGTTTGTATGTTACGAACTGAAATTTAAGGAATATGATATGTTAGTTCCGATCTTTGTGATCGCTGGCGTGGTTGTTCTGATGCTCGGTGCGGTATCTTATTTTGCTTACGACCCATACCGTGTGGATAAGCGCAACCGCAAAAAAGCAAACAGTTACATAAAAGAAATGGAGAAGGCGGCTTTAAAGGAAGTGCGTCTGAAAGAAAAAGCGTTTGAAAAACTGCAACGGAAAAACGAGAAGAAGGCACAGAGAGAAAAAGCGCGCAAAGAAAAGGAAGAAGAAAGGCGTAAGAAACGGGAAGCACGCAAGACAGAACGTGAAGCAGCACGGCAGAAATCAGAACAGGAACAGCCGGCAGAAAAAATCATTGGATGGTGGGAAAAAATCCGTCATAAGAATGAGAAGAAAACTGAAAGTGAAGTGAAAGAGCAGATGACAGAAAACATTGCGAAAGACAAAAATGAGAGCGCAGAATAAAAGTCTGTTATGGTCAAAGACCAATAACATATAGAAATGCAGGAAGAAAGGACAAAATGAAACATGGAAGATTTTAAATTCAGCACACTGGAATATAAAAGACCAGATTTTGAAAAAACAGGTGCATTTGCAGAGGAGATCACGGAAAAGATCAAAAATGCAGCATCCTATGGAGAATTAAAAGGATATATGGAGCAGATGGAAGAGATGTCGAAAAATTTTTCGACGGACTGTACGATCGCATCCATCCGCCATACATTAGACACTACAGATGAGTTCTATGAAAAAGAAGATGCATATATCAACGATATGGTGCCGACCGTTATGCCGAAGCTTCTGGCTATGAATGATGCCCTGATGGAATCAAAGTTCCGCGGCGATATCGAAAACGAATATGGAAAACAGTATTTTGCACAGATGGATCTGCAGAAAAAGACATTTTGTGAGGAAAACATCCCACTGATGCAGCAGGAGTCAAGACTGTGCAAGGAATATGAAAAAATGATGGCAACCGCAGCAATCCCGTTTGACGGAAAAACGTTAAACCTGTACGGGGTACAGAAGTATTTTGAACATGAGGATCGTGAAGTACGAAAGGCTGCTGTAAAGGCTTACTCTGATTTTTATCATGGCAATGAAAAACGCCTCGAGGAAATCTGGGATGAACTGATCAAAATCCGTACACAGATGGGAAAAAATCTTGGTTATGAGAACTTTATCCCGGTTGGATATATGCAGCAGGGACGTACCGATTACGGCATGGAGGAAGTAGCTGCTTTCCGTGAGCAGGTGCGTACCGTGTTAGTACCTCTGTGTGAAAAATTATATGAGGCACAGAGAAAACGTCTCGGCGTGGATACATTGATGTTTTATGATGAAAAACGCGTCTTCCCGGATGGCAATGCAGTTCCGGCAGGGGATGATGACTTCATGGTGGATCAGGCGAGAAAAATGTACCATGAATTGAGTCCGGAAACCGGAGAGTTCATTGATTTTATGATCGATCATGAACTGATGGATCTGAAAAATAAGCCAGGCAAGGCATCCACCGGATATATGACATCCCTTGACCGCTACAAAGCACCGTTTGTATTTTCCTGTTTCAATCAGACGATCTTTGACATGCAGGTACTGTCACATGAGTTAGGTCATGCATTTGCAGGATATATGGCAATGCGCAGTCAGCCGATCGCTGCATATTACAGTGAGTCAACGGATATTGCAGAAATTCATTCCATGGCAATGGAACAATTTGCTTATCCATATGCAGAAAAATTCTTCGGAGAGCAGGCAGATAAATATCGTTTTGCACACTTGCAGGATGCCCTGACATTTGTACCGTTTGGCGTGGCAGTAGATGAGTTCCAGCATATCTGTTACAGCAACCCGAATATGACACCGAAGGAGCGCACGCTTGCATGGAAGAAGTTGGAAGAAACTTATATGCCTTGGAGAAAATATGAGGCAGATGATTTCTTTGACCGTGGCGGTTACTGGTATCATAAACTGCATATTTATCTCTATCCATTCTATTATATCAACTATACTTTGACGACAATGGGAGCGATGGAGTTTAAAACCAAGGACAGAAAAGATCATGAGGATGCATGGAAAGATTATTTAAATCTCTGTAAATGTGGTGGCAGCATGAGCTATTTAGAGACACTGCGCTACGCACATCTGATGAATCCATTTGAGCAGGGAACGGTGGAAAAAGCCATTGAGCTTGCAAAAAAAGATCTGTTAAACAGCAGATATATGTAAGAGAAAATAAGCTGTAATAGATGTATCAGTATCTTTACAGAATAAAAAAGCAAGGAAACGGAGGTTATTTCCGTTTCTTTGCTTTCTTTTTTGCGACACTGTATCCAAAAGTGCCAAGTTTTTTGCCAAGTAAAAAGTAGGCGCCATGGGAGTAGGTAACAAGTCCGGTGTCATTGAGGTGAAATGTATTTTTCTCATCAAAAAATGCATCATCTACGGTGACATTTACCACATCAGCAAGAAACATGGTGTGGCTTCCGAGCGGTTTTATCTCCCGAACCTTACATTCGATATTGACAGGACTTTCTGCGATGCCCGGTGCAGAAATCTCCTTCGAAGGGAGCGGTGTCAAATGCATTTCTTTGAATTTATCAATGTCTTTTCCGGAGCGGACACCGCAGAAATCAGTTGCGCGGACTAACTGCTCCGTTGTCAGATTTACAACAAACTCGCCGGAAGTTTCGATCATATGGTAAGAGTAGCGCTCAGGGCGTACAGAGATCGACAACATCGGTGGATTGGTACATATGGTTCCTGCCCATGCTACGGTGATGATATTTGGTTTTCCGGCAAGATCTGGATTGGTACAGAGTACATCTTCTTTTCCGGCAGGATACTGGCAGCTTACCATAACGGCAGGCAGCGGATAGAGCATGTTGCCGGGTTTAAAATATTGTTTTGCCATAGAAAAACTCCATTTCTAAGTAATTTGTTAAGAAGAGATGATAACATTGCTGTCAGCGTATCATGTTCTGTTATTTGTAATAATAGAAAGTCTGCCAGGCGTCCGATCTATTATTTTAAAAGAAGATCCATCAGATAAGCGTAGACGTCTTCATTTTGTTTTTTCCAGTTATCACAGATCGCCTGCGCCTGTTCCCTTGTTTTTACGGTGAGTGTCAGGTCGATCAGGTTGTTTTCATGTACACGGAACTGACAGCGCGCTGCATAATCCTGATTTGGTGTTTTGTAATAATCAGCAAGGATGGAGTTAACGCTGCGCAGCTCTAATTTATTTTTTTCTAAGAATGCGGTGGTGTCGCGTTCAATTGCAGGCGTGATCTTATCTTTGAAAAAACCAAGCGTCTCCTTACCGGCAGCAGTAATGGTATACTGTGTATTGCTGTGTGTGGATTCTGCGTGGATGAGACTTGCGTCCTCAAGATCGCTTAATACCTGCTGGACGCGGAAATAATCCGTGTAATCCTGCTCTAAAAAGAAATTAGATATCTGTGTGTTGGTCAATGGAAAATCCACTTTATCGAGCATGTTTAAAATTGTCAGTTTATAGATTGTGATTGGTTCTGCCATAATATAGATGCCCTCTTTCTTTTATAATCAGATATTCTTTCCCTGCCAGAGGTCACGCTCACGCAGGCATTTCTGGATCGTATTTAAAACTCTTTTTTTGTCGGTGCTCCATAAGGGTGCAAGTAAAAGATTCCTCGGCCCGTCCCCTGTGAGCCGGTGGATGACGATCTCCGGCGGCAGCAGTGCGATGCAGTCTGCAATCAGGTCACAGTATTCCTCCAGTGTAAAAAGTGGAAACGGATCTGCCATATAGGCAGTCCCAAGATCGGTTCCTTTCAATATATGAAGGAGCTGGAGTTTTATTCCGGTGACCGGAAGGCTGCCAACATAACGGACGGAGGAGAGCATATCTTCTTTTGTCTCACCCGGAAGTCCAAGGATCAGATGAGTAATGACCGGAATGTTTCTTTTATGCAGATCAGATACTGCCTGCTCAAACTGGGAGAGGGTAAAACCGCTTCGGATCGCGTGAAGTGTTTTGTCGTGGATAGTCTGAAGTCCAAGTTCAATCCAGACCGGTTTTTTGCGGTTTAACTCGTCGAGGAGATTTAAGACATCCGGTGGAAGACAGTCACAGCGGGTCGCGATGGACAATGTCACCACATCCGGTTCTTCAATGGCTTCCGTAAAGATCCGTCTTAAATATTCTACCGGTGCATAGGTATTGGTATATGCCTGAAAATAAGCGATGAACTTTTTACAGCCTGTTTTTGCCTGAATCCGTTTTTTGGCGGAAAGAATCTGCGCATGAACAGACAAGTCAGGCGCGGCGGCAAAATCCCCGGAACCGCCAGCGCTGCAGAAGATGCAGCCGCGGTCGTCTAAGGTACCGTCGCGGTTTGGACAGGTCATACCGCCGTTTAAGGAAAGGCGGTAGACCTTTTCCCCGAAAGTCTGTTTTAATTCATAATCTAAAGAATGATACCGTTTGTCGCCCCAGATCATCATTTGATATGGGATTTGACAGCTTCGCTTACAACTTCTGCGACACGCGGGTCAAAAGCCTCCGGCATGATAAATTCGTCACATAACTGATCCTCGGAAACAAGACCTGCGATCGCTTCTGCGGCGGCAAGTTTCATTTCTTCCGTGATCTGTGTGGCACGTCCCTCTAAGGCGCCTTTGAAGATACCAGGGAATGCGACAACGTTGTTGACCTGATTCGGGAAGTCACTTCTTCCGGTTCCGACCACGCGTGCACCGGCTGCTTTTGCAACGTCCGGCATGATCTCCGGTACCGGGTTTGCCATTGCAAACAGGATGGAATCGTGATTCATGGAAGATACCATCTCCGGTGTTACAATGTTTGGTGCGGAAACACCAACAAAAATATCAGCACCTTTTAATGCATCGGCAAGTGTTCCATGCTCATTTGCAAGGTTTGTTACTTCGGTCATTTTCTGCTGCATCCAGTTTAAGTTTGGATAATCTTTTCCGATGATGCCCTCACGGTCACACATGATCACATTTTTAAAACCGTATGTTAAAAGTAATTTTGTGATGGCAACGCCAGCAGATCCAGCACCGTTTACAACGACGCGGCAGTCCTCTTTTTTCTTGCCGGTCACCTTTAATGCATTGATGATACCTGCAAGTACTACGATGGCAGTACCGTGCTGGTCGTCATGAAATACCGGAATGTCGAGCATTTCTTTTAAACGTTCCTCAATCTCAAAGCAGCGTGGTGCGGAGATATCCTCCAAGTTGATACCGCCGAATGCCGGTGCAATGTTCTTAACGGTAGCGATGATCTCTTCGGTATCCTGTGTGTCAAGACAGATCGGAACAGCGTTGACATTGCCGAATTCCTTGAATAATACGCATTTGCCCTCCATAACCGGCATAGCTGCGTATGCACCGATATTGCCGAGGCCTAACACGGCACTTCCGTCGGAAACAACGGCAACGGTGTTGGCTTTCATGGTATATGTATAAGCTGCCTCAGGATCTTTGGCAATGACCTTGCAAGGCTCTGCAACGCCCGGTGTGTACGCAATCGCGAGATCTTCGCGGCTCTTTACTTTAGATTTGGCAACGGTCTCTAATTTACCGTTCCACTGTCTGTGCATCTCTAATGCTTTATTCTCCATAATAATATATCTCCTGTTATCATTGTTTTCATTTATGATAACATTAACAATTTCACAAATCAAGAAAAGTTGATGGAGAATTCTGCTGATTGTAACTGCTGATTTCATTTTAAGGGAATTTGACATATATAATAGGTAAGTGATAAAGTTATTTTAGAAATTATCCGGCAGAAAATCCGAAAAGAAGGGAAGATTTGAAGTGAAAGTATTAATGATTAACGGAAGTCCGAGAACAAATGGAAATACATCGATAGCACTTGGTGAAATGAAAAAGGTTTTTGAGGAAGAGGGCATAAATGCGGAAATCGTACAGGTTGGCAACAAAGCTGTAAGAGGCTGTATTGCCTGCAACCGTTGTGCGGAACTTGGAAAATGTGTTTTTGATGATGTGGTAAATGAGCTGGCACCTAAATTTGAAGAGGCGGATGGTCTTGTAATCGCAAGTCCTGTTTATTATGCATCAGCAAATGCAACTTTAATTGCAGTTTTAGACAGACTTTTTTACAGTACATCTTTTGATAAAACTATGAAGGTGGGAGCAAGTGTCGTATGTGCCAGACGTGGTGGATGTTCCGCTACGTTTGATGAATTAAATAAATATTTTAAGAAAAACTTTTTATAAAAAATCCGATTATCCGCATAAATACTGTATTTTTTAAAGAAATAGCAATTAAAAATCGTTCATTTTACCACGAATTTACTACGTTTGAAAGAGCCTTGATTTGACGATATTGAAGAAGTTGAAAGGGAAGATAACAACTAATAATCTTCCCTTTTTTCGTGTTTGAATGAAATGTTATTTTATCTTTAATTCAAATTTCAGTATTGCCTGAATCAATTCTGTTTGGATTTTGCCTTTTAATTCAGTATCAACTATCATGTCAACTTTACTGGATTTATTATATAGCGGTCGTAGGCAAACCTTTGATATGTATGCGTCATAATATTTCAGTAAATCTATAATTGCAATTTTATCACCGCTAACCGCCTTTTCAATCATTTCATAAAATGGCAATTCATTTGTTTTCCTCATTCCTGCTTTCCTTTCATTTGTATTTTCAATATGTTTAGAGCTTTCTTTCTGCTACGATAAACAGAAGAACGTGAGCATTGATGTAATTTAGCAATTTCAATATCTGAAAAGCCGAGAAAATAAAACAACAATATCACATTAATCTGTCGGTTGGATAATTTCTCCAATGCTTTACCCAATTTCTCATTAGATATTTGAACAACAAAATCACACACATAAAAAGTTATATATTCACTTGGATATAGGTCATTGATTCCATTTTCATACGATATATCTGATAAATCACAAAAAGGACTCTCGTGTTTAGAACGTCTGGCAAGTTCCCTATAATAAGAGATAGTCCTTCTTCTGATAATCAGTTTTATAAGAGAATCAAATTGCAATCGTATGATGTTCTCGAAATGAGAAGTTTTATTTAAGGTATTACCTCGCTACTAAATGCAAAAGGAAGAAATATACAAAAAGCACAAGAACGGAAATAGAAACGATTCTTGTGCTGTAATAATTGTTCTTGTTATTTCTGCTTATTTTCAGGAAAATAACCTTTTATAAATCTAAGTCCCATTTTTCTTCTAATACAAGACTTCCCCAACTTTCGTTTTTACTGGTTTCGGTTATGTTAAATCCAGCATTTTTATATAATTTTCTTGCTGATTCCTGAGCACTTACTGTCCACAAAAAAACATGAGAGTATTTTTTTTCACGACAAAAATTTAGTGCAGTATCTAATAAATTTTTGCCAGCACCCAATCCTCTTAATTCGGGTTCCAAAAAGAAATATCTTAATTGTGCTACGCTTTCTTCTGTATGAGTGATTGCAATACATCCCGATGCATTTCCGTCACATTCTAAAATAAGCATACAATCTTTATCAGGATTAAAATTTTCAATAAGTGATATTACACCCTGTGTAAGATATTTTTTCCATATTTCTGTTGTAAATTGTCTTTCTGATTCGTAGAGCGATAATTGTCTGTCTATCACATAAGAAATATCTCGTTCTTCATATGGACGAATTTTAATATTCTTAGTTGCTTTGGTAAAATATCTTTTTACAGTTCGTATACCATTTAATAATTTTTCACAATCTTCTATATTTAATTTTTCAAGCAAATCTTCAATTTGCTTATTAGCTCGATTGTTTAAGTCATGGAAAACAGTCATCCCCTTTTCTGTCAGTTGAATTTCAATATTACGATTATCCTTGCCACATTTTCGCCTCTTAATTAAATCCTTTTTTTCAAATTTATTGATTATTTTGCTCATGTAACTACGTTCAATGTCCAAAATGGAACATAATTGATTGGCTGTACATATATCTGTTTTGCTGATTTCAAACAAAATTCTTGCTTCTGTCAATGAATAACCAGAATCAATAATCTGCTGGTCTAATAGTCCTAAAATGTTTGTATAAAAGCGATTAAATCCCCTTATTTCTGTTACAATGTCAATTGATTCCATAGTGATTGTCTCCTTTATTTGTTTCCTTTTTCAACTATTATATTTTTATTTGTTGAATTTGTCAACTGTTTGAGCTATGGAATATAAGTTTTTCTTTGTTGTATAAAACATCTGCATATTTATCTTTTCTTCCTCTTGATTACCAAAAACAGTAAAGAAAAAGTCCTGTCAAGAACATAGCCACTGTAAAGTGGTGCGAAGCATTCTTGATCGGACTTTTTGTTTGCTGTATCTTCCACAAAGAGGAGAAAGGTTATTCAATCCCGTCTAAATCTTCAAATCCCTTAATGGTCGGCACCTTTGATAAAATCTCCTTATCTTCGTCCACATGGGTATTGATGATAACTTCTCCCCCGTCAAAGTCTGCATAGGGATTCATGTGTTTATGTCCCTCTAAACTTTCGCCAAACATATCGACACTGTATAAATCATCATAGCGTCTTATCAGTTTTTGGAACTTGAAATATTCAACCATTTTTTTCAATGGGTACAGGTCGGACGCTTTTCTTTCTTCTGCACTGATGTATTCTATGATATATTCACGCAATTTATCCAGTTCGTAGGCTTTCCATTCTTCCTCGCTGTCAAAGAAGTTATCGTACTGTCCATGTTCCAACTCCACATTCAGTCTTTCTTCCTCTTTCAAAAACTGCATGATGTCCTTTTCTATTGGAGAAGTATTCTTCCATTCTCCCGATAACAGTTCATTTGGGGCAACCTCCAGCACTTCCATTATCTTTTCCAATGTTTCAAAGGTCGGATAATTCACGCCCCTTTCAATCTTAGAAAGGCTCTGCATATTGATTCCCACAGCGTCCGCAAGTTCCTGCTGTTTCATTTTTTTCAGCTTTCTCACTGTCTGTATATTTTCTCCCAAATGCTTATAATTCATGGCATATCTTCTCCTTTCAATCATTTTATAAGCCTATCATACTTAATTTATTTCAAAAAGTCAAGAAAAATATATTGACAAGTAACCATGACAGCGTTATTATATCATCAGATAGAGTGATTAAGCACATTAAGGTGAATCACAGGCTTGAGTAAGCGTTTAGAGGAGATATTTTCACTTTGACAGCATGAATACATATGGACTGTCGGACTGAAAATCGTGGTTTCCAAAATCGGCTGGCTGGACGGGGCACGTTCCCAAAACGTGTTGCGGACAGACGGACGGTTTTGGAAAGGAACGCCTTCAGGCGTTCCGCTTGCAGGGCGTATATGTAACACCGCCCTGCGTATACCTGTCACAGTATCAGAAAACTGCGATAAATCAAGGGGAAAAGGCTGTTTCCCCACTGCACAGAAATTTGAAAAACGAAAGGAGTAATGTAGTATCGCAAAAAGAGAAAATTTAACCGTCAAGACTGATTACATCAGCATTGTATTTGACAGTGCAAAGGCAGAGGACGTCATAAGGCATGTTTTGGAACTTCCGCCCGATATTTTTATCACTTACCCAAAGAAAGTCGCATTTAAGACGTATCAGACCTGCTGGCAGATTGGAGATATTTATCTGTCGGGCAATGCAGAAAAGACAGAGAACAATCCACAGGGAACAGGCTGTTATCTCGTTATAACCGGCAGAGGGTGTGATGATATTTTCCGAATCCTTGATAACAGAGGGCATACCTTTGGAGAACTGTTCAGACAATGCGAACGCTGGTTTGGTACAGAATTTCATTTTACAAGGCTGGATATTGCCATTGATGACAGAAACGAGGTTCCGTTCTTTACGCCACAGCAGTTAAAGAAAAAATGCGAAAAGGAAGAATACATATCCAGCAGTGAATACTGTAGGAATAATGAGAGCAAATATCCCCATGAAGAATGGGCTGGAACTCTTTATATCGGTGCTGGAAAATCGGATATATCGTTCCGCATTTACGATAAGGACAGAGAAGTCAGCACAAAATATAACCGAACGCTGGAAGAAGTCGGGAGCTGGAAACGAACGGAAATCCAGTTGAGGGATAAAAAGGCTCATGCGTTCGCCATGCTTTTGAAAGACAATCCATTGGATTTAGGACGGCTTGCTTTTAATCTGCTATCTTCCAATCTCCGTTTTGTTGTTCCGAACGTGAACGAGAGCAACCGTAGCCGATGGAAAACCTGCCGATTCTGGGAGCGTTTTCTTGGGAATGTAGAGCCTTTGAAACTGCATATCCCAAAGATACATAATACGCTCATGGAAACACAGCAATGGCTCAAAGAGGGCGGGGTATTGTCGGCGGTCAAGGGATTTTATTACTTGGAGCAAAATGACGCATTAGGGGATTTGGAGCGTGTGGACGCTATGCTGGAAACAGTCTGTTATAGTCCTTCCCTTGCCGGAAAGCTGACCGCACACTTGCAGAGGATAGGCAGAGAGGAACTCATACCCTTTATCCTGTATGATACAAGGCGTTAGGGGGGTGTACGGGTTGAATAGTAAGATAGACATTCCCGTATGGGAGAAATACACCATGACGGTAGAAGAAGCGTCAAAATATTTCACGCTCGGTCAGAATAAAATCCGCTGGCTGGCAGAGCAGAACCGACACGCCGACTGGTACATTATGAACGGAAACCGCCTGTTGATTAAGAAAAAGCAGTTTGAAAAATTCATAGATAAAGCGGACGCTATTTAATGCAAAAGAGCCTTGAATGTGATATTATTGGGATAAGTCATATCAAGGCTCTTTCCATTTGGAAAGGAGATATATATGTCAGAAAAAAGACGGGATAATAAAGGTCGTATCTTAAAGACGGGAGAGAGCCAGCGAAAAGACGGAAGATACTTATATAAATATGTGGACGCATTTGGAAAGACAAAATGTGTGTATTCTTGGAAACTCGTGCCTACGGACAGCGTTCCAAAGGTAAAGCGTGATTGTCTGTCGCTCCGAGAAATGGAGCAGGAGATTCACAGGGATTTAGCGGACGGAATCGACACCACAGGCAAGAAAATGACTTTGTGCCAGCTTTATGCAAAGCAGAACGAACAGAGATCCAACGTCAAGGAAAGCACGAAAATAGGACGCAAACAGCTTATGGAGATACTGAAAAAGGATAAACTGGGAGCAAGGAGCATTGACAGCATTAAACCCTCTGACGCAAAGGAATGGGCGGTCAGAATGAAAGCGAACGGATATGCCTATAAAACTATCAACAATTATAAGCGTTCCTTAAAAGCGTCATTCTATATCGCCATAGCAGATGATTATGTGAGGAAAATCCTTTTGATTTCAAACTGAACGAGGTCATAGAGGACGATACCAAACAGAAGCAGGCATTGACGGAAGAACAGGAAAAAACACTGTTAGCCTTTGCGAAAACAGACAGGACACACCGCAAGTATTATGATGAAATCGTGATACTGTTAAAGACAGGGCTTCGCATTTCCGAACTGTGCGGATTAACTGTAAGTGATTTGGACTTTACGGAAAAGGTTATCCATGTAGAACACCAGTTGTTGAAGAACAGCAGGACAGGCTACTACATAGACACACCGAAAACGAAAAGCGGTATGCGTGATGTTCCCATGAGCGAGGAAGTTTGCAGAGCCTTTGAGCGTGTCATGGCAAGAAAACAGAAAGCCGAGCCGATGGTGGTTGATGGTTACAGCCATTTCCTCTTTCTCAATGGAAAAGGCTATCCTATGACGAATGTTGCTTATAATATAGCCTTTGCTAATCTCGCAAAGAAATACAATAAACAGCATGAGGACAATCCGTTACCAAAGATAACGCCACATATACTACGCCACACGTTCTGCACAAGGTTAGCCAATAAGAGCATGAACCCAAAGAGTTTACAGTATATCATGGGTCATTCCAACATCAATATCACAATGAATTTGTATGCTCATGCGTCTGTTGAGGGAATCAAGGCAGAACTTAGGGAACTGATTGCCTAGATTTTACCACGATTTTTACCACGATTGACCGTGAAGAAATGTGAAAAAACGTGAGGAAACGTAAGTATCCGACGATAATAAAAATGCCCGTATAGCCTGTAAAATAAGGATATACGGACATTTGAAAAGATTTAAAAAGATAATCAGAAATTCATATAAAGTTTTACGATAACAAATATGCCGATCGCATCAAGTCAGTACTGGAATTCCATCCATGGAAGAGGTCAGGGAGAAGCAGAAGCAGATGAAGAGGGGAAACAGACGATGCGTGTGCTTGCAAGAAATATGACATTTCTTATGAAGAGCATTGCACTTGGAAAAGAACAGTTTGGACTTCCAAAAACGGAAGAACATGTGTGGACTCATTTTATCCGGTAGAAGAAATCCAAAGAGAAAGCGGATCGCATGATCGGTTATAAGGGGGAAATTACTTGAAAACGGAGACTGTGCAAGAATTAAGACAGGGGTTTGAAACAGCATATATTAATGGTGTAATTGCGTCAAACCTTGCATATCAACCGGGGTTTGTATCGAATAATCCTAAAGAAGGGAAAAAGGTTATTTCATCCATTGAAGAGGAACTTTTAAGATGTGAGAAATTTCAGATCAGTGTTGCTTTTATCACAATGGGTGGAATTACACCTTTGCTGCAGACACTCAGGGAACTTGAACGAAAAGGAATACCTGGAGAAATTCTTACAACTAATTATTTAAATTTCAGCGAACCGGAAGCATTGGAAAAGTTAAATGGGCTTCATAATATCACTTTGAAAATGTACGATGTTGAGGCAGCAAAGAACGGTTTTCATACAAAAGGATATATTTTTAAAAAAGAAGAAGTTTACAGGATCATTCTTGGAAGTTCCAATATGACAGGTGCTGCACTTACGAGTAATATTGAGTGGAACACGAAGATTATTTCTACGGAACAGGGAGAAGTTGCAGGTGAGATCGTAAAAGAATTCAATATTCTCTGGAATTCAGAGTATGCACTGGATTTCGACAGATTTTTTGAAATTTACAAAGCTCGCTATGAAATTATTAAGCATCAGCGCGAAGAGGCAAAGAAGGATTTAGTTCCTTCTTTTGAAAAATATACATTAAAGCCTAACTCTATGCAGGAAGAGTTTATTGTTAATCTTCGCAGAATTATTGAGAAAGGTGAAGAAAGAGCACTTCTGATATCGGCAACCGGAACCGGGAAAACATATGCGTCTGCATTTGCAATGCGTGAATTGGGATTTAAGAGAGTCTTATTTATTGTTCACAGAGCGCAGCTTGCAAAGCAGGCGAAAAAATCATTTGAGAGGGTATTCAATAACTCTGTTTCAATGGGAATCGTGGGAGATGGAAAACACGAATATGATTGTGATTTTGTGTTTGCAATGGTTGAAACCTTGAATCGGGATGAACATTTATTCAAATATGAAAAAGATGCATTTGACTGTATTATTTTGGATGAGGCACACCATAGCCCGGCAAATACTTATCAAAAGGTGATGGAGTATTTTAAACCAAAATTGTTTTTGGGTATGACAGCCACTCCGGATAAGCGTGATGACCATATCGAAGGACGAAATGTTTATGAACTGTTTCATCATCAGATAGCACATGAGATCCGGCTGCAGAAAGCGATGGAAGAAGATCTGTTATGCACGTTTCATTATTTTGGAATCAGCGATATTACGTTGTTGGATGATAAGGCATTAAAAAACAGAACTCTTTCAGAGAAAGATTTTAATCAGTTAACAAGTGAGGAGCGCGTGAATCATGTGATAAAGCAGGCAAGGTACTATGGATACAGCGGAGACCGGGTAAGAGGACTTATTTTCTGTAGCAGGAATAAGGAGTGTGAAACATTATCCCGAATGTTTAATGAAAGAGGATACAGGACACTTGCACTTAGCAATGAAACGCCACAGAAACTGAGAGAGACGGCGTTTGAATGTCTGGCTATGAAGGAAGAAGATGCAACGGATGAGAAAAAGCCTTTAGATTATATTTTTTCCGTAGATATTTTGAACGAAGGAATTGATATTGTTGAGGTCAATCAGGTTATCATGCTGCGTCCTACGCAGTCTCCAATTGTATTTATACAGCAGTTAGGAAGAGGACTTCGTAAGGCAGAAGGCAAAGAATACGTTGTTATTTTAGATTTTATTGGAAATTATGATAATAATTTTATGATCCCTGTGGCTTTATCAGGAGACCGTACCTACAATGCAGACGTGATCAGAAAATATGTGATCAGCGGAAATAGTACGATCCCGGGAGCATCTACGATTCATTTTGATGAGGTATCAAAGGATAAAATCTTTCATGCGATTGACAATATTAAGTCAGGCACAGTGAAGGAACTGATAAAGGAAGGATATAAAAATCTGAAAGACAGGCTTGGAAGAAGACCAATGCTTATTGATTTCTATGAAAATGATGAAATTGATCCGCTTGTGATTATCAGAGAATACAAGACGTATTATCTGTTTGCAGAGCAGATGGAGAAAAACAGTGAATTATTTCATCTGACAGAACAGGAAAAGCTGACACTTGAATATTTGTCAAAGACTATTTTAAGTGGGGTAAGACCGGGTGAATTAGAAATTTTACGATTATTTCTGGAAAAGAATCATGTGACCTATGCAGAAGTGATTGATAATTGCAGGACCCGATATGGTTATGAGATAACAAAACAAAAGATTGATGCTGCCTTAGAAGTTCTTAAAGGGGGATTTGTAACCAATAGTGCTGAGCACGAGAAGTTTTGTCATATTGATATCTTAGAAGCAGATGGAGCAGGTTACTGTAAGAGAATTATAAGCTACGCAGAAAGATTATCACATAAGGAGTTTTATGAGCAGATACGTGATATTGTAGCTGTCGGTCTGGCAAGATATAAGGATAAATATTCTAAAACATACAGACAAACAAGTCCATTTGTTCTTTATGAAAAATATTCCAGAAGAGATGTAAGCCTGCTTATGGATGCAGGCAAAGATTTATCTTCAACAATGTACGGAATGTCAAGGCTCGGAGATGATGTATTTATCTTTGTCACCTATCATAAAGAAGAAAATACAGATGAAGAAAAACAGTATATAGATGGAAAACCGGACTATGCTGACGAATTTGTTGATAATGTAATTTTCAGATGGGATTCACAGATTGACAAAAAGCTTGATGGTGCATATATGGACAAGGTTTTAAATACACCAAGAAAACATCTACTGGTTCAGAAAACAGATGCGGAAAATAATTTCTTTTATATGGGAGAGTTCGATATCGTGGATGCTTATGAGGATCAGAAGAAAAATAATAAAGGCGTTTTAAAACCAATCTGTAAGTTGAAATTTAGAATGCATACCGCTGTAAGAGAAGACCTGCTGCGATATTTGCAGAGCAAAAATGTAACGGAGGATGTGGCAATATGAAAACAATAAGAGTAGTTGCAGCAGTGATCAAAACTGTTAATAAAAATGGTGAACACGTCATTTTTGCAACGCAGCGCGGTTATGGCGAACTGAAAGGCGGATGGGAATTTCCGGGTGGAAAAATAGAAGAAGGTGAAACACCACAGGAAGCGTTGAAGCGGGAAATAATGGAAGAACTTGATACAGAGATATCAGTCGGAGAACTGATCGATACCATTGAATATGATTATCCAACGTTTCATCTTTCCATGGACTGTTTCTGGAGTGAAATCGTAAAAGGTAATCTTGTGTTGAAGGAACATGAGGCAGCAAGATGGCTAAACGGGGTACAGTTAGATGATGTGGAGTGGCTGCCGGCGGATATTATACTTATAGAAAAGATAAAAAATGCGATATAGTATTAAAGATGCTGGACTAGACCTTGCAAGTACGGGAAAAATCGTTTTTACCAAACGTAAGGACATTAACGAGAACCCACAAAGGAATGTATGTTGTGGTAGATATGGCAGCAGGGAAAGAGGTACCGGTATACTGGCTGCTCTTGTTGATGAAAATATAACCAAGCGGGCGTTTAATAAAAAACAGGTATTTTTTTGACACTACCGAACTGTTTAAAGTCCAGTGGTGTGATGTCAAGATATAAGTAATAAAAAAAGCATATATTTTTGTATATATCTCATGAAGACAAAAAAACATCCACCTAAGCCCTGTCGACCAAATTTTTAAAAATGAGCAGGGCGTAGCTCATCAGCAAGTAGATTCCATCTACTTGGCTGGACAGTATAGGCGGTTGTCTTTCAGCAGTCGAAAGACTAAACGCACAAATTTACGGACAGTTAATGCGAGTGCACGTTTGTGTTGGCATCTGTTGACCTCTTTGTATTTGAGGTGGTAGTCTGTTTTGACAGGCATTACCCGGAAAGTGTACGAACTGAGACACTGAAAGGGGCTGAACTGATCCTGATTCCGACGGTAAATACCGGACAGGAACCAATGGAGATGTTTGAACCGGAAATCCATAGTTGTCTCACCGGAAGGAACAGTTATTGAAAAAGCGGATGATACTGAGCAGATCATTTATACTGATATTGACATAAGAGAATCACAGAGAATCCGCAATAAAAAGCCATATACATCTTTAAGACGTAAGGAATTTTACCTGTAGCTGATTTTTGAATTGGTTTGTAAAGTTGTGAAAGAGAAATACAGGACAGTACAAGAATGGAGATAAGATGGGAAATGAATCAGGTGAATGGATCATGTACGGTGTAGACTGGGATGATCCGGAGTGTATACATACGGTAGATGAAGCAATGGAATATATCAATGAGGTCGGTTTTCTTCCTTTATTCAAAAATGATATTCCAGGTTTTTCTCTGGAAGAAATAACTGTGCCAGAATATTGGTGGAGTGATGTATCCGAAAAAGATCCATGGATGTGGAGAGCAGTCATTGCAAGAAAACATGACATAGTTTATGGCAAGTTTTTTGACAGAAAAGCTGGTTTTATATCAAAAAAATGGCTGCCTGTATTTGCAAATTATCGTCGTGATGGATATGATTTTGATGCACTATATGAGGATGGCAAAGCACCAAACAAGTATAAGAAGATAATGGATAATTTTATTGAGGATAAGAAAGATGCAGAAATATATTCTAATATACTGAAAAAACAGGCTGGCTTTGGTAAGGATGGAGAAAAGGGATTTGATGGCGCCATCACAAATCTTATGATGCAGACTTATCTTTGCAATTGTGATTTCAGAAAGCGGGTAAATAAGAAAGGTGTGGAGTATGGATGGGATGTTGCTGTGTATTCTTCGATTGAACATATATATGGATACGATTATGTGACATCATGCTACAAGGATGATCCGGGAGATTCGTGGAGGCAGATTGCAGATCATATGCATGAAATTTATCCGGTTGCATCAGACAAACAGATAAGGAAGGTGTTGAAATAAAATGAGCGATAAAACAAAAAATTATGACAAAATAGATATCAGTTATTTTAAAAGCATTGTGGATCAGGACAGGGCTTCGGTTGTTATATGTAATCTCAGTCATGAGATCATATATATGAATCCGGCAGCAGTACAGAATTATTCAAAACATGGTGGAGATAAGCTGATAGGAAAAAGTCTGTTGTGTTGTCACAATCCGGAATCCGGAGAAAAGATACAGCAGGTGATCGACTGGTTTGCAGCGGATGAAAGCCATAATATTGTATATACTTTTCATAATGAGAAGCAGAATAAAGATGTATATATGGTGGCGCTTAGAGATGAAGGAAAATTAATCGGATATTATGAAAAACATGAGTATCGGAATGCAGAAACCATGAAATATTATGATTTATTTTAAACAGAATAAGTTTATGAAAACGGAGGAGAAAGAGCGTGAAGGGAAAAGATTCCGGGAGCATCCCAAAGTTTGTGTAAACCTCCAAACTGATGTAAGATAAAATTACT
>ERZ1035032.687-NODE-687-length-25224-cov-8.928285_pt1 | contig 25224 bp, 20 predicted proteins | sample MGYA00520693_ERZ1035032 | MGnify/ENA primary metagenome ERZ1035032 (study PRJEB33766, sample SAMN09781740) | gut metagenome | biome: gut microbiome | host: Homo sapiens | place: Madagascar | study: EMG produced TPA metagenomics assembly of the PRJNA485056 data set... | reverse complement strand
GGGCGACGGCCAAACCAATGTGATCATCATCACCATCATCATTATCTGCGGCCTATTTGCCATGCAGCGCGCCGGCACCTCGTCAATCGGCAAGCTCTTCGGCCCGCTCATGACGCTGTGGTTCCTGTTCCTGGCAGGCGCCGGTCTGTTCAACATGCTCGGCAACCTGTCCATCTTGCGCGCGCTCAACCCCATCCGCGGCATTATGTTCCTGTTCTCGCCCATCAACCATTCGGGCATTATGGTGCTCGGCTTTGTCTTCCTGTCGACAACCGGTGCCGAGGCGCTCTACTCGGACATGGGCCACGTGGGCAAGGCAAACATCTATGCATCCTGGCCATTTGTTAAGGCGGCCCTTATCCTCAACTATCTGGGTCAGGGAGCTTGGCTACTCGCCAATAACTCCAACCCCCAGATGCTCGCGATGGATATCGTCAACCCGTTCTATATGATGCTCCCCGAGCCCCTACGCCCCTTTGCCATCGTGCTTTCGGCCGTGGCGGCCATCATCGCCTCACAGGCGCTCATCACCGGCTCGTTCTCGCTGGTATCCGAGGCAACGCGCCTCAACCTTATGCCGCACCTGCGCATCCATTACCCCAGCGACACCAAGGGCCAGCTCTATATTCCGCTCGTCAATAACATCATGTGGGTCGGCTGCATCTTCATCGTGCTGCTGTTCCAAAACTCCGAGCGCATGGAGAGTGCCTACGGCCTCGCCATTACCGTGACCATGCTTATGACCACCACGCTTTTGACGAGCTATATCGCCGGCATTCTCAAGCACAAGCTGGGCGCCTGCGTCTTCGCCCTGCTCTTCGGCGCCATTGAGCTGTGCTTTTTCGCCTCGTGCCTCACCATGTTCTTTGACGGCGGCTATGTGATGATCTTCTTGGCCGCACTGCTGTTTGGCCTTATGTATGTGTGGCGTCGCGGCACCGCCATCGAGCGCACGCAGACGATTCTGCTGCCCGTCTCCAAGTACATCGACCAGCTCAATCGCCTGCGCAATGACGAGACCTATCCCGTGCTCGCCGACAATCTGGTATTTCTCACCAACAGCCCCGACCCGCTCACACTCGACCGCGACGTGCTCTATTCCATCCTGGACAAGCACCCCAAGCGCGCCAAGGCATATTGGTTCATCAACGTGCACGTTACCGACGAACCCTATACGCACGAGTATTCCGTCGAGACCTTTGGCACGGACTTTTTGTTCCGCGTGCGCCTGGACCTGGGCTTTAAGGTCAACCAGCGCGTCAACGCCTATCTGCGTCAGATCGTCGGCGACTTGATGGCATCGGGCGAGCTGCCGCCGCAACATCACACCTACTCCATCTACGAGACGCGCGGCAACGTAGGTGACTTCCGCTTTTGCATGCTGCGCAAGATGCTTGCCCCCGAAACGGACATCAACCGCAATGACCACCGCGTGATGGCCATCAAGTACGCCGTCCGCCGCGCCTGCGGAAGCCCGGCACGCTGGTACGGTCTCGAGAACTCGGCCATCATCATTGAGTACGTACCGCTCTTTGCCCGCATGCGCCCGGCCGTCAAACTTGTGCGCACCCAGGTGCCGCTCGAGGTTCAGATCGAAGAGGCCGAGGAAATGGAGGTCGACATCTTCTCGGACGACTTGGTCAACGGCAACGAGGCCGGCAAGAGCATGAACGTCGATCCCACCGAGCTGCTCGAGAGCGTCGCCGATACGCCCGAACAGCAACTCGACGGACTCGAGAGCACCCAGTTCAACGACGCCAACTTCTAACACGCCACCAGCCATTGACGACAACGGCCTCGCATCTCATAAGAGGTGCGAGGCCGTTTTATGTCGCAACGGACCAGTGAGCTACGAACGACGCGGCTCGGGAACCACGAGCCTATCGGGGCTCGCGCCCTCGGCATCCATCAGGCTCACGTAACGAATCGACGGATCCCCATACATCGCGTAGTAATAATTGCCCGTGCGCGCGCTAAAGCATCCGGTATAGATAGTCTTCTCGAACTTGCCATCGCCCATCCTGGACGCCCCCTCAATCATCACCACGCCCTCGAGCGAGCGGAACATGCGAACGACGTTTTCGGTCTCGCTCTCCTTTTGCGGGTAATTGGCATTGAGGTACGCCGCCTTTACAAAACGGCTCGGCGAATAGCAATCGCCCGGAATGCCGCGCATGCCGGCACCCGCGCCATAGGGCTTAAGCTCGGCGCCACGCCATGTCGCCGTCTGCGGAAAATCGCTTGTGGCGGTGATATAGGTGCGCAGGTTTTCCATGTGCCACGGGAAGGTCGGCTGGTTGGCAAGGGTGTCGACCGGATCGTCGTATACATGCAGGCCGTCAGCCATCATCTCGACCACGATGCTGCGCTGGCTGTCGCCGATAATCCAATGGAGCAGCGACACGCCCAGCCCCTCTCCGGCAGATTTGGCGACAATCACCGTGTCGCGCAGCGCGGCCTCGACCTCATCGACCGTCGAGAACGTCGCTGCCACCCACAGGGGAAACTCATAGGCCGCGATATTGTTCTTGCCGTCGACAGGGCCCTCGGCATACTCGGCATAGCCGGGAAAGTTGAGCCCCGCCACAGCCAGACCCGCATCGTTACCACAGTCGAAAAACATGGGATAGTTCTTGTAATCGATGCACATGCCGATTACCGCGTGTGCCGCCGACGCATCGTCGATAAACGAATACGGAATGTGAAACCCGCGCGGCATCACGCGAACCTGTTGGCCGTAGTCAAAGCTCCAGTCGAGGTTGCGGCCCAGATACATGTGGCCAGAATTATCGGTAAATCGAATGCTCGTACACATAGCGCCTCCTAGCTTTACGTTCTTGCTAAGGTTATTGTCACCAAACAAAAAGGCGCTAAACACAAAAGCCCGGACATGACAACAATGTCACGCCCGGGACAAAAACGACGAAGTGCGGTGCCGTAGTCACCCTAGACAAGTTTACCTTGGCAGTGATCGATCATATGCTGGATCATCTGTGCCTCAAAGCCCGCGTAGTCGCGGCGGCACTCCTTCATCTTGCCGTCGACGATCTGGTCAAAGGCAACCTTGCACTTGATATAGCGCGTGGACTTGGTGACCTCCTCGTGCGTCAGGCAGCTCTCCTCCATCTTGCTGGCACCCAGGCCAAACACCAGACGGGGGTTGTAGAGCACGTGGGGCTCGCCGGCATCGTCCAGGTAGACGCAAACCTTCTTGGTAACGCCAATCTGGTTAGCGGCAAGGCAGCCGGCATCATCGAGCGACTTGATGGTATCGATCAGGTCCTGAGCGACCGACTCGTCCTCGACAGTCGCAACCTCGCAACGCTGGGACAGGATAGCCTCGTCGCGGCAGAGCTCTTTAATCATACGTTCCTCCATAGGGGTCGTTGTAACCGCTTAAGTATACGGTACCTACACAATTTCATGCGAAAGATACCGCCCGTCCGTTACAAACCGCCGAACATCAACATGTGAGGAACACCAACTTCACAAAGGCGATATAGTGGGTGAGTTCGTGTCAATCGGCCTAAACTCGGGGCCGAACAAGGAAAGGGTATGCATGGACGAACTTTTTCACGTCAGCGAGCGCAAGTCCACAATCGGGACCGAACTCCGCGCTGGACTGACAACATTCCTGGCGATGGCCTACATCATCGCCGTCAACCCCGCGGTGCTCTCGGGCGCTGGCATCGATGCGGGAGCGCTCGCCTGCGCCACCTGCCTGGGCGCCGGTATCATGACCATCTGCATGGGTATCTTCGCCAACCGCCCGCTCGCCTGCGCTTCAGGCCTGGGCATCAACGCCATGATCGCGGGCATCACCACCACCATGTGCGGCGGTGACTGGCACGTTGCCATGAGCGTTATCTTCCTCGAAGGCATCGTCATCTTGCTGCTCGTCCTTTGCGGCCTGCGCGAGGCCATCATGGACGCCATCCCCGTGGTCCTGCGCCACGCCATCTCGGTGGGTCTGGGCCTGTTTATCGCCATGATCGGCCTGTGCGACGCCGGCATCATCACCGCTGGCGCCGGTACGCTTGTCGGCCTGGGCGACATCACCTCCCCCACCTTTATCGTCGGCATCATCTCCATCGTCGTGACGGTCGCCCTGGCTTCCCGCAACGTGCCGGGCTCGCTGCTCATCGGCATCATCGTCGCCGTTATCGCCGGTATCCCGCTGGGCGTCACCCATGCGCCCGAGGGCCTTATCGCCCCGCTCGACTTCTCGACCTTTGGCGCCCCGTTTGCCAGCACCGCAGACGGCAACATGGCCATCGTGAAGGTTCTGACCGACCCGATGCTGCTCGTCGTTGCCTTCTCGCTGCTCATGAGTGACTTCTTCGACACCATGGGCACCGCCATGGCCGTCGCCAAGCAGGGCGAGTTCCTAACCGAGGACGGCAATGTCGAGGACATCCGCCCCATCCTGGTCGTTGACTCCGTGGCCGCCGCTGCCGGTGGCTTTATGGGCGTCTCCTCCATCACCACCTTCGTCGAGTCCACCTCTGGCGCTGCCGACGGTGGCCGCACGGGCCTCACCTCCGTCACCACCGGTGTGCTGTTCATTCTCGCCGCGTTCTTCTCCCCCATCGTCACCATCGTTTCCAGCGCCGCCACCTGCGGTGCTCTGGTCTACGTCGGCTACCTCATGATGAGCGAGGCCTCCGAGATCGACTGGTCCGACGTGTCGCAGGGCTTCCCGGCGTTCATGATTGTCGCCGGCGTGCCCTTCACCTACTCCATCTCTGCCGGCATTGGTCTGGGCTTTATCGCCTACGTGGTCGTCGCGCTCTTTAAGGGCGAGGCCTCCAAGATCAAGCCGCTCATGTGGATCGCAGCCCTCGCCTTCCTCGTCTACTTCTTTGTAGCGTAGGCGCAAGATTCGCAATACCAAACAGCAAAGCGCGGAGTCGCATCGAGCGGCTCCGCGCTTTGCTTTTAAAGCCAGGCACCACACGGACACGCGATGTATTGCTTCGCAAGTTTTGGACGTTTTGCTCTCCAAACGGCACTACCGACGGCTACATCCTGCAGATATGCTGGATATAACCGCATAGGCCCTATGAGGATGGGAGTAACCATGGCCGCCTTGTTCACGACCCCCAAGCGCAATGACACTACCGCCGGAACCCATGTTGCCGAACCCGACGTTCGCCGTCGCATAGGACTCGCGCACGGCAGCTGGCGCCGCGTGACGCGCCGCATCGTCGTAGGCGCCGTGTGCGCGCTCACGGTGAGCTCGCTGCTCATGCCGAGCGTCTCGCTCGCGGCGGAATGGGTCAAGGTCGGCGAAACCAAATACAACGCCGGCACTGCGGCGGGCGACGAGACCGGCACCTGGTCGTGGGACGGCGCCGACGACTTGAAGCTCAACAACTATAACGGCGGCGAGATCCAGGCCGCAGGCAAGCTCAACGTGAATTACTCGGGAAACAACATCGTCACTGCCGACTGGATCGAAGGCATCAAGGCTTCTCATGGCAAGAATGAGAACGCCGAGCTCAATATCCAAGGCGACGCGGGCAGCACGCTCAGCGTGACATCTACTGAGGACGCTATCCTCTCCACGGGTAATATCAACATCGACGGAGCCGGATCCGTCAACGCCACGAGCGCTGGGTTTGATGCCATCGACGCCGAGGGCGATCTCGCTATCAAAGGTTCGGGCAACGTCAACGCCACGGGCGTATCGGATGGCATCAGGGCAAACGGCAATATCACGATTGACGACAGCGGGGCCGTCACCGCCAGGGCTACCAAGGACAAGGGTATCGGAACCGACAAGAACCTCACCATCAAGGGTGGCGGCACAGTCGAGGCAAGCTCAGCCGATGGTGAGGCCATTTGGAGCGGCGGCAACATCAATATCTCGGACGGCAGCCAGGTCAAGGCGAGCTCCGAGAAAGACGCCGCCGTCGAGGCCAAGGGCAGCCTCGCAGCCACAAACGCCTCCCTCAACGCAAACGGTGTTGAATATGGCGTCTATGCCCACAAGGGCATCACACTCGATCATGCAAACGTGACAGTCCGCGCAAGTAAAGGCAGATACGGTGACGCCATTGCCCTCTTCACCTACCAAGACGATATCGTCGTCAAGAACGGCTCCACCGTGGACGCGTTTGCGGAAGGCGAGGTTTCGGCTGCATTCTCCACCAGAAACGATCGACCCAACGAGGAGGGTGGCCACATCTACATCAGCGACTCCGTTGTCAAGGCCATAGCCCGCTATGTCGAGAACGGCGACGGCCCCATCCCCTACAGCGAAAACCAAGATGGTGAGACGAGCCCCGAGCCCCAAGGCGAGAACATCGGCATCATCGCCCAGACCAGCGAGGGCGTCACACCCGCAGTCATCTCGATCACCCGCAGCAAGGTAACGGCCGAAGGAGATACAGCGGCAATCTTTGCCCGTGCCATGAGCGCTGACGGCAAGACAATCGGCACCATCAAGATTGAGAACGCCGCCATCCAGACGCCCGAAGGCGGCAAGGTCATTGACTATCGCAAGCTCCGTGACGGCATCTACGAGGCAGGCCAAGCCATCGGCACGGGCGACGTCACGGTCGACTCCCTCTATATCAAAGCAGTCGCCAAAAGCACGACCATCGCACCTCCCGAGGTAGCCAAGCCGGAAGACCCCAAGCCCGACGAGACCAAGCCCGCAGAGTCCAAGCAGAACCCCAAGCCTGAGGGCCCAAAGCCGACCAAGGCCGTTGCGGCTTCAACCACGAAAGCCAAGACTACCGGCATGCTCGCGGCAACCGGCGACACCTCGGGTGCGGCCATCGTGGCAACCGTCCTTGCGGGAACAGCCGCTATCGCCGCAGGCACCATGGCGAGCCGCAAGCGCTCTTAGACGCCTCTGCGCACATGGCAGCTCCCGCGAAGGCCCCGAGCCCCAGCACCGTTTAACAACGCCACCGCCGAGCTCCCCTCCGGCGGTGGCGTTTTCCATATGCGTCCGCAGGGTATGCACGAGATTGTCTTTGGTCTAGCCCAGCCCGCATGAGCCGGCGTGCGACAATGGGGGCCGTCGATATCACAACGCCGAGAGAAGCCCGTCATGGAAGCGCATCAAAAGCAGATAACCGTTCATGCACAGCATGCCGAAAGCGCACCAGCCATCTATCTTCCCGTGGTCATGGGCGACGGCACGGAGGTTTATGAACGCTGCCGAGAGCTCAACTGCCCGCCCTTCACGCTTGTCGCCATTGGCAGCCTCAACTGGAATCGCGAGCTGAGCCCCTGGGGATGCGACGGAACCGTGCGCGATGCTGAGCCTTTCGGCGGTCAGGCTGCCGGTTTTCTTGACGAGCTGCTGAGCCAGATAATCCCACAGGCCGAGTCATCGCTTCCCCAGCCGCCCACCTGGCGCGGCATTGCCGGCTACTCGCTCGCGGGCCTCTTCGCGCTCTGGTCCCTCTGGCAAACCGATGCCTTTAGCCGCGCCGCAAGCGCATCGGGGTCGTTGTGGTTTCCCGACTTTGTCGATCGCGCCAGCACGGCCCCTTTTGCCGGCAACCCGCAGGCCGTCTATCTGTCACTCGGCAAAAAGGAAACCAAGACGCCCAACCGCATGATGCGGCACGTACTTGACGACACGCGCGCAATGGAAACGTTGCTCGTTGAGCGCGGCATCCTCACAACACTGGAACTCAACCCCGGCAACCACTTTGCCCAAACCGACCTGCGCATGGCGCGTGGCATCCACTGGGTTCTTGCGCACTAAAAAGCCGGCCATGCGCATCGGACGCATGGCCGGCTTTTTTAACTGAGTTGGACACAGCTGCTATTCGGCAGACCCTTCGAGTTCCGAGACATCAAACTCAAAGTCGTTACCCGGTAGGATGGCATTGAGCACAATGCCCACCAGCGATCCCACGGCAAGGCCCGAGAGCGAAATGGTCACGCCGCCCAGCTCCAACACGATAGCCCCGGCAGTGCTGTACGCAATGCCGAGTGAAAGCACCAGCACCAGAGCGGCCACCAGCACGTTGCGGTTGTTCTGGAAATCGACCTGGTTCTCGATGAGGTTGCGGACGCCCACGGCGCTGATCATGCCGTAGAGCACAAGCGACACGCCGCCGATTACGCACGCCGGCATGGCCGCAATGACAGCAGCGAACTTGGGGCAGAACGAAAGCACAATGGCACAACACGCGGCAATGCGAATCACGCGCGGGTCGAACACGCGCGTCAGGGCGAGCACGCCGGTGTTCTCGCCATAGGTAGTGTTGGCCGGAGCGCCAAAGAGCGAAGCCAGGATCGTGGCAAGGCCGTCGCCGAGCAGCGTGCGATGCAGGCCAGGATCGGCGATGTAGTTACGCTCACAAGTGGAGCCGATAGCCGAGATGTCACCGATATGCTCGATCATGGTCGCAAAGGCCAGCGGCATAATGGTGATGATGGCCGTCGTGGCAAGACCGCTATCGAACTGCGGGCCAAAGAGCGCAAACACGGTGTTGTCCCACACGATGGGCAGACCGACCCACGGAGCGGCGGCAACGCCCGAAAAATCGACCTCGCCGAGCACAGCGGCAACGGCATAGCTCACCACAACGCCCAGCAAGATCGGCACAATCTTGACCATGCTGCGGCCCCAGATGTTGCAGATGATGATCACTGCCACAGCGACAACGGCAACAAGCCAGTTGGTCTGGCAGTTGGCAATGGCGGAGCTTGCCAAGATCAGACCGATGGAAATGACGATGGGGCCAGTCACCACCGGCGGGAAGAAGCGCATAACACGCTTGGCGCCAAACGCGCGGAAGAGCGCCGCCAGCACCGGATAGAGCAGGCCGGCGCAGGCTACGCCCAGGCAGGCGTAGGGCAAAAGCTCGGCCTCGCCGTTGGGCGCAATTGCGGCATAGCCGGCGATAAAGGCAAACGATGAGCCCAAAAATGCCGGCACCTTACCGCGCGACAGGAAGTGGAACAGCAGCGTGCCCAAACCGGCAAACAAAAGCGTCGCCGAGACCGAGAGGCCGGTGAGCACGGGCACCAGCACGGTAGCGCCAAACATGGCAAATAGATGCTGCAAGCCGAGCAGGAACATACGCGGACGGCCGAGCGATGACGCATCGTAGATGGCATCGGCAACGGTGGGCGTCGAAGACTGGGACATGAGAGTCCTTTCAAAAATGGAAGGGCGTCCGGGCATAGCGGATTACCTGCCCGAACGATACGATCCGAACCATTGTACGCGATATGCAGTACCTCGCACGCGCCGCCACCTGCAAACGCTAGCGCTATTTCCAGACACGCTCCGCGATGCGCTTGACCAGTGCGAGCTTTGCCCACTGCTCGTCCTCGGTAAGCTTGTTGCCGATCTCGCAGCTGGCAAAACCGCACTGAGGCGACAGGTATAGGTCCTCGAGCGGCACATACTTCGCAGCCTCATTGATGCGCTCGACGATAACATCCTCGTCCTCGAGCTCGGCCGCCTTGGTGGTCACCAGGCCCAGCACGACCTTCTTGCCAGGGGCAACATACTTGAGCGGCTCAAAACCGCCGGCGCGCGGCGTATCGAACTCCAGGTAGAACGCATCGACGTCCTCGTTGGCGAACAGGTACGGCGCGATGGGGTCATAGCCACCCTCGAAGGCATAGGTAGAGTGGTAGTTACCACGGCACACGTGTGTGTTAATGACAAGGTCATCGGGCTTACCCTCGATAGCCGCATTGTTGAGTGCCACGCCCAGCTCGCTCACCTTTTGCAGGTCGACCGGGCTCATGCCGGTTTTGGCGACAAAATCGGTATCGCAGTAGATACCCCAGGTGCAGTCATCGAACTGGATGTTGCGGCAACCCGCAGCGTACAGGTCGGCAATCACGGTGCGATAGGCAGCCGCGATGGCATCGGCGAGTTCCTCGTCGGTCTTATAGACAGCGCGCAGACTCTCCTGCTGGCCGTCGCAGCGATCGAGCGTGACCTCAGAGAACGTCTGGATAGGCGCCGGGATGGTCTGGCGTGCAACGTGGCCCTCGCCCTCAAGTGCCTTGACAAACTTAAAGTGCTCGACGAAGGGGTGGTTCTCGCCGCTGATGGGGCCGGTCACCACGGCGGTATCGGCGGTGGTCTCCTCATCGTGGAACATATAGCCCGTACGCGAGGTGCGACGCTCGACGCCGTTCAGCCCCCACATAAAATCGAGGTGCCAGTAGCTGCGGCGAAACTCGCCATCGGTGATGACCTGCAGGCCGGCGGCCTTCTGCTTTGCCACCAAATCGCAAATGGCATCGTCCTCGACGGCCTTAAGCCCCTCGGCGTCAAGCGTGCCTGCCGCATAGGCAGCGCGGGCGTCCTTTACGGCCTGCGGACGAAGAAAGCTGCCGACGATATCAGCGCGAAACGGCGCGTTCAGCGTGGTCGAAGTGCTCATAAGGTATCTCCCTTTGTCTTGGTTGCTTTACCCAGACAGAGTATGAGCGTCCGCATCGCTATCGTAAAATATGCTTTTATAACTGTTTGATATAGGAATTATTTATATTTACAAACAGCAAGAGACGCACGCAGCATATCGCGCCGGTGTGGCTAGATATGCTGACGGATTGCGTCGATATAGGCCCGGCCGTAGCGGGTGAGCGTCGTGTTCTTGCGCGTGATAATGCCGATCTCCATATACTCGTCCACATCGAGCGGAATCGAGATAATGCCGGGACCGTTGAGCTCGTGGCTGATCACGCCCGAACACACCGTATAGCCGTTGAGTCCCATGACAAGGTTGAACAGCGTCGCACGGTCGCGCACGCGAATGTTCTTGCGGCGCTCAAACGTCGAGGTCAGTTCCTCGGAATAGTAAAACGAATTGTAGCTGCCCTGCTCGTAGGACAGGAACGGGTAGTCTTCCAAGTCCTCGAGCGTCACGCTCAAGCGGCCCGCCAGCGGATGGTCTGCGCACACAAAAACGTGCGGCGTGGCGCAGAAGAGTCCCTCGAATACGAGCTCGTTGGCCGCCAGCATGCGCTCGATAACCTCGCGATTGTGCTCGGACAGGTACAAGATGCCCAGTTCGCTTTTCATATGCGCGACGTCCTCGATAATCTCGTGAGTCTGTTCCTCGCGCAGGGTAAAGTCGTAGCGCGCGGCATCGAACTCGCGGATCACGTCGACAAACGCGTTGACGGCAAAGGAATAATGCTGGCAGCTCACACTAAAGTGCGGCACCTGCTCGGACGCGCCCTTGTACTTGCCCTCGAGCAGGTCGGCCTGGTCGAGCACCTGGCGTGCGTAGCCCAAGAAGGTCTCGCCCTCCTCGGACACAATGACGCCCTTGTTGGTGCGCTCAAAGATATGCACACCCATCTCGTTTTCGAGATCGCGGATCGACGCGGTAATCGAAGGCTGCGACACAAAGAGTCGGCGCGAGGCCTCGGTGATGCTGCCGCATTCGGCAACTTTGACGACATATCTGAGCTGCTGAAGCTTCATAGCGCCCTCCCTAGACGTTCGTGACGTCGAAACCCGTTGCATCCATCTGACGCATAAACGGCGGCATCTCCCCCGTTGCGGCGCAGGCGGCAATCTGATGCAGAGCCCCGCCAACCGCATCGTCTACCGCAGCGCCGATATGCCAGCGCGCGGCAGCCGTGACAGCCTCGTTGGCGTTGGCGACTGCAACGGAGTTGGGAACGGCATCGATCATGGGCAGATCGTTATCGGAATCACCGAATACGGCCACCTCGTCGGGCGTCAGGTCCAAAGCGCGCGCAAGCTCCAGCGCGGCGCAACCCTTGTCCCAACCGGCCGGAAGGATGTCGAACAGGCGCACGCGATTGTTGGGGAACACAAGCGAGAGCTCTGGCACCTCGGCAGCAACGCGCTCACGCAGCTCGGCGAGCTCCTCACGCGAGCGGGCGCTCCAAATATTGGCCTTGTATACCGGGACGTCATCGACAACAGGGCGGCACGGGGCCTCTTCGCCCTTGAGCCATGCGTTGCCACCCGACTCCATGGCACGACGCACGCGCTCGGGGTCGCTCGTCACGCAATAGGCATCGTTGTCCCAAAAGTCATCACCCAGGCTGTAGACCTTTAGATACGTATCGTCGGTCTCTTGTTCGAGGTAATCGGCCAGACGCATCAGGGCATCGTTGTCGGTCGCGCGCGAAGCGACCGCCTGACCGTCGACAAACATGACTTGGCCGTTGCAGAACGCACCGGTCGAAAAGCACTCGGAACGATTTTTGAACATCCAGCCCATCGCGGACGGCTGGCGACCCGAAACCGGGCCAAAGTGCAGACCCGCCGTCTGCATGGCATGAATGCCCTCGATGGCGTAGTCGCTGGCGCCGTCATGCCCGGCTGGAATCAGCGTATCGTCCATATCGGTCAGCACAAGTTTGATCATAGAGTCCCCCAGTCATTTTCACCGTAACCATTGTAACGACCTGCCAATAAGGGACAGGTTTATTTTGGCAGGTTTTATCTGGGAAAATGCAGCGCCCCTGTTGCCACCTGCCAAAATAAATCTGTCCCTTTTTGGCAGGTGCGCTAGTATAGGGAGCAACAGATTCGATGCGGGAGTGCCGGCGGTGCAAACCACAAGGCTGAGAGGGCATAGGGCCCAATCCTTTGAACCTGTCAGTTAATGCTGGCGTAGGGAGCATGCCGCCTTTACAGGGGCGCTGTCTATGCACAGCGCCCCTTTTCTGTGCCAAGGAGGCATGTGCAGTGATTGATTCGGAACAGCTTAAGCAACAAGTGGTCAAGGCCGTGGAGGAGATTCGCGCCACCAACCCGATGGCAGGTTCCATCACCAACACGGTGACGATTGACTTTGTCGCCAACGCGCAGCTTGCCGTGGGCGGTTCGGCCGCCATGGTCTATCTGCCAGACGAGGGCGAGGCACTCGTTGCCGGCGGCGGCGCCATCTATCTCAATATGGGCACGCTCTTCCCCATCTACGAGCAGACGATTCCCCGCGCGGCCAAGGCGGCACACGACGCCGGCAAGCCCTGGGTGCTCGACCCGGTTGGCCTGGGCATCGGCAGTCTGCGCACCCAACTGGTAAGCGAACTCAAGCAGTACAGGCCCGCCATCGTGCGCGGCAACGCCTCCGAGATCATCGCGCTCGCCGGCCTGTGGGGTCTTGAGGGCGAGGCGGCCGACCTGCGCCGCGTACGCGGTGTCGACACCACCGACACGGTCGACGCCGCCCGCGATGCCGCCGTGGCGCTCGCCCGCTACACCGGCGGCGCCGTAGTGGTCTCGGGCGAAGTCGACCTGATCACCGACGGCACGACCGTGGCTAAGTCCCACGGCGGCAGCCCGCTCATGTCCAAGATCACCGGCTGCGGCTGCTCGCAGGGCGGCGTGCTGGCCGTGTACGCCTGCGCCGCCGACCCGTTTACGGCAGCCATCTGCGGCACCGCCGTCTACAACGTCGCCGGTACGCGTGCCGCTGCTGTCGCCGACGCGCCGGCAAGCTTTAAGGTCGCCTTTATCGACGAGCTCTACCGCGCAACCGCCCAGGATATTGCCGATAACCAACTCGAACTCGAGGAGGCATAAGCCATGTCCGAGGTCGCAACCAGCACTGGCATGAACACGCTCGTCGCCGTGGCCATCGCCCCGTGCGGCACCGGCGATGAGCTGTCCGCCGAGGTCGCCGAGGTCGTGCGCGTCATTCGCGAGAGCGGCCTTCCCAACCGCACCACCTCGATGTTCACCGAGATTGAGGGCGACTGGGACGAGGTCATGCAGGTCGTGCGCGACGCGACCTTTGTGTTAGCGAGCAAGGGCATCCGCACCGAAGTCGTGCTCAAAGCCGATATTCGACCCGGATTTACCGACACCATGGCCGGCAAACTCGAGCGCATGGAAGCGCAGATCAAAAAGCAGGAGGAAGCACGATGAGTATCCGCGACAACCTTGACATCTCGGCCTATCTGGTACTCGGCCCCGAAAACACGCTCGGGCGCCCCGTGGGCGATGTAGTGGCCCAGGCACTCGACGCCGGCTTTACCTGCATCCAGGTGCGCTCCAAGGTGGCAAGTGCCCGCGAGATCATCGCGCTGACCGACGACGCCGCGCAGGCTATCGCTCAGGCCGGCAAGACCGGTCAGGTCGCCTTGCTGATCGACGACCGCCTTGACTGCGTGCTCGCCGCGCGCGAGCAGGGTATTGCTGTCGACGGCGTGCACGTGGGTCAGAGCGATATTCCCGTCGAGGTCTGTCGCAAGCTGCTGGGCCCCGATGCCATCGTGGGCCTTTCCGCCCGTTGCGAGGAGATGCTCGAGTACGTCAAAACCGCCGACATGAGCCTGGTCGATTACCTAGGCATCGGCCCACTCCACGAGACCGAGACCAAGCGCGATTGCGGACGCGCGGCCGACGGCTCCATCATCACCAAGAGCTTTGAGGACCTGGCCGCACTCCACGCGGCAAGCCCCGTGCCCATCGTGGTGGGCGGCGGCGTTAAGACAGCCGACCTGCCGCAGCTCAAGGCCACCGGCGTCGACGGCTTCTTTGTGGTGAGCGCCGTCTGCAGCGCCGATGACCCCCACGCCGCAGCCAAGAAGCTCGTCGACACCTGGCAGCAGGCATAGACCCATGCCGAGCAGCTGCTCCGCAGCCCTATATCTTCAATAGCGGAAAGCGCATCCCAGTTTTGACGTCCATTCTGGGATGCGCTTTCCGTATAGAGGACCAGCGGGAAACTGTGTCCCAGTCTGAGCGCAAATTCTGGGATGCCGTTTCCGCCGAGCCCGCCGCAGCCCTTACCCCGCCAGATACGCTTCCAGCGCCGGCAAAGTCGCCTCCGCATCGTGGCGGCCGATCTGGTAGATGCGTTCGAGCTCATCGGGCTCGCGGCACAGCGACGGCACCTTTACCGATTCGCTCGGCCGCACCACAAAGACCTCGCCGGCGGCCTCGCGACGTGCCAGGTCATCGAGCGTAGCATTGTAGACCTCATGCCGATGCTCAAGCGCTGCGACAAACGCCGGATAGTGACGATACACGCGACGCAGCATGGGCATCACGCTGTTGGGCTGCTTTACAAAGCCCGCCGGCTGCGTCAGCACCACCACGTTGCGGTCATAGCCCTGCGCAAACAGCCAGGCACTGGGAATGGAATCGGCAACGCCGCCATCCAGGTACTTATGCCCCTCAATGGCGACAGGGCGTGTTGCCACGGGAATCGCCGATGACGCGCGAATCCACTCGATGTCGCGTTCGTCACCATACGGCAAATCGTGATAGACCGCCTCGCCCGTCTCGATATCGGTACACACGCACGTAAACCGCATGGGGCAGGCGCGATATGTCTCCAGGTCGATAGGATCGCGCTCGAGCGGCACCTCGTGATAGGCAAAATCGGCATTGAACATATCGCCGGTACGCAGCCAGCTCGTCACGCTCGCGTAGCGCTTGTCGGCACAATAGGCCTTGTTGTAGCGGATGGCGCGACCAATCTGGCGCGATTTAAAGTTATAGCCAAACGCCGCCCCCGCCGAGACGCCCACCATATGATCGCAGGTCAGGCCATGCTCCATCCAAACATCGAGCACACCCGCCGTATACATACCGCGATAGCCGCCTCCTTCAAGCGCCAGCCCCACCGTATGCGTCGTATTTGGCTGTGTCATGCGACCATCTCCGTCCCTGCGTTTTAAAACGGGACAAGTATACCCGTCAACATATATCGTCTCAGTCGCATTTTCATCGAACATCGCATCGTCGTGTTACCGCTTGGCAAATAATTGTCACCCATAGTATGGGCACCCCTATATATTTTTGTACTGTTGTTTATACTACTCAGCAGTTATCAACAGCGAACATTAGCCGGCAAAGTAACCCAACAACGCAGCAAGGCGGAGGCCTGGATACACGCAATACGCTGAGCAACGACGCGTGTACACAACGAGCTCGCCCGACGCAATCCGCCCCGACCTCAGAAAGCCGCTTAGAACATGGATACTGTCAGCAATTACACCGAAACGCTCGAAAAGACCATCCGTGACCTTCTCGAGCGTCAGAATGATCTGATTAGGACCGCCTTTACCGACCAGCTCACCGGTCTTGGCAACCGTGGCGGTTTTACCAAGTCTCTCGAAGAGATCTGGGGGCAGGGCACGCCGGTCACTATGGCGTTTATCGATATCGATAACCTTAAGCACTGCAACGATGTCTTTGGGCACGACGAGGGTAACCGCTACATCATGCAGGTGAGCCTGTACCTTAAGCTCTACATCAAGGTTGGCGAGGCGGCGTTTCGCCTGGGTGGCGACGAGTTTGCCGTGCTCTCCACCATCTCGACCGAGGATGACCTTGCCGAGCGCCTGGAGCATTGCCGCTCGGTGCTCCTCAAAAACAACGACGCCGAGATGCCCCATTCGTTTAGCTATGGCGTGTCGCATGCCAATCCCAAACTGGGCGAAACCCAAAACCGCATGACGAAGGACGCCGACCATCGCATGTATGACTACAAGCTGCGCAATGCCATACATCTCGATCGCCGCAACATCAGTCAAGTCCACGCAGATGACTTTGAGATTAATGACCGCGTTTTTGACGCCTTCTCGATGCTCGATGAGGGACGCTACTTCTTTATCGAAAACCTTGATAAGAACCGCACGCTCTGGTCGCAGGGAGCGCTGCGCGATTTTGGACTTCCCTCGGAGCACATCGATGACTGCCGCAATTACTGGAAGACACGCGTGCACCCCGATGACCTCGAAGCATATACCCAAGACATCTACCAGGTCTTTTATGGCTCTAAACGCTATCGCGTTATGCAATATCGCGTACGCAACGCCGAAGGCGATTACGTGCTTTGTCGCGTTCGGGGCTATCGCATCGACGGAAACGGAAATACGCCCTCGCTTTATGTCGGCGAACTCGTTAACCACTCCCTCGTTGAAACGGTCGATCCCGCCACGGGACTCGGCACCCAACGCATGCTGGTCAACGCCATCGACGGCTGCCGTCGCGATAACCATCAGACGGGCCTGATCGCCGTGCGCGTTCGCGGTACGACGCAGCTCAATGAGCACTATGGGGCTGACGCCGTTGACGCTATGCTCTCCGAATATGCCGGTCGTATGCTCTCGCTCACCCGCGGCAGAAGCCGTGTGTTCCGCTCGCGCAGCGTACAGTTTGTCGTACTTACCGATGGTCTGGACCGCGACGCCTTCGATTGCCTCGCACGCGATTTGGAGCGCGTCATCTCGGCCCCCGTCCAAATTGCCGACGATACCATTACCCCTACCTGCCTGGTTGTTCCCGTCTATTACGAACGCCTGGTCAACCAAGCACCGGCCGTCTTGGACGAACTCGATCGTCGATTACGCGCCATCAACGGGCCGTTTCAGAACAAGAGCCTCTCCATACCCGAAATCGACCGCAAGGGCGCTGTTGCCGAGCGCATTGACCCGCTCACCGGCCTCTACCGCCCCAGTGAGTTTATGCGGCGCGCCAATGCCTTCTTGGCAACAGTGCGCGACGGCGCCTGGTGCATTGCCACGGTCGACATGGGACACATGCGCCTCTTTAACGAATGGCACGGGCAGGCCGAAGGCGACCGCGTACTTGCAGATGTGGGAACAGTGCTCAAGGACATCGAAAATGCAGGGCTTGGCGTTGCGGGCTATTGGGGTCAGGACGACTTTTGTATCCTCGCTCCCTTTGAACACGATGCCATACATCGAATTTACGCTCGCGTGCGCGAGGCAGTCGCCAAGCATGATGACGGTGTGGGCTTTTGGCCATCCATGGGCGTCTACCCTATCAACCCCCACGAGGAAATCACCATCGACGCGCAGGCAAAGGCCATGTTTGCCAACCGACGCGCCAAAAAGGACTTTAAGGATCGCATCGCCGTCTTTAGCCCCGAGGACTACAAGCACGAGGTCGCATTTCACCATACGCTGACCGAGTTCCAGTACGCCCTCTCCAACGAGTGCATCACCTACCATCTGCAGCCTCAGGTCGACATGGAAACAGGCGAGATCATCGGAGCCGAGGCACTCACACGCTGGATCGACAAGGACGGCTCCCTCATTCCGCCCAACTCCTTTATTCCGGCGCTCGAGGAAAGCGGCTTTGTGGTGACGCTCGACAAATACGTTTGGCAGGGCGTTGCCATCTGGCTGCGCATGCGCCTCGACCAGGGGCTTCGCGTGGTTCCGATTTCGCTCAACGTATCGCGCGTGGATATCCTTGCCTGTGATGTCGCCGAACATATGGGGTCGCTCGCCGACCAGTACAACCTGCCGCCCGAACTCATGCGCATCGAGATTACCGAGACCGCCTATACCGGAGAGTCCGAGGCCGTGGACAGGCTGACGGCCGAGCTGCACACCCGAGGGTTCTCGACCTACATGGACGATTTCGGCACCGGCCAGTCCACGCTCGCCATGCTCAAGAGCGTCAACGTCGACGTCATTAAGCTCGACCGAACCTTTGTGCCCGCCGGAAAAGCCGACGAACGCAGCACGCAGATCGTGTCATCGATGCTGGGTATGGCGCAGTCGCTCCATCTGCCCGTTGTGATTGAAGGCGTCGAGACGGAAGGCCAGGCTCAGCTGCTGCGCCAGATGGGCGCCCGCTTCGCGCAGGGCTTCCTCTACTATCGCCCCATGCCGGCGGCAGAGTTTGAGGCGCTGCTCGATGGCAAAATCACCGATTGATGCATACACGCGTAATGCAATGCCGTTGGAGGACATGTTTGTCCCCTTCGGCTAACTTAAATCCTCAATTCTCATCGATTTGGGGATATGATACAGACCATTGTTTCGCCCAAGGAGGTTATTCATCATGAACGAGTCATATCACTTGGGCGAGCAATCGATTGTCGCCTATCTACAGAGACTTGCAAGCGGCGTTTCCGCCGCCGAGCTCGACGTCGCCGCACTGCCTACCGAGCTCCGCGCCATCGGCGAGCAGCTGCAAAAGACCCACGCCATCCTGCAACAAGAGCGCCAGCTGCTCGAACGCAGCGCCCATATCGACCCGCTCACCAATCTGGGCAACCGCGGCGGGCTCGACCGTCACGTCGATCAGCTCTGGCGCAACGGCGACCCCTTTACCTGCGCCTATATTGACATCGACCACCTTAAACACTGCAACGATATATTCGGCCACGCCGAGGGCAATCGCTACATCCTGCGCACCTGCCGTTCACTCTCCGAAACCATGGAGCACGACGAGTTGCTGTTCCGCATTGGCGGAGACGAGTTCGTGCTCATCTCACCCACGACAAGCGAGACGGAACTTGAGCAGCGCCTGGAGCAGGTGCGCACCAATCTGATCGAGGCAACCTCGGACGGCAAGGCGCCCATGATCGCCAGCTTTAGCTTTGGCTGTTCAAGCGTTAACCCGCTTGCCGGCGACACGCGTCGTCAGATGACGATGGATGCCGACCGCAAGATGTATCGCTATAAACTCATGCATCGCGTGCAGCAACCAGAAGGCGACGGCGCGCAGCAACACCCCGTCGCGGACCATCTTCCGTGCAACGACCGCGTGTTCCAGGCAATCTCCATGAGCTCCGAGACACGCTACCCGTTCATCCTCAACCTCGATACCGGCGAATCGCAATGGTCGGTCAATGCCGTGCGCGATTTTGACCTGCCTTCCCAGCATCCCTTTAACTCGGTCGATATGTGGCTCGCTCGCGTTCACCCCGAAGAACGTGACAACGTACGCTCCGAGCTCAATATGATCCTGAACGGCGAGTGGCACTTCCACTACATGCAGTACCGCGTGATGGACGCCAGCGGAAAGTACGTGCTCTGCGACTGCACGGGCTACCGTTTAGATGGCACCGACACCGAGCCGAACATGTACGTCGGAACTATCATCAACAGAAGCCTTGCAGACACGACCGATTCCGTGACCGGTCTTGGCGACGTGCACGCCCTGATCAACGCTATCGGCGAGATGCGCCGTGTGGCACGCGAGGCAGGCTTTATCGCCATTAAGATCGATGACGTCGGCGACGTTAACGCCCGCTTTGGGTTTGATGCGGGCGATCGAGTGCTTGCCGAAAGTGCCGCCTGCCTTGTGGAATGCTCACGCGGCAAGGGCCGCCTGTTCCGCTCTACGGGCACCACGTTCGTTGCGCTCTACGACAACTTGGGGCCCGACGAGGTTGATGAGATTGCCGAGGAAATTGAGCGCTTCTTGGGCTCCCCCGTGCTCTTTGGCTCGTTTGAGTATCAGCCACCCATCCGCGTAGCGACGCTTCATCTGGACAACGTCGACCGCCAGCCTGTCTCGATTCTGACCGAGCTCAACGTGTTGCTCGAGGAAGCCGTGCAGGTGCCGGGCACCAAACTGAAGTAGCACCATGGGAGGCGGCACGAGACGGTAGGCAGCCACATCCCGCCGCACGCCATCTCCCCCATCGTGCGATAATCCTCTGCAGAAGTCACCGACAAGCAGAGGGAGATTGTGATGAAGGTTCTTTTAGTTAACGGCAGTCCCAAGGCAAACGGCAACACCGCCACGGCACTTGCCGAGGTCGCCAAGCAGCTCAACGCCGAGGGCATCGATACCGAGGTTTTCCAGCTGGGCGCCAAGCCTATTCGCGATTGCATTGGCTGTGGCCAGTGCGGCAAGCTCGATTGCCGCTGCACCTTTGACGACGACGTGGTGAACGAGCTGATCGCTGCCGCCGAGCAGGCAGATGGCTTTGTCTTTGGCTCCCCCGTCTACTATGCGCATCCCAGCGGACGCATCCTCTCGGCTCTCGACCGCGCATTCTATGCTGGCAGCAAGGCCTTTGCGCACAAGCCGGGTGCCGCGGTCGCCGTCGCCCGTCGCGGCGGCACGTCGACCACCTTCGATGTGCTCAACAAGTACTTCACCATCAACCAGATGCCCGTGGTGGCCTCCACGTACTGGAACAACGTCTTTGGTGCCATGCCTGGCGAGGCCGCCCAGGACGCCGAGGGCCTTGCCACCATGCGAAACATCGGCAAGAACATGGCCTGGCTCCTTCGTTGCATCGAAGCAGGAAAGGTCGCCGGCATCGAAGCCCCCGAAGCCAATCGCGCCAGGACCAACTTCATTCGTTAGAACGGCGGAACATTATATGAACGTGCAAATTTTTGGCACCAAGAAGTCCTTCGACACCAAGAAGGCCCAGCGCTATTTTAAGGAGCGCCGCATTAAGGTGCAGTTTATCGACCTTAAGGAAAAGGAGATGAGCAAGGGCGAGCTCACGAGCGTGATGCAGGCGGTCGGCGGCATCGACAAGCTGCTCAACCCCAAAGCCAAGGACGAGGAGACGCTCGCGCTCATCCAGCACCTCACCCCTAGCCAGCGCTTCGACAAGTTGCTCGAAAACCAGCAGGTTCTAGCCGAGCCCATCGTGCGCAACGGCAAAAAGGCCACCGTCGGTTATTGCCCCGATGTATGGGGAGCCTGGGAGTAGCCTGTGTTATTTGCCGGCGCGTGGGTATAAGAGCAGGCGTTTGGCATAAGATTCAACTGTAAGCCATGTCTAACAAAGGAGGGCACATGCCCAACAAACCCGTAAAGATCATCATGCTTACCGGATACCTCGGTGCCGGCAAGACCACGCTGCTCAACCACATCCTCGCTAACGACGGCGGTATCCGCGCCGCCGTGATCGTCAACGATATCGGCGAGATCAACGTCGATGCCAGCCTCATCGCTGACGGCGGCCTTTCCGAGACCGACGACCTCATCCCGCTCACCAACGGTTGCATCTGCTGTACGCTTTCGGACGACCTAGCCAACCAGCTGCAGGGCATAGCCGATTCGGGCAACTTCGATTACATCATCATCGAGGCCTCGGGCATTTGCGAGCCTATCCCCATCGCCTACACCATCTCGAGCTTCTGCGACGAGGCCAAGGTGGGCGGCGAGCCCAAGCTTGCGCTCGATAACATCGTGGCCGTGGTCGACTGCGCCCGCATGTACGACGAGTTCAACGGCGGCCGCGACCTGCTAGCCGAGGATATCGACGAGGACGACATCGAGAGCCTGCTCATCCAGCAAATCGAGTTTTGCTCCACGCTCATCCTCAACAAGACCGACACCGTCACGCCCGAGCAGATCGCCGAGCTCAAGGCCATCGTGCGCAGCCTGCAGAAGGACGCCGTGATTGTCGAGGCTCAAAACGGCGAGGTCCCCATGGAGGAGCTGCTCGACACCGACCGCTTCGACTTTATGCGCGCCTACAACTCCGCCGCTTGGATCGAGGCCATGGAGCATCCCGAGGAGCACGACGACCCCGAGGTGCTCGAGTACGACATCGAGACCTTTGTATACTCGCGCCGCAAGCCGTTTGACCTGCAGAAGTTTACCGACTTTGTTGAGCAGGAGTGGCCCGACGAGGTCATCCGCGTCAAGGGCCCGCTGTGGCAGACCGGCGATCCGGACATGTGCTACATGTTTGAGCAGGCCGGTCACCAGATGCGCCTGATGGAGAACGGCTTGTTCGTTGACTCCGCGCCCGAGGGCGAGAAGCAGAAGATCATCGACGAGAACCCCGAAATCATGCAGATTTGGGACGACGAGACGGGCGACCGCATGACGAGCCTGTGCATCATCGGCCGTCACATGGACAAGGATGCGCTCATCGCCTCCCTCGATGCCTGCCTGACTGACTGGCACCGCGCCTAGGTTTATCCAAGCGGGCATTTTTCCGCCTACGTAACCGCCAAACCACCACGAAGGTACCTGTCCCCTTCGTGGTGGTTTTTCGTTCTGAGCCAAGGAGATTCATGTTCAATATCGTGCTGTATGCGCCCGAGATTCCCGCCAATACGGGCAACATCGGCCGAACCTGCGTGGTCACCGGCGCCCGCCTGCATCTGGTGGAGCCGCTGGGCTTTTCGCTCGACGACAAGACGGTGCGTCGTGCCGGCCTGGGCTACTGGCAAAGCTTGGACGTAACGACATATGCCGGCTGGGAGGACTTCCTTGCCCGCAACGGGCTCTCCCCCGCCGATGAGCGTCTGCACCTGCTGACCAAAAAGGCTCGTCGCACCTATGCGCAGAGCACCTATCGCGATGGCGACTTCCTGGTCTTTGGCAGCGAAAGCTCAGGCATTCCCGAGGAGCTGCTCGCCGCGGCGCCCGAACGCTGCGAGCGCATCCCGATGCTGCGCGATTGCGACTCGCTCGAAAACGCCGACGCCTGGGAGGCCCACGAGGAGTCGCTCGGGCATACCGAGGACAGCCACGAAGCCATCCTGCAGCAGGACATCTGCGGCAACTTCGTCAATCCCGACGACTATCGCATCAGCGCGCTCAACCTCTCCAACAGCGCCGCCATCGTCCTCTACGAAGCCCTGCGCCAAACAGGCTTTCCGGGAATGTGACAAAGGCACAGTCCCTTTGTCACATTCGACAGCTGGCGATTCACGTCAGAATTCAACTTCAAATACAAACGACTGCCGGAGTTCTCGCTTGGCTTGACTTGTCAGGCTCGAATTCGCCCTTATACTCAGCTTGCTGCATGCCTCATCGATAGCCATAGCAAGCGATACGGACATGGTCATGGTCGTCTCACTTTTCAATTCAACCCGATAGCTCTTCGCCTTGTTTTTATCCTCTCCACCGCATCTCGTTTCGATTAACAAGAGAATATCTGAGTCATGGGCATACCAATGGAGCTCAGGACGCTGCGGGGCCATGTCGCCCTCGAATTCCTGTGTAAACAGGATTTTCTTCTCGTTTCTCGTTGAATCGCTCAAGGAGCCGTCGATTCGAACCGAGCCCTTCTTTCCCGCCTTGGCGTTTCCCTTAACCTGGTGGCCTCGCCGAGTTTCCTCGTACTCCGTCACCTCCAGCTTGCAGCGCTTTGCGCCAAGCATGAATGCAATCCGCCTCAGCTCGGCCATCTTGTCTTGTTGCATGGTTGCGAAATAAGAATCAAGATCAACAAAGCGAGACCGATCAAAAGCATCTATGTAATAGGTGGAATAGAGAGATGGTTTAGGGTAGAAAGACAGCTCGCTATCCCCGATTGCCTCGCGGTACAAATTGAAAATCTGCGTACCCTTAACAGTATCCAGCCAACCAATAGCATCCCTACACACGTCGATGCCCCGACGCTCATTTCCGTCAACGATTCGAATCATGTTCGGCAAATGGAATGAAGGGCTCTGATAGGCCTCTTTGGTTACCGGTCTGTACCTATTGAGTTGTTGTTGGTATGCCCAATCGTTGACGGCATCACCGATATCTGCAGCGGCTCCCGCCGCGCCATCGGCCGCATCCGCAATGGCCGCTAAGGCGTCATCGGCCATCGGAGCTGCGGCACGCATTGCATCATCGGCAACTTTCTGTACGGTTGCGATCGCACCCGCTACCGCATTTCCGGCACCACCGACCAATCCAGCAGCGACCTTACGGATATCAAAGCTCTGCTTATGTCGTAGCTGTCCCCCTCTTTCGACGACAATATCCAGATCATCCTTATCCTCCATGGTGGCCTCCTATTTTCGATAGTCAAAATCAACCGTATATTCATCGCCGAACGCCGAGTTGAACATCGCACGAATATTTACTTCAGCGTTCACCCGAGCCTCTTCGAGCAACTTGCCATCCTTGATGGCCTCGCTTTCGCTCCGTTTCTTGCACTGTGCTTCAAACGCCGTGACGTCTTTGACCTCAATGGGGTTGAGAATGTTGTTACGCTCCTCGAGAGCACCCGACTTATTCATATCTGGCGTATTCGAGATTACATAAGGCTCATCCATCGTAATTGTCAGCTCTTTCTTGTTCGTATGTATCTCTGCTGTCTCAAGATTCACACCCGCCTTAATGGTTCCCACATAGCGGTACCAAAAGCTGTTTTCCGTAAACGGAATATCAAACCAATCGAAGAATCTCTTAGTATCCGTCACCTTATCGACAATCGCATAGTTCTGCGATGCGGAAACCATCTCGTTCTGGGATGCAATGCGCTCAAACACGACCGACGGGGAGAGCGTATTGGGGGTAGCTTCTTTCGCGCCTGCGGCTTTGCCGTTGTTAAAGATGGTAATAAATAGTACAGCCACAATCACCCCGCCAAGAGCCAAGCCCGCGAGGAATACCTTGGGTTTCGTCAGAATTCTCCCGAGCTTCGCTTTCAGCGCCCCCATGCCTTCTTCTATCTCATCCATCCCCTATTCCTTTCTAACCCCTGCTATTTAAAACTGCCGAAGGTTATGTCTCGTGCCTAAATTGTCGTTTTTAGCATATCTTTTCAGCATGTCTTTAGACGAGGGCAGTTGTTTGCAATCCGAAATGATACA
>ERZ1035032.671-NODE-671-length-25679-cov-64.030440_pt1 | contig 25679 bp, 39 predicted proteins | sample MGYA00520693_ERZ1035032 | MGnify/ENA primary metagenome ERZ1035032 (study PRJEB33766, sample SAMN09781740) | gut metagenome | biome: gut microbiome | host: Homo sapiens | place: Madagascar | study: EMG produced TPA metagenomics assembly of the PRJNA485056 data... | reverse complement strand
CAAAATTCAAAAATCAAAATTCAACATCCTCCTTAATAAAGCTCGGCTCCTCCCCAAACTCCAGCCCGTCAAGATCCTCAATAAGGAAATGGGCCTTAAGGTCTGCTTCCGTCACGCCAAACGTCTCATAGTAGATGCCTTTCGTCGTCTTCTTCTTGTTAAACTTGCAGTCGTCACGCATAACGCGACCGAAGCGGTTCATCGACGGTATGTCGCTGTCCTCAACGTTGTTGTCGTTACAAAACTGCAACATGCTGTCATACAACACGCTCGACTGGATCCATAACGGCACCTCGTTCCTGGCCTGACGGTCAGGGCGCATGTGGTACGCTGTTATCCATGACACGACGGGGTTTGTGCGAAGGTAGGTCAAGATGCGGAGACGCTCGGTCTTCTTCGTGTCGGGGAACACAAACTTGCGCTTGCGCAACAGCCGCTCGCCCTCCAGCACCCAGTTGAACACGCCTGACAGCTCGGTCTTGATAATCTTCGCGGCCAACAGCGGGTCTTGCTTCGCCTTCGGAATGGTCACTTCAAAATACACATACTGCAAGCGTCTGATCATGCCTAACGACGCATCGCCGCTCTCGGGCGTGTCGTTCAAGCTGAAGATGAGGTAGGGCAGGGTCTTGGCCTCAAGAACGTTCTCGCCAAGCTTACGGTAGGGCACGGGCTCGCCTGACACAAGACGCTTGAACATGCCGGTGTTCTTCTTGCCAAACTTCTTCGGGTCGCTGTCGCTTGACCAGTTGAAGATGGCGTTGCGGATGGGGTAACGCCCGCGCATGCCCTCGTCACCGTCGGCGGTCAGCTCGGCATAGTCCATCTTCGAGATGCGGTCGCGCCCGAACAAGGCGCACATCACCTCAAATATCACACTCTTGCCGTTAGCGCCGCCGCCAATCATCATCAGGCACAGCTCTATCTTGTTCGACATCTTGCCGTCGTAGGGGTTATAGGCATCGCCGCGCTGTACCAAGCCTAAGCCTAAGAACATCTGTAAGATCTCCCTCTGGTCTCTGTCGGGCAGCACCTCGTCTAAAAAACTCGTCCAACGCGGACATTTGGCCTTTGGGTCGAAATCGTAGGGGTGGGAGTAGGTCACATGATAGTGGGGGGAGAATGGCAACGCACGGGGGTTCGCACGCGACAGGCCAAAGTCCACAACGCCGTTGTTGAAGGCCACAACGTCAAACTGCGGAACCAGCACGTTGTAGTTCTTGATAACCTCCATGAAAGCGTCCCTGCGGATGGAAGGGCGGACCATGGCGGGACCTATGCGGAGCTTCTCTACAAGCAACTGGTATGACTGCTCTACCACTATCGTCTCTACCAACTCGTATATCCTGCCGTTGAAGATATAGTAACCGCCAGCGAAATATTTCACAGGACAGCTCTTGGCCAACTCTCTCATGCTCCTGCAAAAGCCTGACAGCATGTCGTTATATTTCTCGCTGTTCGAACGGCCCCAGTCCTCGCGGTAACGCTCAAAGTCAAAACGGTCCTCGGTGCTCAACTGCAACAGCTGGGCAAACAGCAGGTCTATAAGCTCGCCGTTACTGCGCTTCATCGCTCACCTCCTTTCTCTGCTCGCTTGTCACGCACAACGATCTTGCCCACCCCGTCCAGGGACAGCACCTCGCCACCGTGAAGATAGATAAAACACTGGGCGTCCTCGTCACAGCACACGGACACAACGCCACGGTCATAGACGGTCACATGAACACGGGCCAGACCGTAGACCGCTATGCAGGCTCTGCTGTCATGGCGAACATAGACATCACCCACACTATTGCCCGAATAGCGCAAATCGGCTACACAGCAGCCGTTCAACACCACGGTTGAGGCATCGTCAAGGTCCACGCGCTCATCGGCATACACGCCATGACGGTGTATCACGTCGCCAAAGTCGCGCTTCATCACGTCAACGCTCGGCCAGTCGTGCTCTATGCAAAAATCCAGACCGCGGACAAACTTGTCCACAAGCTCGTCACGGCTGCTGCCATCCGACCATTCCGAGGTCCACTGCTTGCACAGACCCAACGAAACGGCCTCTTCTTTCATTCTTTCTGACAAATCTTTCATTACAACAACAATTCAACTATAACAGTTCAACAATAACGGACCTCTCTCTAAAAATCCGCCTCTGTCAACCCTCGGCACCGTTCTCGCCTTTGTCGCCCTCAGCAGCCTCCTTCAATGCCTCTGAAGCTTCCTTCTGCTGCTTTCTCTGTCCCAGATGTATAGTCGGGGCCTCAGCAGCCTCCTTTGAAGCCTCAGCAGCTTCCTTTTTGGCCTTCTCGACATCCTCTTTAATCTTATCAGGTTCCTTTTCTGCTCTCTCGGCAGCCTCGCGCTCCAACCGCTCATTGGTCGCCCTCTCAAGGTAAGCGCTCATCACACAGACCTTCTCCTTCTGATATTCCATATCCCCGACAATGGTCGTGTCTACAAACATACCTGTCAGCACAGCCTCCGCGTTCTTGCCCTCTATGCCGGGAACGGTCCAGCGGCCGTCATCGCCACAGACAACGGTCAGGGCATCAAGGGCGTCAAACATGGTGTGCTCCAAGCTCACCTCCAAGCTCCAGCCGCCGCCCACATCGCTGACACGGATATACGGAACGGTGCCGCGCGACAATATCTTGCGCTTGTCCTCGGGAATCTTCTCCAGGTCACGCAACGCCTTCATCTCTCTCTTGCTCAAAGCGCGGGTCTTCTTCAGCAACACAAAGTTACCCACACAAATCTTCTTACCAAACTCCATTTTCTTTTCTCCTTATTTTTTTATTTGTTCAACAATCTTATTCTGATCTTATGCTAAATATATTCAGTATAGTTTAATTAAACCATTTTACAGTATTCCCTCCGCCTACCCAGTCCTTAGCCATTGTCAAGTTCCATGATAGTAAGTATTGCATAGTTGGCAAGGTCAAGCAGAGAGTCTTTCATTCCCTCACCTTTTACCTTCGCCTCGTCCTTCATAAGCGACTTCACGCACTCCAGTTTCTCTGCCAAGTGCCCGTAGGCGTATGTCATGCCACACTCCTTGAACAACTTCGCAAAGCTATTGCCGTAGTCGTGGTTCTTCGCCTTGAAGGTATCAAACATCTCGTCTGTGATAGCTTTGTATGCCTTACACGGATTACGAAGGGCATCCCTCTCCTTATTTATCAAATCTACAAATCTTTTTGCCGACATTCCACAGAACTTGTCAACAAAGTCTTTCGGAATAATATGCGAAAAGTAAACTTTTGCAGTCGCACTGCTTTCCCATTTTTCCATCACTTTTTTTACAGTCATGCTACCTTTCTCTTGCAAAATATCCAACGTAACATACACGTTAGTCCTGCCATCAACATCACAACAAGCACAGTTGTCCTCTACGGATTTTACACAAAAAGCCTTTGTTGGTTCACTCAGCCCCAAATAGCAGTTCTCCCTTGTATTGACAAAATAAAGAAACATATCTTCATGACGTTCAATACGCTCACACGGGAGAAAAAACTTCAGCCCAACCTTAATATCTTCCTTCTTAATCATAAGCAATTCCTCCTTATCTTAAATTTCAATAAAATCTCCAATACCCAAACGAGCCTTGTTGATGCAATCGCATATCCAGCCCATAAGGTATGCCAGGTGCTCATTTCTGCCATTACATATCCTTTCCAAATCGCACGCATCGCTGATAGACGATAGAACGTGAAACGCCTCATGGCAGATATTTTTCATAGTCATATCTTTCTTCTTTGGAAAGACAACAAGATTACCGAAATATCCACCTGTTCTACTCACACATTCGTCATATACCAGACCTCCGTAGCTTCCTCCGCTCATAGGCTCGCCGTTGTGAACAAGAGGTTCGCCCTTCATGTCGGTAAAGCATTTGTCTATTTCTTCTTCAGATGTATTGTACATCACCCAAAGTCTCCTTGGGTAAATCTGCGGTGTATATTCGTAATATCCTTTCTTCTTCATACTACTACCAGCCATAACGTTTAAACCTGTTCTTGTTATATTCTTCTATACAAGCCGCAGCCGCTCTTTCGTTCATTTGTTTCACTTGCTCGTAGGACACAGAGTCGTCCACAAGCATAAGCTCTACGTTCATGCTGCCCATTTCCTCCAAATCCTGTTTCTCATAGTGGTCAAGACCAGCTTTTAATGCCTCGATAGCATCCTCTGCCTGAAAGAAGAAATCCTGATATTTCACATGATGGCGACGAATGTCGCTTTCATAGTGCCTCATTGTTTCATTCTTACACAACCCTGTCATGCCTTCCTTGTCCGAAAGCAGCTGAAGCTGTATATCTCTCACTGCCTTCTCTCTCAATTCCGTCTGAACACAACCAACGTTCAGGTTCACGATGAATCTATAATTCTTCATATCTCTATTATTTATGTTTTAAAATAGCGTAGGCCGCGCCAACTCCTGCTTGATGCGCTGTGTGCGAAAACCTTGGTGTCAAGAAAGCTCCTTGCGCTTGCGTTCCTCCCTCTGACGCTCAAGCTCCTCCCTCTGACGCTGCATCTTCACCATGCGGATCTTAAGAGGGTTGGCAGTACCATACATCTCTTCTTTCATCCTGCGGTCACGGCGTTCTACATAAAATTTTACACACAATACCGTTACAAAACAAAGTATTGAAAACAGTAAGACAAACAGCACAGGAACAAACACAAGCCACCATGACCAGTCTATCACGCCGCACAGCTTCAACACTATAAAGGCAACCTGCAACGATGCCCAAATAAAATCTATAACTCCAAATTTCATATCCTTACGTTTTTATTTCTCCCTTTGGCTCTCGCGCTCCAATTTATCCAACAACTCACCGAATTCTTTAAGTTCCTTGCGCAAACGCTCAAGCGCTTCCTTCTCGCTCTTTTTTTTTCCTCTCCATTTCCTGACCGCCTCGTAAATTCTCTCGTCGTTACCGAGAAGACGGTCTAACCAATAGGGAGACAGACGGTAAACAGGCGTGTGGGCGAGCTTCTTTGCTAATCGTGCTTTCATATCTCGTTTATATTTTTAGTTCTGCATCTAACCCCAACACCCAAAGGATATGTTGGAGCTCATGGACGTGTCGAATTTCTCGTAAGAGAGCTTGGTCGCATAAGCCGTCATATTTTATAAAAACGGCCCAATCGCCTCCTTCCCGTACTACTGCCAAATATCTGGCTAAGCCCCACGTCTTTTTGTTGTCAATCGACCTTGTGTAGTATTTGCCAACAGTTACTTCTTTAAAACCGTTCTTGTTAAGTATCTCGGGCGTGACGGGTATGCCTTCAATAATACAACACCAAGTTCCCCAGGGCTCGTCGTCATCACCGTTGATAGCGCTTAGAGTGGCTATTCCTATTTTACCTCTAAAGGTCTTCTCGTGAACTATATCCGTAACAACGCACATTGTGCCTTTCGGAAACGCGCAATCGCGACTCACCCTTACAAGGCAGCCTATTCTCAGATCTTCGGGTTTAATCATTTCTTACCTCCTTTCTTCTATCTCTTGAAAATACTCGACATATTGCTTCCACTCAGGTTCATGAATATTCCCGATAACCTCAGACACTTGCAGCCGCTCATCACAAAGGGCAAAACACACCTTGTTATGGTCGTAACACTCTCCAACTGCCAGGTTTGGGCACCTGACAATACAGAAGCAACCACCATCAGCAAACCAGCGGACAACACCGTAAAAGTTATCACGCACAGTAACAGAACCGCAATACGAAAGCCTGCTGCTAAACTCAGGCATGTCCAAACGCAGCACGTCACCCTCGTAAATGTTCTTGTAGTTCTTGTCCCTGAACCCCGTAAACTGGCAAACAGTCTCGAGGTCAACGCTGAAAGCAATGTTCTTTGCCTGACTCTCGTCCAGACAGTGACCGAACATGTAAGCAACGTCACCATCCTCATAGAAAGAGCCATACACCCATTCTCCGTCCTCAGGCCTCTTGCCCTTAAATCTAATCGCCCTCATTTCTATAAATTCCTTTTTTTGTTAGTCAATAAGTTCAAAATCGTAAACCACAACATAGGGGTTCAACTTCCACATGTTCTGACCATAAACCCTATCAACATAAGCCTTGTAAGCCTCACGCGCAGTACCGTAACAATCGGAAGAAAGAAACACACTACCGTCCTGCTGATACACATAATCCGTCATGCCGTTACCACTATATACCACACGGATGCCTACAGCCAGACAGTCCTTCACGCGGATGTCCTGCATACGCTCCACACGGATATTGCGGATGCAGATATGATGGTAGGCATTCTTGGAACCTGCCGTGTTAGCAGAGATGAGAGGGACAAACTCATGGAGAGCTTCCCACAGCTCGTCATCCTTCACCCTCTCCAACACCTCCTCATAACGGCTCTGAAAAGACTGGGCAACAGCAACAATATCACCGATGTTATGTTCCGTGTGACGGAAAAAATCACCGTCCAACAGAAGAGCACAACGGCCCTTCCAGTCCAGACCAAGAGTTATCTTCCCACCCATGCCCGTGGCTTCGCGGAAGCTCACAACCAGACGTGTCTGTGTGACACGACCGTCTATAACCGACCGCGTAAAACCCATCTTATCATTGAAATACATCTGTTTCATAATATCTTTATAATTATGTCCTCAACATTTTCGTTAATACTCACATCATCTTATCTCTTTCTTCGCTTCGCCTTGCGTCGTTCTTGCAGGTTATGCCGCACAAGTGGCGTAATGGTGAATGATGGCGATCCGTCGGGGAAGATATAACGGGCTATCCACTTTATCTTGCCTTCAAGAAAATCGTCTATATCTTTCATTACTGCGCGAAGAACCTCATTCTGCGATTTCTTCTCACCAGTCTGCTGCTCATACAAATAACGAACGTATTTAGAATTAACGGTCACGATGTATTGTCTTTCTTTATGTATCTTCATTGTACTCTATATTTTCGCTTTGTTTTGATTCAAATTAGAAACTCAAAGCCGGGGTGTCTTCTTAAGAACTTCCGTTGCTTATGCCTATGATGTGTCCACCATCTAACGAGAGAGCCGCGGTGCCAATGCTTGCAATTCCCTTCCTCCTTCATGCCGAGAAGAACACCCTCGCGACTGAGACCGTAAGGGCGGTAGGCTTTAACGAATTTCTTCAGTATGCGTCGCTTCATAATTTACTGTTCATTTATTATCTTTTGTTTCTTTCTAATTCCTCTCGGCTCTCCATGATATATATAATCTAATCTATTAGTTCAAAATCATACACATATACATAAGGATTGCTCTCCCAAGTGCCTTTGCCGGAAATACGGTCAATAAGGGAGGCGTAGGCCTCCTGCGGAGTGCGAAACGAAGAGTTGGCAAGACCGTGATACCAATAAGTCGGACCTTCAAGCCCTACGTTGTCGTCACGCCAAATGCCTTCTTTCAGGCAGCCTCCATTGCTAATGTCTTGCAGGCGTTCTACACGGATGTTGGTGATGCTAATATGATGAGGCATAAGGTCCGCACGGACAAACATCTTGTTGAAGCACCCTTTCTCGTATATGATGTCCCCCAAAAGTATTCCATTTTTGCTACAAAAACGGAAAAAATCATCGTCCTTTGCCATATCTTCGTATCTCCGGGCAATGGCTATGGTTTCTCCAACCTTGTATGGTGAATGCTCCAAGGCGTAATCAAGCATTTCTTGCAGTTCTTCACCCTCTGCTTTGTAAAGTCGGGCTTTACAAGATTCCTTCCAATCAGCAATAGATTCTTTTGCCCAACCTTCGTATGTGCCCAAACGCTCGAAAAGCATTGCAGGATTCAGAATACGTCTTGTCTGGGCCTTTCTGCCTTTGAGGACAGCCTGCGTGAGACCGTACTTGTCGTTAAACATAATCTTCTTCATACTCTATTCTTTTCGTTAATTCTCACTTGCGGCCTCCATACTACCAAATCCGTCAGCAACATGGAGCATCTACACACCGCAAACGCCGATGTACGCTACAATCATGAATGTATGAACCCTAAGCTCACCCAAACACAATCTCGCATCTGCACGATAAAGATACTCATTATTATCCTTCAATGCTGCATAAACCCCCATAAAACCTATAAACTTACTGCTCTTTTTACTACATTAAATGAAGCTTCGGCCTTCAAAAAAGGCGATAACCCTCAAAACAATGTCAATAGAATAAATATGTAAACAAACGCAAACAATAGTTAATACAACCACAAACTGCATAAATATACATAAAGACGTATATTTTTGGAATACATTACAAAATTTCACACACGTTAGCAAACCAATACGCAAAACACAAAAACACCCCCAAAAAAGAAGAAAAAATTTTTTTGTGAGGTCACTACGCGCCCTCGCGCCCCTCCCAAAGGGGGTCACCCCCTGTAAAATATTCCAAAACCCAATATTATTTAACATAATATTTGCAAACGCCTCTCTCTTCCTCAAAAATGTTTCACGCCAAACCAAATATTATTAATTTTCGTAACTCCTTAATTATCACCATGTTACACCGATATATTAATACAAATATACTTTTTGCATAATGTTTCACAAATAACCAAAAGGTGTTAAAATAAAGATTAAGAGTAATTATTTAAACATCTATTAACGGAAAATTGACCAATAATTGGTCTAAAATGCTTATAAAAACTTTTTAATTGCTTGATATTCAACAAGTTACAAACAAGTTAAACGTGTTAATTTGCTTGCTTTTATGTGGTTTTTTGGCTATCTTTGCAATGTAGAAAAGGGGAAAAGGTTCTCTTTTCACTCACTGCTTTGCATGCCCTTTGTAGGTAGTGAGTGTTATATAATAAGGGTTAACGTTTAAGATTTTAAGTTATGGCAAAATCAGTAAATGAAATGGCATTAGCCATTGCGAAAGAGTTGGAGATTATGGTTAGTGTCGTTTCTGACAGAAAGAACGACACGCTAACAGATGGGACATTTAAGGCAAACAAGGACTACAAAGCGTTGTTAGACGCGAAAGCAGCCGCGTGCAAAGCGGTTGAAGACTTTGAAATGAAAGCCGTAAAGGCAAACACCGCCTACAACAACGCCGTGTTGTTGACCGCTACAAAGGCGGTCCGCGCGTTTGGCTATCGCTACAATGTGGACGCCATGAAGGCGGAAGAGTTTTTAAACTCTAAGGCGTTCGCGGACAAAGTAGCCGCCCACGGTCAATACCTTGACACGCCCGCGCGTTTGGCGTCGTTCGTTTCTTCTGTTTATAAAGATGTAAGCGAGAAACGTGTAACGGTTACAAAGAAAACACCGTTAACCATTTCAGAAATTAAACTACTGCTGCAAATGGTTGCGGTGGGCTTTATGACACGGGACGAAGCACGCGCAAAGGTTGCAAAGGGCAAATAAGCTCTAAGCCGTTCAAACGTTTAAGAGAGACGTTTAACTCTCTTGCAAAAGGTTGCCAGACAAATTTTGGCAACCTTTTGTCGTTAATAGCTTTTCTATCCTTTAAGGGTTAAAGGCCCTGTCGTTGGTTCAACCCCAACAAAGGAACATATAATTTTGGCGCGTCACTGCAAAGTGGCACGCCTTTATTGTATCGCTTATTTTTAGGGCGTCAGCAAACCTCGCATGTGCGAGGGTGGGGCACGACATCCCATCGAGATGTCCTGAATGTCGGTTACATTCGTAACGCGGTCGGCACGAATGCCGCTAACTATCTTCTCTGAGTCATGGAGTTCTATCTGGAACGGGTGGCACAGGCACACGAGCGAAACGAGCGCGATCAGGTATTGCAGTTTCGCCACGACTGAGGGCAAAGGAGAGGACAAGAGCGAGCAGGACGCAAGAAGGGAACGAGTGAGGTTAAGCAATCCAATGCGCCGTAACGAACCGAGCTACCCACAGCGGTGGGAGTAGTAGAAAAATAGGTGTTATCATAATTCATATTCTAACGGCGTTGTGGCCGTGCGAGGTGGTTCCTCGCGCATAACACCGGGGGTAACAAGAGAATATCCCCCGTGAGGTATATCCGACAAGCGATTCTCTTCTGAAAGCGGTTTCATGTTAGCCGTGTAACGTTTGAGTTTGCAGCAGAAAAACATGCAGCAGCCATGCTGTAAAATGGTGGGGTGTGAGCCGCGTAGTTAAGACGATAAAGATAAAGCGCGGTGCAAAGATGCACATCCCAGGCAAACGGGGCAGTCCTTTGTGGCTGCTCTACAATCAACCAAATTATAAGAATTATGGAGAAATACACATTGAAGGAGTTGAAGCGGCTTATATCAACAGGAGCCGCGAAGGACATCACGCACAGTAATACGCGCAGTGATGTGCCAGAGTCATACACCCAAATCGGGTATTCTTGCGGCCTCTACGGCTGCAACGGCATGCTGTTGCAAGGCGAAAGCGGCCGCCTATATGCCATAACGAAAAGAACAAGCGCGCTTTTCATGTTTTGAGAGCGCGTCTAAATCAATCCTCACCCTCACGGGTGGGGATTTCTATTAGCTTAGTACGAGAATTATGAAATACTACAAGGATTGTTATTGTGTCACGGGTGGTATCATACACCCTTATTACAGGAGCTTCGACTCCTTTGAAGAGGCATGGGAATATTTCGCACAACTCAAAAATATGGGATGGAAGAACATCAGATTGTTTGATGTATCCGAGCGCACGCCCGTGCATCCTGCAATAGAGGTGTATAGAAAAAACACTGTACCCATCCGTATTGCGTGAACCTTAAAACCCGCGTGCGTCATTGTTCGCGGTCTATTAACCAAAATAGTACGAGAATTATGAAAGAGTTTTTAAAAACAAGTACGATAATTGTGCTTGGAAATTTGTTTTTCATTCCTATACTGCTCATCTTGAGCAGTACGTTAATTAGCTGCGTCATTGGCGTGGCTTATCTTGTTGTGCTGTTCTATCTCTTGAGCAGTACGAGAATTGGTCGCAGATTTTTTGCAGCCTTCTACGCTGCAAATCTGCGCTTGGAAAAAGAAATATTCGGATGCAATTCCGAATGTTGAGCAGTACGAGAATCCGTGAGCGTCCGAGGCGCACACCACGTTCAAGCCGTGGCACGGAACAAAGGTCTCATTAACCTGAGGTGGTCTTACAGATTTGCGGTTAGAAGTTCCCTTTGAGTCGTTTCCCACCTTGAAACAAAGAAAGGACTGAAAGCGGAAATCGAAACGCCACCTCTTTGTGGGGTGGTTCTACTAACCAACATTTTTGAGTATGGAAAAAGAGATGATAATCTTGCAGGATGGCTCAACGCTGTTTGCTACCGTAGAAGTTACAGAGTTGAGTGGCGGGTATTGGCGCGGCGAGTGGAACGGACATAATTTATCGTTCCATGGCGGCGTGTGGATGGAGTAATAAACCCTAAAAAGCCACCTCTTTCTTTGGGGTGGTTCTATTAACCAAAATCAAGAATTATGACAAAAGCAGACAAGATGTTTCTCGCTGCTCTCGTGGCGAGTCACAAGGCATTTATTGCAAAGGAGAGTAAGAGTGATGGAGAATATTCCAAACGCGCTGCTCATGCCGATAGGGTGGCGCGAGAGATAGAGCGTCATTTCTCGCGCCCACGCTTCTTTTAAAAACATGGCGTGTTCATTACGCACGCCTTCTATTAACCAAAAATGATAATATGAGAAAGATAGAAGTAAGAAAGGTTAAGCGAGGTGAGCATCTTCGTCTAATAGATTCAGAGAATGCACCCGTGTGGGTGCGTGATGCGTACAACAAATTCTCAAAGAAATTTGAGGTTTACAAGTACGACAATATATGTCATTTTGCGGAACTGAAAGGTTCACGCAAGGTTTATATTGATTAAGCCCTAAAGGCTGCTCAGGAGCAAGAGCAGCTCTATTAACCAAAATATTTGAAAATGAAAGAATTATCAAAAGAGCAGCTTATCTCCGTCATGGAGATGCTGTTGTTAGATGGCGATTCTCGTAACTACGACATCGTGACCATTGAGAAAGAGACAACTGTCGCCGACTTGTTCGTTAGCGACAATCCTGCTACAGGAGAGGTTGTCTTGCAGCCGGGGAAATACCTCACAGCCTACGCATGCGACTATGACTGCGAGGAACATCCGCATCTTATGAAATATTTGATGCGGGGAGAGGTGGAGTTCAAGGTCTTAGAAACCAACCTCTCCATTGTGATTCTCCTTTGTCTGGAGCGACACTAAACCCTAAACAGCCACTCAAAGACGAGTGGCTCTATTCACCAAAACAAAAGGATTATGACAATTAACAACAAAGAATGCGGCACCTACCTTTTCAAGGTGTCGTTGTGGTGTGGCTGTGGCTATACCACATCTTCATTCAATGTCTATGCCTTCCATGAGGAGGAGGCGCTTGAGTATGTCCTCGCTTATCTTGAGAGGATAGAATATGACGGCCTCTTCTTTACAGAAGAAGAGGTGGATGAAATGAATCTCGACATCATCGAGAAAGAGGAGATGTTTATCTACATCGACCCCACGATGACGGATCCGTCGGCACGTCCTGCCTATATCCTTGCAGAAAATGCAGGGATTGAGAACCTCGGGCGTGTCGCATGACCTAAAGCGGGCAGCATGAATTGCCATGCTGTCTTCTATTCACCAAATAGTACGAGAATTATGCTAAGAGACAAAAGATGTGACCAAGAGTTTGAGGCTTCACTTTCATACGAGGTGAAGCGACTAAAGATTGCAGCGCGTAAGCTGCACAACTGTCGCATGACAGATTATATAGACCCACGCGCTGAGTGCCTTCTTCGTGAGGCACTGAAAGGAATCATCAGCATAACTCATTGCTGAGCCTAAATAAATCCCCTCCCGCACGGATGGGGATTTCTATTAACCAACAAATTTTAGAATTATGAAAAAGAATCCACGGAATTACGAAGTGCGCGGCAAAATGTACGCCTACATCCTTGACTCCATCTCTTCCGATGAAGTAGATGTTGAGTCTATGTCGGACAAAGAAAGAATCGAGTTTGCGCTTGATACTTTCTATGTAGAGAAGTTTGAAAACGACAGACGCGGAATGTCCACTCTCGATTTGCTGACGGAGTGGATAAGCGGTCTGTGTTCCACCGTGAACGTAGCGTTCACAGACTACGACATCGCCCAAATTGGCACGGAGTGGGGTTATTGCAGGACTGACGCAAGAGCCTCTCTGTTCGTGCGCTCATGGTTTGAGCGTATTGCCGGCGGCATTCTGCGTCTTGCAAAGATCTACGGGGTTGATATGAGCCGTTTCTAACGACTGCTCATGTTCGGTTAGCCAACCTTAAAAAGGTCCGCACATATTGGTGCGGACTCTATTAACCAAAACTTTAGAATTATGATTTACATTAAGAGTTTCAAAAATTATGAGGAGTTCAAAGTTCTCTTCGGTGTTGTGGAGCACGGCAACGGTGTAAAGTCGCGCAAGAACAAAATCCTCTGGCTTGCCTGAAGGACAGAAAGCTGCTTCATTGGTGGCTTTCGTTCAAGGACAGATGCGACAGAAAACACCGAAGTCATCTTTACGAGAAATGTGACTATCTCCGTGCTACAAGCATGGACGATCTCAAGTATTTCGCCAAGAAGATGATGAACCGTATCGTGTATAACGATGTTTGCGGCATGGCGTCCCCTTATTACTGCATAGATTTCGGAGATCTTTCGTTCACGTTCTATAGTTCAAGCATGCGTCTTGACGGCTTCAAAGGCATTTGTGCCGATGGAGATTCCAAGGCCGTGCGCTATGAGAACGTAGAACGCGAGAAGGTCTTCAAAATGAAGGCCGGAAAGTTCATCACAAAGTGCATAGAGGAATGCCGCATCACGCGCGACTACATGCCTGAGCAGCTTAAACGCTGGATAGGCGAGGAGTTTGCCCGTGAGTGGCAGGTCTTTGCCGAGCAGCGCTGCACCGACAGGTACACGCTGCATGTCGATGATAATTTCAAAGATATTTATGACAGCGGCCGCTGTTATGGTGACTTTGGAAGCTGCATGACAGATAAGGAACAGCACACCTTCTATCGCGACGCGATAGAGGCCAAGGCGGCTTATATCACAGACAAACACGGATGGATTGTTGCTCGTTGCATCGTCTACACCGATGTGATAGACGAAAACGGCAACCATTATCGTCTTGCAGAGCGTCAATATTCAATGGGGCAAGACAATGTCCTCAAGCAGATTCTTGTTGACAAGCTTATCAAGGCGGGCGAGATTGACGGCTACAAGCGTGTGGGCGTCGATTGTCACGATAACAAGAACTTTGTCCACAACGACGGTTCTTCTATGCGTGACCTTGTGCTGCACATTGCGTGTTGTCTTGAAGCTGGCAACACGCTGAGCTATCAAGATTCGTTCATCTACTATAACCACGACAAACAAATCTCGTACAACGACTCGTCTAAGTCCTATTCCGACGAGCTAAACACGACAGACCATCAGTTTGGCGGCGGCGGTAATTGGTCGGACTATTACGGAGAGTACATTCCAGAAGAGGAGAGCGTCTATGACGACTACTACGAGGATTGGATGTGGGATAATCAGCAATCAGACGCCATATACAGAGGCGAGAGAATCGTTATCAACGACGATCGTGCTTCGAGGGACGACGATTGGACTTGGTCAGACCACGAGAACGCTTATCTGTATGACGACGATTGCTGCTATGTCAATAGCGTCGGATATTTTCGTCTCGTTGACGATTGTGTCCAAGACATCGACGGCAATTGGCAGCTCAAAGAGGACTGTGAGTATTCTGACTATCACGAGGAGTACATCCCCAAGAAACGAGCCGTGTGGAGCGACGATGCCAACTCATGGCTCGACACCGAGCGAGATGCTGTGTGCCCTGTGTGTGGGGAGTGGTACCCTGGCGATGGCACGGGGTTCTATTCTGAGATCACGGATGAGTACTATTGTTCCGAGAAGTGCATGGAAGAGGATGAAGCGAAGTTCAGACGAGAGCATGCTCTGCTTGTTGTAGCCTAAAAATTAAGGCGGGAGGATTTTTCCTCCTGCCTTCTATTAACCATTAAAAAATAGAATTATGAAAGAATTAAATTTAGACCTTCTCAAGGCCCTTTACTGTGTGTTTTCTCCAAGCAATGGAGAGAAAAAGATGCGACGTTTCATCAAGCGTCACATCAAGAAAAACATACCCGCAGCCGTCGTCACACAAGACGCGCATGGTAACATCTTCGTCACCAAAGGCGAGGCCGAGAGCTATCCTTGTCTGTGTGCTCACATGGATCAGGTGCAGCATCTGCACCCCACCGATTTTGTGTGCATCGAGGGCCAGGGTGTCATCTTTGGCTATTCGCCCAAGCTGCACAAGCAGTGTGGTCTCGGTGCCGACGACAAGAACGGCATCTTTATCGCCCTGCAATGTCTTGAGCGTTATGATGTCCTCAAATGTGCGTTCTTCGTAGGCGAGGAGATAGGCTGTGTGGGTTCACACGCTGCCGACATCGGGTTCTTTGCCGACTGCCGTTTCTGTGCTCAGATCGACCGTCGCGGCAACAGCGACATGGTGACGAGCATATCCTTTGGAAATATCTGTTCTGAGGAGTTTGTCATGGCTGCCGATTGTGAGACTTACGGCTATGCCGTCAGCACAGGTCTCATGACCGATGTCGAGGCGTTGCGTGGCAACGGTGTCACAGCGTCGTGCATCAACATGTCGTGCGGCTATTACGAGCCCCACACGGACCATGAGTTTACCGTAATTGAAGACGTGAAGAAATGTCACGCTTTCGTCTGCCACCTCATAGAGCATTGCACGTCCGTATATCCTCACAAAGAGGACGAGTACGGATATAACGGCAACAGTAGCGAGTGGAGCCGTGGCGAGTGGGACCGTTACGATTACTGTGAGTTCTATGACGAATGTCTTGACTATTGCTGCAATTGGTTGAAAGACGCCCCGCAGCTCACCCTCGACGAGTTCATAGATGCTGCTCGTATGTATTTCCCGTTTAGCAAGAGCGGTTTTGCCGAGATCTTCGAGACGGCATCCAATTATGTCAAATCGGAAATAGTCTAACCAAAAAAAGGGGGAGAGCAATCTCCCTTCCATTAACCAAAAAAAACAAGAATTATGTCAAATCTTATCCCGTGCCCAATCAACGAGAAAGACCTGTGCAGCGATGTCCTGTTCGATTGTCTTTTCGATAATGACATCTATTGCGAGGGCGAGCGCAACACGCTCGTTGGCTTTCTCAACGGCGGCGTCACCACCGCAAAGTACACCGAGGGTTCTAACGCCGTAACCATCCGCTTCCTCGAACGCCCAATCAATGAGCTCGACATGGAGCGAATAGAAGAATGGCTCGGCATCATCCGAGACGGTGTCAACAAAAATTTGTCGTCAAATTATGAAAAAATGATGACAAATTCCGAAAAAATGATGACAAACATCAGCTTTCACAACAACAGACACGTTTGCAAGGTGCTCTTCACCTACCTTATCGAAGAGTAACCTTTGGCCTCAAAAGCCTCCCGTGCAAGGGAGGCACAGTTTAACCAATAATAATAGAATTATGAATGAATATGAAGCAGTAAGGATTGAAACTGTAGGAGACTACAGAATCAGCATCTATTATGACTCAGGCAACGATTGCCCATGTACCGAATGGTGTATGTCAGGGCTGTTCATCTGGGGCGGCTACGGCCGCGATTGCGACCAACTGAGCCCTGCCTGCAATTGGCGGGAGCTGTTCGGAAGGCACGACGATGGCAACCATACCGTGTGTGAAGCTCTCAGAGAGCTTATCGCCAAACATGTCTCGCAAAGAAAGCTCCTCAACTATCTAAAGAGAGAAAAGCTGGGCTCTGTCACGTTCGAATACAACCGCTATCTCAATATATGGGAGGAAGTGGGACATGATGACCGCAACGAGTATCTGTGGAGCTTAGAGTTCTCCCCGCGAGATTTGAAGGAGGACAACTATATCTATGAGCTCACAGAGTACATGAGCGAGGAGCAGCTTGCGCAAATCCTCTACGACCTCGCCAAGGACCTTGCCTTTACCGAGTGGTCTTCCACGGGCTACTGTCAAGGCGATTATGTCCACGGCTACGCCTTTTGCACAGAGGAGCGGTTTGCCGAGACGTGCGACAGAAACACCAAAAATTGGAAAGCCCGAGTCGAGCCTATCATGGAGGCAGAGGCAGAGGACATCGGAAGATGGATGTGGGGCGACATCTTCGGCTTCAAGCTGGAGAAAAAAGACTTTTACGAAAAGGTCTATCCTGACGGGGAGCGCGACAGTGAGGAGGGCTTCGATTGGGTTGGCGTAGACTCTTGTTGGGGCTACTACTGCGACCCTGACGAGCTTATCGAAGAGGTGATCCGTGAACATGATTTGCGGCCAAGCTCTGCCGCATGAAAAATCTGAAAAGGGGGAGGTGTAATGCCTCCCCTTCTTGTTTAACCAAAATTATGAAATTATGAGAAAGTTCAAATGCGACTACCACTATGTCGACGACCTCATCCGCCGCTACGAAGAGGAAGGTGGTCAGGTCATCTGTCTTAACGACGGCTGTCTCGCTTCTGGCGAGTGGCTTCTGTTTGACGACACGAACAAGAAGAAGTGTTTTTACACTTACGAGCTTGCGCTCAACGAGTGGTCTTCTTGCCAAGTTGTACATGTCTACAGCTGCTGGGACAAGCTTCCCAAAAAGTACAAGAAAATGGTAGAGAATTACGCCCTCTATGCGTAAATCCCGAAAAGGCAGCGCAGCCTGAAATTCTGTGTGTCGGAAAGACAATCTTTAGTGACCCGCTTCATAGAGCGCCGCACAGTGCGGCGCTACAGCTGGTAACATCAAGCGTTTATAGCAATGCGCCAAGTCTTTCACACGCTGTGCCCTAAAACCGACCGCCTCACCCTGTGTGTGGCGGTTTCTTATTCACCAACAAATAAGAATTATGCAACACACAGAGTTTATCGACGCCATCTGTGCCAAGGTAGACGATGGCGCACGTTTCATGGTCAACCTCGAAAAGCGCACGCTCCGTCTCGATGGCCGCCTTGTCAACCTCGACGAGGTTGATGTCTTCCGTGTCGATGAAGCGGTCATGTTCCGCTGCATCGAAGATCTCTATTGGCAATATCGCCATTCTGTCCCATCTGAGAGGTCCGAGTCTCACCGCCGACGCTATTTCAAGGCGCTGCCTGAAGACGAGCTTTCTGACGAGGACATGATCTACGGAGCTGCACGCGAGACCGCACGCTGCCGTCTCGAACTGTTCATCCTGCTCATGCTTCGCAGCGGCCAGCTATGTTGGCACGAACAGTGGGGCAGTTGGTTCTATCAGTCGCCCTACGAGAAAGAGTTCATCATCCTTCGTGCGTGGGTAGAGCCAAAAACTCGCCAGACAGCCTGAAAAACGGGAGCAACGCCATCCCTTGCTCCCTCTTTTAACCATCATTATTAACAAAAAAACAATAGAATTATGAAAAGAAACTTCATTATCTCAGGCGAGTTTACAATCAACGAACTGACAGCACCCAAGCCGTCCAACGCTTCCAAGCCGAAGACGGCTGTTGACCGCATCGCTGCGCTCAAGGCAGCAGGCATCGACACATCGTGCTTCTTCCCTTTGGGAAGCGACATGGTGGTCAAGGTTGTTGACGGCGTACCTGTCCAGGTGTTCGACGACGATCCCATCTATCAGAGCATAGCTTCTGGGGGCTACGTCAACGTCCACCCGCTCTTCCGCCGTTTCGTCATGGCGCAGATGTTCCGCTTGCTTCGCCGAATGGAGAGGTCGGGCGAAAGTTTCAACGCTCTCGTTCAGCATAACGGCTACGAATATCAGTGGCGCATGCTTGAAAACGAGCTCCATGCCATCGCGAAGATGCAGGAGAACAACGACACAGCTTGCTTCTCGCAGCGCATCCTGTGGTTCAACCAAGACGTGGTCTCAGCTATGATAGACGACTATCTCTTTAAGCTGCGTTCTTATGTTGACAAGCTTACCTACCGCCGCAACAAGCGTGGCGAGAAGGTCTATAAGCACACCTGCAAGGGCATGCCTTACGTCAAGATTGCTGGCAGGAACGTCTTCCTCAGCGACATCGGCAGCAAAATCTATACCCCTGTCGTCAAGGCCTTTCTTGCCGTCAAGCAAGCCAAGACCTACAGGGAGCTTTATCAGCTCGTCGTCAGCTTCAACAAGCAGCGTCCGCATCTTAAATGGAGAACCAAGCAGGCCGATGCGTTCATCAACGCCTACAAGGGCGCGGGTGCCTATTTCACCATGCGCAACCTCGTCATGTTCCATGGCGCACGCTTCGCGTCAAAGAACGAAAAGGCGTCTTTGCGGCATGTTGAGGACAAGGCTCGCGAGTACGAGAAAGAGGGCTGGCGCATGATAGGTGTCATGAAGCAGCTCATCGCCGACGCTGGCATCTCCATCGAGGATAAGATCCATGAATGGCAGGTGCAGAAACAGCAAAAGTAACCCCCTCAAGCCGCATTGCGTGTGGTGGACGGGCTTCTGTTTAACAAAGCTCAGCAGAACCAAGATCGCGTCTTCAGGAAGACTTCCTGATTCCCCGATCTTCTCTTCAGAAGCTTTCGTATCAATCCTTTAATGCAAGGCCCGCGCCCGTGGCCGCACGCTTCCTAACAGGGTCTGCCTCCAACGGCAGACCTTCTCTAAACCATTAAACAACAGAATTATGAAAGAAGACAAAATCCTCCAGATGCTCTTCGAGCCTCAACGGTGGCAACAGGCCATCGGCAAGGGCGTAGACAAGGGCATTGACAAAGCAACGCTTTATCAGCTCACAACGCCCGAAGCTCGCGCTCTCCTCTACCAGCGCATAAGGGACGGACAATACAAAATCATGCCGCCCCATGCTGCCCTGATACCTAAGGACAACGGCGATTTCCGTACCGTCTATGTCAACGAGCCTGTTGACCGGGTGTTGCTGAGCGGCATCAACGACCTCTTGTTCGACCTCGCGCCCGACATGGTCCACAGTTCATGCAAGTCTTATCAGAAAGGCATTGGCTGTGGCCGTGTCGTGCAGGAGGCTTCGCGCATGGTGTGTGCTGCCGAAGGCAAGACGATAGGCTTCAAGTCCGACTTGTCTAAATATTTCGACTCAGTCCCGCCGTCTTTCATCGACGCAATCTTTGACCGCGTTGAAGAGATGCACGGCCAGTCCGCGCTTATCGCTCTTCTTCGCAGCTATTACCATTGCGACACGTTCTTCGACCCCGACGGCAATATCTGCAACAGCTATCAGTCCCTTAAGCAGGGCTGTGCTGTGGCTGCATGGCTTGCCGACGTGCTGCTCTATCACATCGACGAGAAGCTGTCCTGTCTAAATGGCTATTATGTACGCTATTCTGACGACATGCTCTTCATCGGCGACGATTATGTTCAGGCCATGACTGTCTTGCAGCAGGAGCTCGACAAGATGTCCATGAAGCTCAACCCCAACAAGGTCGAGTATCTCGATTCCAACCATTGGTTCAAGTTCCTCGGCTTTGCCGTCAAGGGTCATGACATCTCGCTTTCTCCTTCGCGCATCAAGACGTTCCAGAAGGAGATAGAGCGCCGAACTATCGACTGGCGCGAAACCACGCTCAAACGTGCGGTCAACGCGGTCAACAAGTACCTTTACAAAGGTTTCAACTCCCATTCGTGGGCCACGCAGGTCTTGCCTATCGTCAACGTCAAGAGAGACGTCACCATCCTCAACACGTTCGTCCTCGACTGCCTTCGGGCCGTTCAGACGGGCAAGAAGAAGCTTGGTGGCCTCGGCTTCGACAAGACGCAGAAAGACGGCTGCATCGCAAGGGGCAAAGGCAAGAATGTCAAGGCCAACAGATTAGCCACTGAACAAATCATCGAGGGTTATCTGCCTATCGGTTGCGCTCAGGCCGCCATGCTCACACGCAGGGCTGCATACGACGCTCTCGTAGACAATATCTGACCCCTCATCCTCCGCGCACACGGAGACGGACAGCGAAGCAGCTCAGTTTAATTTTCCTATAAGACATCCAGAAAAGGGTCCTTATTCCTTCCTGACAGGGCATCCCTGTCAAGAAGGGACAAGGAACCTGTTCTGGTTCCTTACAGGCAATATCAATCCTTTACAGCCATGTGCCGTCCTGCTTGGCTCCCGTCCTAAAACAAGACACACCCTTCTCGGTGTGTCTGCAACCAAACCACACACACACGCGCACCGCAGCGCATCTCTCTTCAAGCATATCTTCGTTAACATGCCTGATGACCTGATACGATGAGACGAGACCCCGCGGCTCCCGTCTCATCGTCCGGTCATCACCAAGATCAATCCTTTACAGCAATGCGGCTTCTTATGTGAGAGGAGTGGGTTTCGCGAACCCATGACGTGTCAGGACAATCCCCTTTAGTGAACCCTCTGCCAAACATCAACAGGTTCCACCGGCTTCATAAGCAGGCTCCACCTGGATGTTGTCAGGCTTCACATCAATTCTCTACAGACATCGCGACATGTTGTCAAGACACGTCTTTTCTTTAACACCTTGTGTTAATTAAGTGTTAATGGGTTTGGCAAAACACAATGTTATTGCAAATATTACTACCTTTGCAATAACCTAAGTAGAACCTTAAAAAACAAGAATTATGTCTAAAATCGTTCGGGCGCAAGACATTCTGAAAGAGAAGGGTTTTGTCGCTCCTGTCTTCGACACAGCGGCTTTCCAGGCCGATGTGGCAATGTTCTTCCGTGACCATAGCGTTGAAGACTATCTGCTCATCTATGTCCTTAGGTTTGCCGACTTTAAAGATGCCCCTCGTTCGGGCTTCGCCTCGTCGCTCTTCGTCACCTCTGCCGAACGTTTGTGTGGCGAGGTCTTCATCGGCTATGCCGTCCCTCCCGAACTCTTGCGGCAAGAGCCTGACGGTCCTTATTTTGGCAACCTTCAGGACACCGAGATCAGCCGCCCTCACATCATTGTTGACGAGCCGTTCGCTGCCAACGCCGTTGGTCTGCTCAAGATGCTGGGCTTCACCGTCGGCCGACGGCGCAAGAGCTTCGGCTTACCTGTCTACAAGGTCACGCTCTTCTGACACACCCCTGCCTCAAATGGCGCGTCCTCGTCACGCGCCCCATGTTAAACCAAAAACTTTTAGATATGAAACAGCTTCTTCCGACAATCCCGACGCGCCGTTGGACGGTGTTGCTCTCTTCTGAGCAACAGAAGACTTACGCCAACGCCATCCGTCAGGGCTATTTCTCTACTTACGACGGCTACCGTTGGCGACACACGTTCTACGGCGCGTATATCTGGAAATACCCCGGTCGCATAAAGGTGCTCAACATCTTTCGCGACATCTTGGGCCGCGCGCCAATGTGGAGTGACATCACCGACGACAACCTCCGCGACTTTAAGGCAGAGCTCGACGAGGCTTATGCGCCCAACTCGGTAAAGACAATCTGTGCCGAGATCAATTCGATCATCAGTGCCAACGCCGACTCCAAGGACATCCCGTCCATGTCTTACGCAAAGGTCCTGAAAACCAAGAAAACGGTCACACAGGCCGTTTATCTTACAGACGGGGAAATATACCGCCTCCACTCTTATCTGCCGCGTACGGCAAAAAGAAGGCATATCAAGCGCATTTTTATGCTTGAATGTCTGTGCGGAGCGCGACTGTCCGACTGCGTGCGCCTCTCGCCCGACAATATCTCGCCCGACGGACGCACCATCACCTATGTCGCGCAGAAGACGCGCCGCGAGGTCACGGTGCCTGTCCATCCGTGGCTGCGCCAGTACCTCACACCGTCTTCGCCCACCGAGCCTGCATCCGTTGCCGTATCGTCCTACAATGAGGGCGTGCGCTTCTTCTGCAAGGCTTGCGGCATCAACACAAAGGTAAAGATCTTTCAGGCGGGCAGGGAGCAGACGGGCCCCAAGTGGCAGTTTGTCTCCACCCACACCGGGCGGCGCTCTTTCGCCACAAACCTGTCGCTCAAGAATGTTCCGCTTGAGCAGATAGCGCTCATGATGGGACATTTCACGGGCAACGCCCCCGACATCGCAATGACGCAGCGTTACATCGTCACGCGCCTTCAGCTCTCCCCGGCTGCCTTTCAGGCGTTCCGCTTGCCGGGCTCTGAACAGCTCGAAGCCGAACAGCTTGCGCTCCACTCGCCGTCGCCCTCTTACGACGACCCGGCCATAGCGCAGGCGTTCGACAACCTCCCCGACGACACCGATGCCGTCATACCCGAACGACCGCAACCCGACAGCCTCACGCATGCCATGTAGCAGCGTGTGGCTTATGTATGACAATAAAATCTTTTAAGAATTAAGAATATGGAAAGAAACTACAAAGCTTACAGGAAGATCCTCGCCCAATACGAGGACATGACGCAAGACCTCTTCCTCGACATCAGGCGTGGCGTCATCACGTCTTTCGACGAGTTTGAGGCCAAGTACGCCGACCTCAGCCGTCGCTTCACCGATGCCATCGAGCCAACTGGCTATCACGAACAGCTCAACCCTACAGTCTTTGAGCTGATCGAGAAGGCGAAGAAGAACGGCGACTCTCTCGAAGAGTTTGCCCAGCTCTTCCTCAATACCCTCACCCTTGTCGAGTTCTCCGACGAGCAGCTAAACGCTCTCATGGAGCCTCAACAGCCCGAAGACGATGACCCCTTTTGGTCTTCCGTCTTACCCAAAAATCCCGACGACGAGTAACAAATTAAAGAACTGGTGGCAACAGGACAATTCAGCATCAACAATATGCGTAAATCAATAGACACTTATGTCAAGGCAATAGCTCACGACAACGAGAAGGTAATTCGCGAGAACTACATGACAGTAGCCGATTACATCATCAACGATGCAGAGAACGGCACAGGCTATGATGAATATTTCGACGATGATGAGCTTGACTAGACAGGCGAGCCAACAGAGGCTCAGATAGACGAGCTGAAGGCTTACCTCCGCGAGCACTACACAACGCCTATAGAGCATAAAATCGAACCCTACTCTCTCTTAAAGGGCGGCTATTGCAACGACACCCTTACCTATTTCGCCGACGATGTGCAGATTGACGTCTCTGGCGAGTTCTATGTAGACCGTGACAACAAGCTCTACCACACCCACATCTTCGACGATGGGGTAGAAATGGAGATTGTCGTGCCCTACGAAAACTTTTAACCTCTTCTCGCTGTGCTATCGGCGTAACGGGCATCATTCCAACAGTTATCAACTTTAATTCTCAAAATTATGGACATCAAAAAAATCTTTTCTATGAGCGCATCAACAACAGCCCGAGTGTTGAACGTCTTCGCACGCCTTGGCTTCATCCTCGCCTTGGCAGTAGTAGTCATCGGCTTCTGCCTGTGGTTCTTTTCCGACGACTACTCTAACAAAAAGTTCATCGGCATCTTCATGATGAGAGAAGCCTTCCCTTACATCTTTGCCGCATGGTTTGCAGGAGGTCTCGCCGTGCTCGTCAAGGCAGCATCGCTCTACATAGCCGAGAAGCAACCACAAGACGAGGAGGATGACGAAGATTAAACACCAGCCCTGCCGCAACATGCAGGGCTTTCAACTAACATTATTCACTTTTAAAATCAAAAGATTATGAAAAAACTGTTTTCAATTCTTATTCTTGTGCTTAGTTTCCTAAGCGTCTCGGCACAAGATCCCGTTTCGTTCAAACTCACACGAACAGGAGCCTTCACAGCTCCTGACGGCTCGGCGTTTGTCGTGGTCCCCTTCGAGGGGAAGTCGGCATCTGAGCTTTACAACATGGTCAAGAACAACATAATGACCCTTTACAAGGATCCAAAGCAAGTAATGACCGAGAACGAAGGACAGGCGATAACGGTCCGCGGCAGGGGCGGCCTCGTGTGGAAAACGGTCACGTTTATCCCGAGAACATTTGAAGGCGATTACACAATCGTCTTCAAGTTCAAAGACGGACGTGTGCGCGTCGATGCTCCTGTCGTAGACGATGAGCTTACTGACGCAGCAGGAATGTTGCAATATGGAGAAAGCTTTAAAAGCTGTAGCAAGAAGCTTTTCACCAAAGACGGCAAACCTTTCGACAAAAGGGCAGTGAAGAAAATCTCACAGACAGAAGATGCTCTCAACGTCCCGATAAACCTCATGCTCGGTCTTGTCAAGACAGAATCGTCTGAGGATGACAATTGGTAATTTTCACACCGGTTGCTAAACAATGACCCCATGTAAACCCCATGTAAACCCCATGTAAAAGAGCCCTGCTTACAAGCGGGGCTTTTTCGTTCCTCAAGCCCTGTTTTTGCCCCTGTCTGCCCCAATTTCCCAATAGGTCCCGTCCGACCACAACAACCCCTTATGTATTATTGTGATACGTTGGTGATACGATTGTGATACTATTACAACTGCTTGATAATAAGTATGTTACAAGTCTCTACGATGTGCCGTGTATCACAAACGGCTCACCCTGTAACCGTATAACCTCTTGTGTGTCAGTCTTTTACAAACCGTATCGCAACCGTATCACTTTCGTTTCATATCGTATCACCGTTTCTATGAGTTCTAAACCGCTCATTATCAGTCTTTTACGGCATAAAATTCCACAATCAGACATCAAAAACACCCAAAAATCACCAAAATCCCACTTTTTCACATTATAATACACATGTATATAATAAGGTACATGTATAAAAGCTAAGTTCGCGCCTTAATAG
>ERZ1035032.665-NODE-665-length-25799-cov-5.712438_pt1 | contig 25799 bp, 19 predicted proteins | sample MGYA00520693_ERZ1035032 | MGnify/ENA primary metagenome ERZ1035032 (study PRJEB33766, sample SAMN09781740) | gut metagenome | biome: gut microbiome | host: Homo sapiens | place: Madagascar | study: EMG produced TPA metagenomics assembly of the PRJNA485056 data set... | reverse complement strand
ACTTATAGGCGTGCACATGGATCTTAAATTGCCGGCTGCTCTTAAAGTTGCCCTTGCCCTGCACCGTTACCGTGCGGGTGGTGCCTCTGGTGGCAATGGACACGGTGTAATCCTTGTTCTGCCGCAAGGTCTTGCCCTTATAGGTTGCCTTGATCGTGGCGCCCTTGGCGGTAGGGGTACACCGAACAGACACATCCCTGTCGTTCAGGGATTTTTGATTGATCTTAAAGTGCAGCACAGCCGTACCGGTATAATCGCCCTTGCCCTGCACCGTCACATTGGCGGTACCAGCATTGGTATTGGCACTGTAACGGACAACCGTATAGTCCCGACCGGACTTTAAGCCGCTTTGACTGTCAAACCAAGCGGTGCCGGGGCGCTGGGCACTGCCGTTATAGGTCACCGGCGTACAAACATCCGACCCGCCGTACCCGGCAATAGATGCCGGGGCGATGGTATAAGTATAGGTCGCGCTGCCGGTCAGGTACTTGGATCCTTCCAGTGCCGTCACGGTATAGGTGCCGCTGCCGGCATGCACCGTGGAGCCGCTGTATGTGAGGGTGTAGTCCTCGCCCTCTTTGAACACCTTTTTGTAAGGCTTGCCGTCTGTGGTGGTGCCGACAAAGGTCATGGCAGACATCACATCTGCAATGCTCTTACCGGAGTACGGCGCCTGCACATCGCCAAAGCCCGCCCGGTTCATGGGCAGCTTGGCAATTTCAAACCGCAGCCGGTTGGTACCGTTCCCCTCCAGCTTGCCGGTATAACGGTCGCTGATAGAAAAATCCAACACGATGGTGTACTTGCCGGGCTCGGACAGGGTATCCACCTGTGTGTCATTCTCATCGAGGAACAATACGGTGTAGTCCTTATCCCGCACCGCAGTATGGCCGTAGCCATCCACCACATGCACATCCACCTGAATGGGGCAAACATTATAGGTAATGGCACCGTTTTTATCCAGATTGCGCAGTTCGATCTGGTTCTTTTCCTTGGTCACATCAATCTTGTTGATATAAAAGTGGCATGCCAGCTGCACCCGGCCGTCTGTAACCGTAAGGGTATGACGACCCGGATTGTAGCGATTCTCGCCGGTCTCATAAGCGGTTGTAAACTCCCGACCGGATACGAAGCCGGGGATCAGCAGAGAGAATTCGCCTTCTTCGCCCACATAATCCAGCCCGGTGCCGTCCGGCAGAGGGGTCACCTTGGCTTGCCCGTTCTCGTCCGTCAGCACCGTACCGTTGCCGTCCGTCTGCGCCTTAAAATAGGCACAGCTGCCGTCCGCCGCCCGTTGAATCAGAATAGAATCCCGTATTTGGCCTTCGGCACCGCGACGCATCAGCACCATATAGCCCTGTCCGTCATAATCGGACAGATTCTCGCCGGTAGAGGCAAAGCGGTAGTCCGTCGCAGACAGTAGCGGGTACGATTTGGTATCGTCCAACTGCTGATGATCGTTTTCCAAAGTGAAGTATGCATTTTTCGACCCACAAAGAAAATAGTAATAATTGATAAAACCCGGGAACCGCAGGTTGTTGGAGGCGGCAAAGGTGGCGTCCACCTGATACCATTGGTAGCCGCTGCCGGTGCCGTCATCCAAATACACAAAGTTCCAGGCGTGCATATCCCTTTGCAGTTCCCCGGTGTTCTCATTGCGCACCATTTTGCTGCCCATCACCGTGTTGCATGCAATGCCGTTCAAACGGCACAGATAGTAAAACAGCGCCGCGTAACCCTCGCACACGGCCTTGCCCTGGCCGGTGGTGCCGAGCACCGTCAGGCTGTTCTTTTGCCGCACGGACCAATCGTAGCCGGTGCCGTCCAAATCCGCCGCCGTTTGCCCGGCAAGGCCAAAGAATGCTGCGTAGGCGGTGTGGGCGTACCAATCGGTCACTTTATGATTCATAAAATTCTCATAAGCAGCGGTGTTGTACACCGTATTCTCCGCCAAAAAGTCATAAATGGTCTTCACAATCAGGTACTGGCGACGGTTTGTATCCTTCTCCGCCGCGATGGTGGGATTGTCGGTAACAAACAGTTGGTTCCACTTCTCCGCCGCTTGGCGCAGGATCTCCATTTGCTGCACCGTGTCGCAATATTTGAAGGTGCAGTGCACCTCATAAAAGGCCACCGGGCCGTTCCAGTCGTCATAGCCCTCCACATTAAGCCAAGAGATTTTCAAATCATCTTGCCGGAAGTCCTGGATCTGGGCGTCCAAAAAATCGCCGCCCTCAATGGTGCCCGCTTTCTCCGCCAGGGCGTTGCTTCGCAGCCGCTCATACAGCGCCTTTTGCAGCTTGCCGGTGGTGGGGTCGTAATCGCTTTTTTCCACCGCAATATACAGGGTAAAAGCAGTCTCTCGCCGGAGCATACGGTGCAGCGCGTCTGTCAGCGCCGCATCTATATCCTGCTGGAAGCAGTGCCAGGTCTTGACCTTCGTGGTATCGTCCCCCACCGCCGCCCAAGCGGTACCGTCCGGAGCCAGATACGGAGCCAGGCCGGTACAGTCCTCTGCGCTCTGCCCCTCGGTATGGACTGTATGGGTCGTACAGACGGTAGCATTTGCCAGTCCATCGGCAGCCGCAGCCGTAACCGGCATAGCAGTGCACACCAGCACCAGCGCCAGCAAAAGAGATAGCAAACGCATTCTTTTCATACCCATACCTCCTGATAAAACAAAAGCCTCTATTCCAATTTGATTATACCCGATCGTGGCAAAAAAGGCAAGAGAAAGCCGAGGACCTGCAAATTACAAGTCCTCGGCTGTTTTTTCAGTGTTTATTTCGCCTGCAAAACCGCTTTGGTAATAAAGGCGTCTATATCCCGGTACACCTCCGGGCTGTTGGTCTCTCGCAGGATCTCGTGCCGGGCACCGGGATACAAAAGAACCTGCACCCGGGTGTGGCCGGTGGCCTTCAGCCGGTCGCTGACCGCTCGAATACCGGCGCCGTAATTGCTCACCGGATCCTCCTGGCCGGACACAAAGAGAATAGGCAGATCCTTTGGTACGCGGGCGTACCAGTCTTTACTGCCGCACTCCAACATCAGCCGTCCCAGATCGCCGTAGGCGGCCACAGTAAAGGTAAAACCGCAGGCGTCGTCTGCAACATAATCATCCACCGACGCGGTATCTCGGCTGAGCCAGTCCACAGAAGTGCGACCCTCAAAATGATCGTTATAGCCCTTAAAGCCGGTATTCTCCAGCCACTTGGAGCGGTAGCGCTTACCCTTAACGGCGCCCAGTACATTGGTCACCGCCACGCTGATATTTGCCAGCGGATTCGGCCCGCCGGTGCCCACATAAATGGCCGCCGCATAGTCCAAATCCGGGTAGCGGGCGGTAAAGCACCGCATAATAAAGCTGCCCATAGAATGGCCGGCAATAACCAGCTTCTTGTCCGGATACTCGCCCCGGGCAATGTCATACAGCCGCCGCACATCTTGCAGCAGAGCATTGTACCCGTCCTTATCGCCAAAGAACCCCCTGTCCTCCGGCGTTTCGCAAGACTGACCGTGGCCCAGCATATCGTGCATAAAGACCGCATAACCCATATCCGCAAAGGCCTGCAAAAAGTCGCCGTAGCGGCCGCAGTGCTCAGCCATACCGTGGTGGAGCAGCAGCACGGCCTTCACATTGCCGTCCTCCGGATACCACTGCCAGGCATGGATGGTGGCCAGCGCGCTGGCGCTGGGATAAGTGTACGCTTTCGTTTTCATAGAAAAATCCCCCTTAACGCAGGCAATGCCTGCTGATTCTATGTAAAATTATTATCGCTACATATTCAGTTTTAGCTGTCGTTACTCTGCCTTTTCGTCCTCCAGCACCGAGGTGCAGTGGGGACAGCGGGTGGCAGCAATGTGGATCTCGCACTTGCAGTAGGGGCAGACCTTGGTGGTGGTTGCCGCCTGGGTCTCTTTCTCATGGGTGGCGTGCTTCACTGCGTCTGACAGCTTATTAAGACCCTTGACCATACAAAAGATGATCAGCGCCATAATCAGGAAATTCACCACAGCGGACAAAAACGCGCCGTAGTCCAAATAATTATCTCCCAGCAGATGAATCTTGCCCTGAATCTCCGCTCCGCCGATACAGTTGAGCAGCGGTTTAATGATCGAGTCCGTCAAAGCGGTAACCACACCGGTAAAAGCGGAACCGATGATCACGCCGACGGCCAGGTCCATCACATTGCCGCGGGAAATGAATGCCTTAAACTCCTGAAAAAATTTCTTCATTTATGCATTCCCTCGTCTTTACACTTTTCGGCGCACAGCGCCTAACTGTATTCTATCACACAATGCCGGTAAAATCAAATGCCGGAATAAAATCTTTACCTACTGCGCTGCGCTGCTGCAAAAACACATGATCCATACCCAGCGCCAGGGCATGATCCACCACCTTGTCGTACTCCCGGCGGGTGATGGCGCGCGTCAGCTCCGGGTAGCGCTCCAGCCCCGACATAGGGGTGTACTGGGCCATTAGGGACACATAGGTACCCGGCAAATGGCTGTGCAGCCAGTTCAGCGCCTCAATGGCCGAATTGGTATTGCCCGGCAAAATCAAATGGCGCACGATCATACCGGACAGCATTTTATCCCCGTCCCACCGGTCCTGCACCTGGCGGCGCATTTCCAGCAGCGCCGGGCCCACCCGCTCCACATAGTCCGGCGCAGCACTGTAAGCCGCCGCCTTAGCCGGGCGAGTGTACTTAAAATCCGGCAAATAAATATCCACCAGTCCCTCCAGCTGCCGCAGGGTCTCTAATCGCTCATAGCCGCCGGTGTTGTACACCACCGGTACCGGGGGCTTCCATCGGCGCAGCAGCCGCGCCAAGGCCGGTGCATACTGGGTGGGGCTGACCAAATTGATATTCTGCGCCCCGGCGTCAATCAGCCGCTGCATACCGGCGATCAGCTGGTCCTCGGTTAGGTCCACGCCCTTGCAGCCCCGGCTGATCTCCATATTCTGGCAAAACACGCACTTCAGCGGACAGCCGGAAAAGAAGATTGCTCCGCTGCCGGATTTGCCGCTGATACACGGCTCCTCCCAGGCGTGCAGCGCCATACGCGCCACCCGAAAGGCAGCGCCCACACCACAGGCACCCACGGCCGTAGTACGGTCAACACCGCACCGGCGGGGGCAGGCATTACACCCACTCACAGCAGTGCCTTATAGAGATCGCCTTTTTTGTACGGGGTTACCGCGGCGATCTCCTTGGCGGCAGCGTTGACGGAAGCGCCTTTCTCCACCAGCGCACGGGCCTGTTCCACCGCCTGGTCAAAGGTGATGGCGTCCGTTGGCTCGGCCTTTTTGCCTGCCACGATCAGCACGATCTCCCCTTTGATCTTATTTTCCGTATAGTCTTTCTCCGCCTGTGCCAAGGTGGTACGCACCACCTGCTCATGCACCTTGGTCAGTTCCCGCACAATGGCGATCTCCCGGTCACCCAGCACCCGGTGCAGATCCCCAATGGTGTTGATAAACTTATGCGGCGCCTCATAAAAAATCATAGTGCGCTTCTCATCCTTAAGCTCCTCCAGGTGGTCCCGGCGGGACTTTTTATTGACGGACAAAAAGCCCTCAAAGGTAAAGCGCCCGCTCTCCATACCGGACACCGCCAGCGCCGTGGCAAAAGCCACCGGTCCGGGCACGGACACCACCGGGATCCCCTGCAAGTGGCACAGGTGCACCAGATCCCGCCCCGGGTCCGAAATGGCAGGCATACCCGCGTCCGTTACAATGGCGCAGTCCTCCCCCGCCGCAATGCGGGCAGTGATGATCTCGCCCCGCTCTCGACGGTTGTGCTCATAATAGCTGACCATCTCTTTTTTGATACCAAAATGATTCAGCAGCTTTAAGGTCACCCGAGTGTCCTCTGCTGCAATAAAATCCACAGCCCCCAGGGTGTCAACCGCCCGGGGCGACCAGTCGCTTAAATTCCCGATGGGCGTGCCCACCACATATAAAGTACCGCTCACTTTGCGCCTCCTTCAAAATATGCGCCGTATATTCTTCCCATTTCCGCCTGGCCCGCCGGACTTTCCAAAATCAGCGTAGGCTCTGCCGTTAAGTACGGCTTGGCGCCCTTGCGCCCCTCCATCAGCAGCAAAAAGGGTGCCTCGCCCTCCCGGTGCTGCACCAGCCGCAGCCGCTTAGGCTCCAAATCATGGGCACGCATAGCCGTTACAATATCCGCCAGCCGTTCCGGCCGATGGCAAATGCAAAACCGCCCGCCGAACTGCAACAGATAACCCGCTGCCGCACAGGCGTCCTTCAAGGTGCAGCACACCTCGTGCCGGGCAATTTGATCCCACGGCTCCGGAGACAAAATGCCCGTGTCCACCGGCTTGTACGGCGGGTTCATACTCACCAGAGTAAAGCTGCCCGCCGGGTACAGCTGCCGGTGATCTCGCAGATCTGCCTGCTGCACGGTTAGCCGCTCTTCCAAATGATCCAGCGCAATGGATTGCTGCACCTGCCGTACCGCCCGGTCCTGAATATCCAGGCACGCCACCGGACTTTGCCGGGCATCTCGCAGCCAAAGCAGCGGAATAATTCCACAACCTGTACCCAAATCCAGCGCCCGATCCCGGCGGCGAATACGGGCAAAATCCGCCAGCACCACGGCGTCCGTACCAAAGGTGTGGCGGTCACTGACCACGATTTGCATGTGCTCTGCCAAAGGCATAACCGTCTCGTTCATAGGCTCTCCCACTACCGGGCCGTACCCGGGTCTTTGCGCTTATTATATACCTACCGCCCCGCTTTGGCAAGCGGACAAAAAAAGACACGCCCAAAGCCAAAGCTCTCGGCGTGTTCCTTTTTGTTTGTACAAAAGCAGAAAAATCTACAAAATCCGCTTATGCCTGGGCAGGCGCACCCACGGGGCAGGTAGCCTCGCACGCACCGCACTCAATGCAAACGTCAGCGTCAATTACAAATTTGCCGTCACCCTCGGAGATGGCGGAAACCGGACACTCTGCTGCGCAAGCACCGCAGGAAATACAATCATCAGAAATCTGATATGCCATGATAAACACCTCCTGTATGTTTCTCAACCTAAATATAACAGCATTGATTTGAAAATGCAAGTGAATTTGAAAAAATTAGTCTTGCCTTACTTCTCCGCCTGGGCGGGCTTGTCCGCTTTTTTCTCATTTTTGCCGCCGCGACGGGGCGCACGCACCACGCGCACTTCTTCCCGATTGACGATCACCGGTGCGCCCTCCGGCGCATTATCCAGCTGCACTTTCAGCTTGCCGGTGAGCAACGCAGCGTCTACCACCGTGCCTCGACCTTCTCTGCAGTCCACCACGGTGCCTCGGCGGGGAGTGATCTTTGCCAGGTATTCATAAGAGTTCTGCTCATATTTCAGGCAGCACATCAGCCGCCCGCAAGTGCCGCTGATCTTAGAGGGGGACAGGCTCAGTCCCTGCTCCTTGGCCATTTTGATAGACACGGAGTGGAAGTCATTCAGGAAGGTGGAGCAGCAAAACGGCCGCCCGCACACGCCCAGACCGCCCAGCATCTTGGCCTCGTCTCGCACGCCGATCTGGCGCAGCTCAATACGGGTATGGAAAGTGGAGGCCAGATCCTTGACCAGCTCTCTAAAGTCCACACGGCCGTCCGCGGTAAAATAAAACAGAATCTTGGACCCATCAAAGGCGTATTCCACCTCGGTCAGGTTCATATCCAGCTTGTGTTTCTCGATCTTTTGCAGGCACACCTCGTAGGCGTGCTTCTCTTTTTCTTTATTTTCTTCCAGAATTTGCTTGTCTCTGGCGGTGGCAATACGCAGCACCGGCTTGAGAGGTGCAGTGACCTCATTCTCCGCCACCTCTTTGGGCGCATACTGGGCAACGCCGCATTCCATACCTCGGGCGGTCTCTACCACCACCAGGTCGCCTTTCTTAATCTCCAACCCCTTGGGGTCAAAATAATATGTTTTGCCGGTGTCCTTAAATCGAACGCCTACCACTTTTGTCATAATCTATCCTCCTAACGGCCGATCGCCTGGCGCAAATCGGCGCAAAATTTTGTGATCAGCAGGGCGTTATTGGCATTTTGCAGCGCCCGCTGATAAGTGTCCTCTGCCACAGATACCAGTTGCAGCAGTTGTTTTCTTGTACATTTAGATCCAAGCAGCCGGGGAATTTCATCGCTGCCGGAAAGCAAATCGGCGCCGCTGTCCAGCACCAATGCGTCCCGAAACAGATCCCGCAGCACCCCGCAGATATTCAGTACCGCCTGCCTGTCCTTTTGCAGGGGTGCGCAGGCGCAAATGAGCGCATACTCATTCTCCGCCACCAGCGCTCGGCACAGTTCTGCGGACAAGGCGCTGTACTTGGCGGCCTCGCCATCCTCCAGGCTCTCCATGGCCTTTCCGATGTTGCCGTTCCACAGCTGCAACGCCTGGCGCACCCGATCCGGGTCCGCCTCCGGCTGCCGCTGCAAAATATAATCCGCACCGATCTCTATCGGCACGCCCTCCAACCGAAACACCACACTGCGGGACAGCACCGTGGGCAGCAGAGCGCTCTTGTTCTCCACCGTTAAAATGAACCGCACATAAGCCGGCGGTTCCTCCAGCACTTTCAAAATGGCATTCTGGGCCTGCACGCTCATCAAATGGGCGTTAACCAATATGTAGATCTTATAATCCGCCTCGTTGGGGGTCATATACACATCGCCCACAATTTGATCCACCGTCTTTTTATGGAACGAACGGGCGCCCCCCTCCGGGGCATAGACCAAAATATCCGGGTGCACCCCGGCACGAGCCTTGTGGCACTGGGGGCAGCTGTCGCAAGGGCGGTGCTCGCCCCGGCACACCAATGCCGCAGCCAGTTCACCGGCCAGCGTGCGCTTACCCAGACCGCTCTCCCCCTCCAGCACCACGGCGTGGGGCAGACGGACGCCGTCTACCAATGCAGACAGCTGCGCCTTGATTTTTTCATTCCCGAGAAAGTGCTTAAATTCCATACTTGCCTTTACAATTTGCGGAACTCGTCCACATTGATCACAAACGCCACAGCGCCGTATTCCTCCACGTCCACCGGCTGGCGCAGCAACGAGCCTTCCAGCGTGCTGGCCACGCCCACTTGGCGCACCACCCGCTTGGTCACATGCTTGCCCAGCACATCGAACAGCTGATCCACCTTGTGATCCTCCGTGCCGATAAACAGCGTGGTGTGCCCATCGGCCAAGAACTGACCGGTGGTGGAGATACGGGAGGAGGAAAAGCCCTCCTTCGTAATCGCATCCAAAACTTTGGAAACATCTTTATTGGAAATTACAGCCATAACCAGCTTCATATAAACATCCATCCTTTCCGTTAATGCTTCCTATTATACGCCTTGGTTCGCAACTTTACAACTATCTGTATTATTACTTCAAATAAAATTTACAATTTGTACTTATTTAGACAAATTTCACCTTTTTTGGGGTTAAATCACCGCTGCCAGTGCCACCACCACCGGCATGGTAACAATGGAAAACAGCGAGGACTGGGCAGCCAACTCGCTGCCCAAGGCGGCGTCATTGTCGTACTTGGCCGCATACATAGCCGTATTGGTGGCCGTAGGGGCAGAGGCGGAGATGACCATAGCGATCAGCAGATCACCCCGCACACCGCACAGGTAAAACAGCCCCACCATACACAGGGGGATCACTGCCAAACGCATCAGGGAGCAAAAGTACAGCTCCTTTTTGGCGAACATACGCTTCCAGTCCGCATTGGCAAGAAAGGTGCCGAAAATCATCATGGCCAAGGGCGAATTACAGTTGCCCACCATCTCCATGGGCCGCAGGATCACCTGGGGCAGACTGGGCTGCAAAAAGAACAGCGGCAGCCCGATGAGCACCGCCATGGAGCCGGGATTCAGCACCAACCGGCGCAGGTCGATCTTGGCGGTATGGCCGCTGATCTCATAAATGCCGTAGGTAAAGGCCACCACATTAAAAACAGCCACATAAACGGAGCAGTAGAACACGCCCTCCGAGCCAATCACTGCCAGAGCCAAAGGCAGCGCCAAAAAGCTGGCGTTGGAGAACAGCATACCGTAGCGGTACACGCCCCGCTCCATGGGACTGCGGTGGCGAAAGCACAGCTGTCCCAGCACGCCGCCCACCAGGTGGGTGGCAAAGGCGCACACAAACGCCAAAAGAATACCCCGCACATGGTCCGGAGTATACGCCATGGTCATAAATGTATAAATAATGGCAATGGGCAGCACGATATTAAACAGCAGGTCGATCACCCGCTTGGCGTCCGCCTGGCGAAACACGCCCAACTTATCCGTCACAAAGCCGATTAGAGAGATCAGGTACAGCATCAGTACCTGACCGGCCACGGTCTTTAGAGTTGCAAAAAACAAAGGCACGCTCCTAATCCGCTGCGCTGCGGCGGCGCAGATCCTGCACAAAGGCCAGGGCAAATACACCCAGCAATAAATCCGCCGGGCCGAAATACATGCTGCCGTTCAACAGACCCCGGTGCCCGGTAAACAGTACGGACAGTCCGGGCAATGCCAGCACACAGCCGCACACAAACACCAGCAGGCCAAAGAAAACCACCGCACGCCCTGCATGGCGGGAGGTAACCACCGCCGTTGCAAAGGATAAGAGAAACAGCAGCAGCGCCACCAAAAACAGCACCTCGCACACCGTCTGGGTATCTACCAGCACACTGACCATCTTAGCTAAAATGGTCAGCAAACGGCAAAGCCCCCACAGCGCCGGCACAAAGTGAAAGAAGCGGAAAGCGCGAAAATCATACCGTCCGCCCCCATAGCTGCGCCCTACAACAAAATAGTAGGAGCAACTGAGTAAAGCAAACAGTGCCGTCAGCCCTTCGCTAACCAGGTCATTCCACTGTAAATAAACCGCACCGTCCGTCAAGTCGTAGCACAAAAAGCAGCGGTAAATAAAATCAAAAAAGAACGCCACAGACACCAGATAAGACACAACGGTCAGCCTGCGGCTGCCGCCGTTTGCAGCCACCGCCACTGCCGTATGGCTTTGGTGCAGGGCACACACAGTGCAACACACACCGGCACACAGCAGCAAAGCATACAGCCCATAAGTCAACGGCGCACCGGCAGCTGTGACCCGCCCGGTACTGCCGTCCGTAAAAAGGAGGAGCTGAACAAAGCGCAATACCACCGCCGCCCCGGTGATCGCAAAAGTCAGAATCCAAGGGATCAGTTGGGGTCTGGTACGCACTTTTTCGCTCCTCTTTCGTTCAAAATCAGCCCTGAACCTCTCGGTCCGCCGGGGCAATGTACGTTCTGGCGTGGGACACGCTCTTGTATGCCGGACGCATAATTCGGCCGCCGGAAATCAGTTCCTCCAGCCGATGGGCGCACCAACCGGCAATACGGGCGGTGGCAAACAGTGGGGTAAACAGATCCTCCGGGATCTTCAGCACCTTGTAAACCAAACCGGAGTACAGATCTACATTGGCGCACATAACCTTGTCGTCGCCCTTTACCTCGGCAAACACCTCCGGGGTCAGCATCTCCACATTCTCCAAGGTTTTAAACTCTTTTTCAAATCCGGCCTCATAAGCCAGCTTGCGGGCATTGGATTTTAAGATCACCGCGCGGGGATCTGATTTGGTATAGACTGCGTGACCCATACCGTAGATCAAACCGGAGCCGTCACCGGCTTCTTTATTCAGGATTTTAACCAGGTAATCTTTCACCTGCTCCGGCTTGGTGGGGTCTGCCACATGGGCAATAATGTCCTCCATCATGTGCGTCACCCGAATGTTGGCGCCGCCATGGCGAGGACCTTTCAGGGAGCCGAAGCCGGCCGTAATGGCCGAATACGTATCCGTACCGCTGGAGGTAAGCACACGGGTAGAGAAGGTAGAGTTGTTACCGCCGCCGTGGTCCGCATGGAGCATTAAGCAAATGTCCAGCAGTTTGGCCTCTTCGCGGGTAAATGTCTTGTCCACCCGCAGCTGATTTAAAATGTACTCCGCCATGGTCTGCTCCTTGTTGATCGGGTGCAGGAACATGGTCTTGTTGTAGAATGTACGGCGCTTGATCTGATAGGCGCTGTTCATAATGGTTGGGGTCTGAGCAATCAGCTGCAAGGACTGACGCAGCACGTTGGGAATGGAGGTATCGTCCGGGTTCTCATCAAAAGAGTAAAGGGACAAAATGCAGCGCGCCATCTTGTTCATAATATCCTTGGAGGCATGCTTCATAATCACATCTTCCACAAACTCGTCCGGCAGTGCCCGGCACTCAGACAGCACCTCGTGGAGAGAATACAGCTGATTGGCAGTGGGCAGATTGCCAAACAGCAGCAGCCACACCACTTCCTCATAGCCAAAGCGGTCCTCGGCAATGCAGTTGTCCACCAAATCACGAATGTCATAACCACGGTAAGACAACTTGCCGTCCGTAGGAATCCGCTCGCCGTCTAAAATATAATAACCCTCTACCGAGCAAATACGGGTCAATCCGGCCATCACGCCGGTGCCGTCGCTGTTGCGCAGGCCCCGCTTTACCTGATAGCGTTCAAAATCGTGGGCATTGATATAGTTATTCTTCCCCAGCTCCTGGCACAAGTTGGACAGTGCGTCCATGGAGATGGGCGAAATATAATTGGAAGCCACAAAATCGCTCCTTTCAAACATACATTTAGAACAATCATTATACAATTATAATAGACAAATGTCAAGTTATCTGAAAGGAGAGATCCGCTTTGAAAAAAGTATTGATCCTGTTTGCTCTGCTGTTTTTGCTCACATTCGGTGTGCCCATGTTCGCCGCGTTTCACACCCAAGGCAGCAGTGATCTGGTAAGCCTGCTCCACTCTGCGGTGCTGACGGCGCCTATTCTCTGATGGAATTATCGTTAATTTTCGTAATCCGGCAATGGCAGACAGCCTGAATCACCGAGGCAGAGAACGCGCGGTTCCAGTCCGCTTTAGCCGCTGCATACCCCGCCGGGTCCGACATTGCCAGCCGCGCCCCAACCTGCACGCCGTCGCATCCGGCGGCCTGCAAGCAGGCGTAAGCCCCGGTGCACAGGTCCACCAGCTTTTGCTCCGCCAGGTGCTCTATGACGGCAATGGCGCGATTATCTATGGTACTGATATAGCCCTTTTGCACTTCGTCCAGCATCAACTGCGTTCGCACCGTTACCCGAAACACCGTGCGGCCGTTCTCTATGGCGCTCCGTGCCCTCACCTTGCAGGACACCAGTTCCACCCCGATATGCCCCAGCTTGTCATTTTGCAGGGTTAGCAGTCCGCTTTTAATCTTACCGTTCATCAGGAGGATGCCGAAAGTATCGTCCATATCCGCCGTGGCGGTCATCTTGCCCCCGTCAAACAGCGCCAACCCTTCAAAAGCCGTATGTGTGCCCGCTTTCTTTAACAGCGGCAAATAAATATCCGAGGTAGGACTGGCAAAGCGGCGCAGCGCGTCATTAACGGACACCACCGCGCCCATACCGCTATCCTGCCCATTCTGCAACAGGTGCACCATATTTGCGCTGGGCACCAAAGCGTCGTCTTCCTTACTCTGCAGCAGCGCCTTGGCATTACCGTCTGCCACACACAGCAGCACATCCGGCCGACTGGCGGCGCTGCGCACAAAGTAATCCATATTGTCGCCCACCCCGTGCCGTGCCACGCTGCTGCTGAACACCGTAATCTTGTTCTGCCCTAAAAACAAATTGCGGGACAAGTCCTCGGACAGTTTAGACAGCGCCTGGGAGATACCGGTGCCGCTCTCTGCGGTATTGATGGTAATATTGCCGGACAGAGCCTCTGAGCCGTTGCCGCTCTTGGTCATATTCAAGGTCTGCACCGAGACGGACACTCCATTGGCCGCCTGGTCAATGCTCATGCCCTCCACCACCGCCAAATCGCTCAAGGTGTGCCGCCCGGAGCAGCCGCACAGCGTAGCCGCCACCAGCAAAAAGCAAAGAAGCAGCTTAATGGTTCGTCTCATTTGTACCACGCGCCTTTCTGTGCCCCAGTAGCCAAACCAGGGGAATGAGAGAGGAAAACACTGCAAAGGGCACCACTGTGATCAACGGCGAGTGCTGACCCACAGTCATCAACCGTCCCAGCACACAACTGACGGCAAAGGCCGCCAAGCCGGTGCCCAGGCACTTGCCCTTGTGCCCACCACTGCCCGGCAGGGTCACTGCCGCACAATAAATCAGCAGTGCCGCCTTAATAAAGATAGCAAAGATCCAAAAGCCGGTATACAGCGCGTCCATACGCACCATTGAGCCACTGCCTGCTAGCTGAGAGAGGGTATAAATCGGAAACGCCTGTAACCCGGCCGCATCCCCCATCACGCCGATGGCAAAGAGAAACAGCAGGCTCGTAGTCAGGTACGAACACCCCATAGCGCCATAAAAGGCACCAAAGCGCCGTCCGCCGATGACCACCCGATCCGCCAGCACCAAAAAGATCGCAATCTCTGCCGTATTGGCAGACAGCACCACGCCGTTTCGCACCACTTCACCCACGGTATTGCTGCCTGGCGGAAACAGGCTGAACCATTGGAAGTGCTGCACATTAAAGCCCAGCACCACCGCTACCACAAGCACAATCAGGCAAAAGGCGAAGCCGGAAAAACGAGACAGTCCTTGCAGCCCAACCAACGCCCCATACACCGCAAATAGAAGAATCAGCAAGGCAAATCCCCAACTTTTGGCCTCCGGATTCAACTGAGCAGAGGCGAAGTAGGCAAAGCGGCTCACATTGATCCCCGCCAAGAAGATAAAATTACAGGCATAAAGAGTGCCCAGCGTTCTGTGCGCCAACGGTGAGCAGTTCCGCTGCACACAAAGAAGCGCGGGCACCGCAAACAACAGGGAAAGCACCAGCGCTACCCCCACGCTCATCAGCATTTGGGTAGACAACTTACCTGCCATAATAGACTGCACATGGGTCAGGCTCACCACCAGGCGGCTGATATACAGCATGGCAAACAGACTGAACGAAGAAATTTTGCTGTTATTCACACTGGTCAATATGCGCACCCCGCAGATCCTGTACCCGCACCCGGCGGCGGGCCAGCTTGGTCCAACTTTCCCGATAAAACACATCGCCCAGGGAGCGCACATTTAGCGGCGCGATGGGGGCGGCGTACGGCACGCCGTAGGGGCTGAGACTGCAAATATTCACAAACAGCGCCGCCATGCCCAGCATCAGACCGTAAAGTCCGGTGAGTCCCCCGGCCAGGATAAACAAGAGCCGCAGCACCGACACGCTGTCATACAGTGGAAACGCCACATAAGAGGCAATGGCGGTAATGGCGATAATCACCAAAATAGGCGCGCCGATCAGCCCGGCAGACACGGTGGCCTCACCGATAACAATGGCGCCGATGATAGACACCGCGTGGCCGACGACCTTGGGCAACCGCAGCCCCGCCTCCCGCATGATTTCATAAAAGATCAGGGTCATAATGGCCTCATTCATCAGGGACAGCGGGGTGCGAAACTCTGCCGACGCAATGGTAAACAGCAAGTTGGTGGGAATCAATTCTTGATGAAAGGTGCCCAGCGCCACATACACCCCGGGCAAAAATACGGAAATGCCAAAGCTGAAATACTTCAGCAGCCGCACAAATCCGCCGAAAAACGGCGGATAATCATAATCATCCAAAGACTGAAAATTATCGCTGAAAAGATACGGCACATAAAGCACAAAGGGCGTGCCCTCCACCAGTACCGCCACCCGGCCCTCATAAAGCTTGGACGCCAACACATCCGGGCGCTCCGTGGTGCCTACGGCAGAGAAAAAGGAACGCATATTTGTGTCTAAAAAGGGCACCAGTTCACCGTAATCCGCCACCGTGTTCAAATGCGCGTCCTTTAGCCGCTGCTCCACCGCATTCACCAATTCCGCCGCGGCACGGTCATCCAAAAAAGCCAGTACCACCGGGGTTGGGGCGGCGGTGCCCAGCTGGATTTGGCGCAGCTTTAAGTGATGGGTTTTCATGCGCTTGCGCAGCAGCGCCTTGTTGTCGTTCACAGACTCCACAAAGCACTCTTTGGCTCCGCGCACATTGCTTTCGCTCTCCGGCTCGTCGGTACTGCGTTTGGTCCAACCCTGAATACCCATGACCATAGCCCGGGGACAGCCGTCCAACACAAACACGCAAAAGCCGCTCATCAAATAATAGTAAGCATCCTCAAAGGTCTCTGCCTCTTTCAGCTCTACCGACTGCACGCAGGTGCGCATCAGCTGGCGAAACTGCTCGCCGGGCGTGCGGGCCTTCACCTGTGCGCCCAGCACCGGTCCCATAATCATCTGCCCCAGCTGCAAAGAATCCACCAATCCGTCCATCACAGCGAAAAAGCACTTGCGACCGCCGGTTTCCGCCTCCTTGAGCAAAAAATCCGAGCAGTCCGCAAAGTCCGCCTTAAATTTCTGTACATTATCGTTATATTGGCGCCTAAGGTTTTCCAATTTCTATCACCCGTACTAATTTTGGCATAACCGGGGGATTTATTCACAAAATACAACCGGTGATTGAAATGACAGTAACTCTTATTCGCGCACTGCTGATCTACTTTACCGTCATTCTGGCTATGCGGATCATGGGCAAGCGCCAGATCGGCGAGCTGAACCCCCACGAGCTGGTCATTACCATATTGGTAAGCCAGATTGCCTCCATTCCCCTACAAGACAACACCATGCCCCTGGCCAACGCCTTTTTGCCCATGCTGCTACTGGTAAGTCTGGAAATTCTCGCCTCCGTGGCGTCCATGAAAAGCCTGCGGCTGCGAAACCTGCTGCAAGGGCGACCCATCTTTCTCATACGCCACGGCAAACCGGATCAAAAGCAAATGCGTCGCCTGCGCTTTACCGTAGACGATTTGATAGACGCCCTGCGCCAAAAGGATGTATTTGATCTGTCCACCGTGGAGGAAGCGGTGGTCGAGACCAACGGCAGCCTGTCCGTGCGGCTGCGTACGGAGGAAAGCCCGGTGACGCCCAAACAGTTGGGCGTACCGACGCCGGACAACGGCTTTCCCATTCCCGTAGTCACCGACGGCCACATTGTGCCGGAATATTTCGGTGACCAAGTGCAGGACACAGCAGCCATTGCCAAGGCGCTGCAAAAGGAGAGCCTGCGCCCCGGTGAACAGCTGGTGGTGACCATAGATGACAGCGGCACCGTCTTTGCCGTAAAAAAGGAGAGAAAAAAATGAAGCGCACATGGTTTGCCATTTTGTTTTTGCTGCTGGTGGCAGGGCTGTGTATCTTTGAACAGCACACGGTCAAGACCACCTTTGAAAATATGGAGACCCTACTGCAAAGCATGGACGCAGCCGCCGCAGAAGAGAATTACCCGGAGGCAGAACGCAAGGCCCGCCAACTGCAAAACATTTGGACCGCCCGCTACCCTACCCTGTGCGTGCTCATGGAGCACCGCGCTTTACAAGAGGCGGGGGTAACCCTGGGCACCCTGCAACCCTTGGCTGGGGACGAAAGCGACGATCTGCGCCCTACCATTCGCCAGTGCCAAACGGAACTGGCAGAGATCTACGACAACAGCAAGGTAACGGTGGGCAACATCTTTTAGCAACACAAAAGCGAACGATATAAAAATCGTTCGCTTTTTTATCGTTATTCACTTTTGGCGTTCTTATACTTCTCCGCTTGCAGGCGGAACATATAAGCATAGGTGCCGTCTGCCGCCATCAGTTCACTGTGCGAGCCGCTCTCTATGATCCGTCCCTGCTCCATCACATAAATTTTATCCGCCTGCACCGTGGTGGACAACCGGTGAGAAATAAAGATCACCGTCTTGTCCCGGGCAGCCTCCAGCATAGCCCGGTTCAGCTGGTATTCCGCCACCGGGTCCAAGTTGGCAGAGGGCTCATCCAGGATCACAAAGGGGCAGTCCTTGTAGAAGGCCCGCGCCACCGCCACCTTTTGGCTCTCGCCACCGGAAAGCATCAGTCCGTCATCGTCAAACTCCCGCAGCAGCTGGGTGTCCACCCCTCGGGGCAGCGGTCGCTGAAAGCCGCTGTGGTCCAGCGCACGGCGCACCCGCTCCGGGTCAAACTGCGGACTGAGCGCCACATTCTCCCCTACCCGACAGGCAAACAGCTGGAAGTCCTGGAACACCGCCGCAAACCGATCCCGATGGCTTTGCAGGGTGCAGTCCCGAATGTCTTGCCCACCAATCAGGATCCGTCCACCGGAGGGTTCATACAGCCGCAGCAGCAAATTGGTCAAGGTGGTCTTACCGGCGCCGTTGTAGCCTACCAGGGCGATCTTCTCCCCCGGGTGAATGGTCAGGTTAATATCCTGCAAAACAGGCGCCGCCCCACCGGGATACGTAAAGGTCAGGTGTTCCAGCTTGATCTCGCCGGACCGACTTTTGGGCGCCGCCTGCGCTCCGTCCTGAATGGTGGGTTCGGCGTGGAGAAAGGCCCGGTACTTCTCGATCAGCTTGGCCCGTTCGTCAAACTGGGCAACGCCCCACACGGTGAGGAAATTCAGGCTCATGGCGATGGCATAGGCGCCGTTAAAGCTGGCCACAAAATCCCCGGGGCTGATCTGGTGGCGCACCAGCACCAGGTAGCCCAGATACATGGGCAGTACAAACATAAAGCCCAGCACCTGCACGCCGGTCTCCTGGAGCAGATAGCGGCGGGTGATCTTGCCGAAATATTTCTTTTGGCAGGCGATCACATCCTCCGCCGCTTGGTCGTAGCGCTCCATCAGCAGCGGCGCAATGCCGTTCATACGCACCTCTTTGGCGTAATCCTGCAAGTAAAACAGCCGCTGGAAGTAGTCTGATCGCCGATGATAGCGGGTGTTCTCTACCTGGCGTTGCACCTGCAAGTTGCTAATGGCCTTGCTTAGGGGCAAAAACAGCAAAATAGACGCCAAAATAATCACCAAACACAGCGGGTCAATGGTCAGCAGCACAGAGGAAATGGCAATCAACGAGATCAAGTTGCCAAAGTACCGGCGCACCAGGCCCAACAGGTTTTGGATGTTGTCGCCGGAGGACTCAATGGTCAGAATAAAGCGGTTGTAAAATTCCGGGTCATCATAAGACGCCAGGTCCAGCTCCGCCGCCTTGGCATACAGCCGCCGGTTCAGCCGGTAATAGGCTTTCTCCCTTTGCACATTCCAAAAGAACTCCCGATACAAATAGGACGCCAGCCGGCACAGCGCCAGCAGCGCCACCACACCGGCCACCACGGCGTACAGCCGCTTTAAGTCCCCACCGGAGGTGACAATGTCGATCACATACTTAACCCCCAGCACGCTGACCAGCTGGCCGGGCAGCACCGTCAGCACGCCCCATGCCAGCTCGCCGATCACCAGCGCCGGGGAGGCTGCAAACAGCAGCCGCAAAAAGTAGAATAAATTGGAGAACATGGAGTGCTCTCCCGCATGCTTAGGCTTGCGCACCGGCGGCACCCCCTTCCTGCTTGTAACCGGAGGCTTGCAGGCGGAACATATCCGCATACAGTCCGTTTCGCTCCATCAGCTGCCGGTGGGAGCCGCTCTCCTGCACCTGACCGTCGGCCAGCACCAAAATGCGGTCGCTGAGCACCGCGCTGGACAGCCGGTGCGAGATAAAGATCACCGTCTTGTTCTCTGTCACTTGCAGCAAATTCTCATACATTTTATACTCCGCCACCGGATCCAGGGCGGAGCTTGGCTCGTCCAGCACGGCGATCTGGAAGTCCCGGGCAAACAGCCGGGCGGTGGACACCTTTTGATTTTCGCCGCCGGACAGACCGGTGCCCGCCTCGTCAAACTCTCGGGTCAGCACCGTGTCCGCCCCCCGGGGCAGTGAGGCAATTTTGTCCCACACACCACTGTGGCGCAGTGCCTGCTCTGCCAGAGCTTTTTCTGCCGGGGTACAAGCGTGGCCGATTACATTCTCGTTGACGGACAGGGCAAAGTTTTTATAATCCTGGAACACGGTGCCAAAGGCAGCCCGCAGCTGCTCCAGGTCATATTCCGGCAGCGGCTTGCCGTTATAGAGAATTTGGCCGCCGGTAGGGTCGTAAAACCGCAGCAGCAGCTTGACCAGCGTGGATTTGCCGGCGCCGTTAATGCCCACCACCGCCAGGGTCTCGCCCTGCCGCAGGGTAAAGTTCACATCGTGGAGCACCCGTCGATCGGTGCCCGGGTAGGTAAAGTCCACATGGCAAAATTCCAGCGTCTCCAGCGGCGGCACCGGCAGAGGACCGGATACCACCTGGGGCTGATAGTCCAAAAACTCCCGCAAATTCTGAAAATACAACGCCATCAAGGTCATTTCGTCAAAGCACTCGGTGGTGTCCAGAGTAGACTCCCGCACCGCGTTAATGCCGGAGGCCACCACGCTAAAGCCGGACACGGTCAGCCCGCTGCCCTGCACAAAGCTGTGGCAGGCAAAGGCATAAGTGCCCAGCACCGGCAGCAGCTCACCAAGCAGGCTGCTGACTACGCTGTACAAAAACAGCCGCACGCCGTAGTCCCTCAAAATGCGCACATTAGCCTTGGTGGCCGCCTCCATACGCCGAACCATCACGGCAAAGATATTGGAGGTGCGCATATCCTTGGCGTACTCTCGCAGGTACACCGTGCGCTGCACATAGGCTTGCATTCGTTTGTTGGCGGTCATGGACATATCCCGCCGATAGACGCACTTGCTCTTATACACCTCTACGGCAAACACAAAGAACACCGGCACCAAAAACAGCAGATACAGCGGGTGCACCGCCGCCACGGTGGCCATCACGCACACCAGCGCCACCACATCCGCCACAAAGGCAGAAAAATCAAAGCAGATCAGGTCAAAAAAGCTGTTGGTGGTCACCATGGTTGCCCGCTGATATTTGTCGTAGAATTCCGGGTTCTCATAACAGGCCACATCCACAGACAGCGCCTTTTCAAAGATCCGGTCGTTCAGCAACTTCAGCACCCGCTTGGTCGCGCACTTCTCCATGCGCCTACCCTCCCACTGGGCCACCTTCACCACCAGCGCCAAAAGGGCAAACACCGCCAGCTCCCCCACATAAGTGCGAAAGTTACCGCTGCCGGTGATCACATCCAGCAGGATCTTTAAGAACAAAATATTCTGCAAATAGCGGGAAAACACCGCATACAGCCCCTCTTGCAACAGATAGCCGATGAGCAGGCGCTTGTCCGTCTGCCACACCAGGCGCAGGGCATAGATCACATTTTTCAGCACAGGAACCTTGAACTGCTCCTCTGTTATTTGCATATAGGGCATTCTTTTCTCTCCAAATCACGGGCCGCCGCCCGCCGTTCTTGGTAAAAGGGTAGCATATTCCACCGGCACTGTCAAATGAAAAGGAACCCGACTGCCAGCCGCGTTCCTTTTGTTTTACTTATTCTGTATAAAGTGCTGTTATTTGCTGTAAGAGTCAATACGGATCAGGTCCGCCTCGCTAAGGGGAGGCTGTTCCAGCGCAGCCAAATTCTCCAGCAGTTGCGCCTTGGAGTGCACGCCCACCAGCACGGAGGTGACCCCCTTTTGCTGCCACAGCCACTGGATTGCCAGCTGAGAAAGGGTCTCGCCCCGGTCTTTTGCCAGCTGATAGAGTTTTTCAATCTGCTGGGCACGGTGCTGATCATAACCCACATGGGCTTGCAGCTTATCGTTGCCAAACAGGCGGGCGCCCTCCGGGATGCCTTTGGCGTATTTATCCGACAGTTGCCCCTGGGCCAGCGGCGAAAAGCAGATCACGCCCTTGCCCTTGTCCCGGGCTTCTTTCAGCAGCTTGTTTTTCTCCACTGTACGATCAAAGATAGAATAGCGATTTTGGTTGATGACAAAGGGCGCTTGCACATCGTCGCACTTGTGGTACATACGGTGCATGGTCTTGCCGTCATAATTGCTCATACCCACATACAGGGTCTTGCCCCGGCGCACCAGATCCGCCAGGCACAGAGCCGTCTCCTTCAGCGGCGTGTCCGGGGTCATGCAGTGGTGGTAAAAAATATCCACATACTCCAGCCTCATCCGTTGCAAGCTCTGGTCCAGGGAAGCAGTCAGATACTTGCGGCTGCCGCCCCGACCACCGTAAGGGCCCGGCCACATCTCATACCCGGCCTTGGTGCTGATGATCAGCTGATCCCGGTAAGGGCGCAGATTTTCCTTGAATATGCGGCCAAAGTTGATCTCTGCCCGCCCCGGCTCCGGCCCATAATTATTAGCCAGGTCAAAATGGGTCACCCCATGGTCAAAGGCCGTTAGAATGATCTCTTTCATGGTATCGTAATCGTTGTTCACGCCAAAGTTCTGCCACAGCCCCACAGACAGCGCCGGCAGCCGCAAACCGCTTTTGCCGCACCGGTTATAGGGCATTGTCTCGTAGCGTGTTTCGCTGGGTTCATACATTTTGCTCACCTCCCCTGCATTTTACCATACCCATCGTTCTCTGTAAAGAGCGCAAAGGGCTTTCCTACCGGGTGTTAAAAAGAGCAGACATAATGTCTGCTCTTTTTGTGCAATGATTCGTGTGGTTTACACGGTGTGGGTGCGCTTTTTCCGGCGGGATACCAAGCAAATGAACGCACCGCCGCTTAGCAGCAATACGGTCACAACGCCGCTGTCCCCACCGGTTTGGGGCGATTTGGCAGTGCCTGACAGTTTGGCCGTTACGGTATCTGCCTGCTTGATTTCTTTGGTAGCCGCAGCATCGGCAAAATACTTGCCGCAGTCTTCACAGTACCAATACTCAATATTGCCCCCGGCAGTCTTTGTTGCCGCCTTTGCGTCGATATGCTTAAGGTTGGCGTGATGATTCCCATCCAGGTCACCGAAAGCCTTTCCGCAAACCTCGCAAACCGCCCTTTCGGTACAGGTCGCCTTGCCGCCGGTATGCCCGTCGTTGACCGTTACGGTCATTTCGGCGGTGTTGCCCGCCCTGTCGGTGACGATGATTCTCTGCTCACCGTCCGCCGGAGAGAGGGTAAAACTGTTGTTTTTGTCAAGCGTGACCTCCGTGCCGTTTACGGTAACAGTGTCCACATACTTTTCGTCAATGGTGACCGTCTGTGCTTCACAGTAGATCTTGCCGTTTTCTATGCCGGTGATGACCGGCTGAACATTGTCAAGCGTTATGCGATCGGAACGAAGGTATGTTATGTTCAGGCTCTCATCAACGAGCATTGCATAAACAATATATTCCCCGTTGGGGTTTATGCGAAACGGCTCCTCATATCCGCTGAATACAAGAGATTGAAGCTCCGCCTCGGAAAGATCCTGATCGGTCACCAAATAGGAGATAAACACGGTTCCGCTGTTGTCGGCGGCGTTTATCGTCACCGTCTGCGTATCCTTAAAGAACAGGCCGAAGGTGATTTTATTCAGGAATTCCTGCCATTTGTTGGTGCCTATGACAATTTCGCCCGTGGGCTTTTCAATGTCTTTCCACCGTGCTTTGAGCGTTATATTCTCGGCGGGCATGGTTTCGGGAATTTCCCTGTCCCAGCCCATAAAGGTGTAGCCCTCTCTTGTCGGGTCGGCGGGGACGGTAATATTCGTGCCGTAGTCCTGCGTTATGGTAATATCCGCTTTGCCGTTTTCGGGTTTGACTGTGATGGTATATTGATTGATCTCCCACTTTGCCCAGTATTCCTTATTGCCCGTTCCTGTACCGCCGATTGCCGTAACAGGAGAGCCGGTCAGATTTTCATTGTCATACCAGCCCTTGAACGTGTGGCCTGTATAGATCATATCGTCGGCTGTCGGGAGTGTTGCACCCACGCCATAGGTGTATCCGGTGACATTGCCGCTGTTGATGGTGCCGCCGTTGGGGTGCAGTGTGACGGCATAGGTCGGGACTGTCCACTGCACTGTCAGTGCTGTCACATCAGCAGGAACGCTGTCACCGGGAACGTAGAATTTACCGTTGCTTCCGAGCCACATGAAGTAGCTGCCTGTATTTCCGGCCGGACGGGTCAGGCCGTCGGACGCAGGCGCGGTAAACTCGCTGCCGGTTTTCACGATGATTTGAATATCCTCGGAGCTATTACCCAGCGTGCCGCCGCCAAGGTCAAGGGTAACGACCTTCAGTCCGTCAGAACCCAGTGTGTCAGGGTTCAGGATTTCAAGCACGGGGCGGAAAACGACATTCGGGTCGGAGCTCGCAGCATTGTCGATGCCCCAGAGGCGGGCCGAAATGAACCCGCGAACCGCACGGAACGACGAGTTGTATCTTGTTGTGTCCTGCCCCCACGAATATATGCCATTCCAGTTTTTGATGTAGCCGCTGTTCTTGTTCAGCATTGTGTCCCATTCGTTGCTTTGGGGCACGCCGCGTTGGGAATCGTCCCAACCTGTAGCGTTACTTCCCACAGACGGTGCGCGCAGGGTATAGTCCACGCCGCCGCTGGCATAATTTTTGCCGAAAATCAGACTTTTCGTATTTAAGTCATCCCAGCTTACCGTATGCGTTACGGCATAGTCCGCCACAAACAGGCTGTGGGGATATTTGTTCTGCTGTGCATACGCCTGGGTGGTTGCCGTCTCCGATGTGAGCTTGTAGGCGTTCACCGTGCCCACATAGGTAAACGGCACATAGTGCAGGGTGCTGTCCGGCAGATTGCTGTTTACCGTTCCGGAAATATTCATTGCCGACAGGTCGAAATAGTATCTGCCGCCGGGGGCGAGGGTAAACTGCTCGTCAGGCTGATTTTCCACCGTCAGCGTGCCGTTGACCTTGTTAAGCGAATACCGCTCGCCCCAGCCGGATTTGAGGGTGGCAGCGGGAACAACAGTGTAGGTTCCGGGCATATTGCGTGCCGTGGCCGCCGTGACTTCCTCGTTGTTTGCGTCAAGCAGTTGGTAGCCCAGAGCATTGTCCAGCACCGTATCCCGGTCGTCCTTGCGTCCTTCGCTGTTCAGCAGGCCGGTACAGGTCACAAGGTCTGTTGGCAGTGCATCGCCCTCGGTGATGGTTGCGCTGCCAGCCGTCACGGTGAGGGGGCGCGTACGGACAGCACCGCCGGTGACAGCCCCCCTGGAAACTTTAGACGATGCCATTGTCGTATCGGAAACATACAGAAAGTCGATACAAGTTACGCGTGCGCCTGCCTTGATGGCTCGGATGTGGACGGTGTAGATAGACTTCCCCGGTTCGCTGGTGGTGTCGGTGGTCTCTTTATAAATTTCAAACATCTGGGGGTCCTGTATCAGCGCGGACCAGACGCCGTTTTCACCGGGGTTATTCACCCGGCACGTGTAAGTATAGGTATCTCCGTAGAGCAACTCATCATCGAAATAGACCGGTCCCCTAAAGCCTGCATTGAGATACTGGCGCACGGTCAGCGGAGCGGAAATGGGCGCGTAGTCATCGCTGGTGATGGTGACGGTATAGGTCTCTGATTTGGGTACTGGTTCCGTGGTGTTTTCGGTTTTCGTGCAGTTCAGCGTACCGTCGCTGTTTACATTCACACTAACCGGAATGGAGGGAGAAGTAGGCGGCGTGACCGCAGTGATTTTCGCTCCCTTTGGCGCCTTGCCCGGATGGAAGAAATCCGCCGCCGTCCATGTACCATTTAGAATGTCATAGTAGCCGCCGCCATCAGAACTGAGGTGAATCCAGATCACGGGGTCTACCAGATCCTCCGCGCAGTCCGCGGCAAACGCCGTAGTCGGCACAAGGCAGAACAGCATACATAGGGCGAGCAGGATACTGAGTATTCGTTTTTTCATTTCTTGCTACCTCCGTTTCCGTATAGGTCGGCTCAGTCAAGAGCGATGAGTGTAACAGAGCCTCTGAATGAAAGCAGATAGGTCTTGTAATCACCTTGCTCCAGC
>ERZ1035032.660-NODE-660-length-25975-cov-15.055285_pt1 | contig 25975 bp, 18 predicted proteins | sample MGYA00520693_ERZ1035032 | MGnify/ENA primary metagenome ERZ1035032 (study PRJEB33766, sample SAMN09781740) | gut metagenome | biome: gut microbiome | host: Homo sapiens | place: Madagascar | study: EMG produced TPA metagenomics assembly of the PRJNA485056 data... | reverse complement strand
TCACCTCGTCGATATCCTTGTAGGCTGAGGCGGCCTCCTCAAGGTCCTTCGGGCCGCGGATGGCGTGCACGATGCCCTTGACGTTGAGCTTGGCGATCTCCTCCTCAAGGCTTAGGGTACGCACGGCCTCGGTGCGGGACATCGCCCTGCCGGCTCCGTGGCTGCAGGAGAGGAACGAATCGGGATTCCCGAGACCTTCCGTGATGTAGGACTTTGTGCCCTGGGAACCCGGGACGATGCCGATCTCACCGACTCCTGCCCTTGTCGCTCCCTTACGGTGAACGATGACATCCTCCCCGAAATGGTTCTCCCAGGCCGCATAGTTGTGCGCGATGTTTATCATAGGTTCAAACTCAGCCTCCGGAACCACATCCTTGATCACCTCGCAGATACGGTCCATCATCAGTTTCCTGTTGGCCAGCGCGAACTGTATGCAGTACTGCATCTCGTTCCAGTAGCGTCCGCACTCATCGGACTTCACCGGAAGGAACGCCAGACCATTGTCCGGATCCGTCTTGGAGAACCACATAGCGTTCAGCCTCTCCGCCAGACCGCTGTAGTGGTCGCAGACCAGCTTCCCAAGATTGCGGGAACCGGAATGGATCATTATCCATAGCCAGCCATATTCATCCTTCTGAAACTCGATGAAGTGGTTGCCGCCGCCAAGGGTGCCTATCTGCTTCAAGGCGGATTTGTACTGATTCTTGACGATAGTCATCGAGTCTATGTCAAAGCCTTGCGGCATCAAGGACTCGTCCTGCGCGGTCTTATGCCTGTCCATCCCCAGCGGAATCCTCTTGCGGACGCCACGCATAATGCCTTTCCTCAAGACCTCAGCCGTGATGTCCTCGACACGTACATTGGTCTTCACAGCACACATTCCGCAGCCGATGTCAACTCCCACGGCGTTCGGAACCACAACTCCCTTCGTGGCGAGCACTCCCCCGATCGGCATCCCTACCCCGGCGTGCACGTCCGGCATAAACGCCAGATGGTGGAACACGAACGGAAGCGCCGCAAGGTTGTAGATCTGCCTGTATGCTATCGGGTCAAGAACCTTAGCCCAAATCTTGACCGGAGTGTCATTGATCAAAAACTCGTTCATAGTCATTGAATATTAAAGAGTTTATCAAAAAAATCCATCAGCTATATGCCACCGGCCCAGTGGGGTCCGGTCATTTTCTGATAACTTCAGCAAAGTAAAAGGCCAATCGCGCAATGTTTTTGCGTAGTGAGAAAAATTTACGAAATTTGCCGAAATTGTTACTGAATATGCCTGCGAACAAGAACGCCCTGCTGCGCTACAAGACCATCGACAAATGCCTGAGGAACCGCGCGAGACGATGGACCCTCGAAGACCTTGTCGAAGCCTGCTCCGACGCGCTTTATGAATATTCCGGCAAGGATGAATATCTTTCCGTCCGTACCATCCAGCTCGACATCCAGAGGATGCGCTCGGACGAGCTTGGCTACAACGCTCCGATTGTGGTCCGGGACAGGAAATACTACACCTACGAGGATCCGGAATATTCAATCTCGAATGTGCCGCTGACGGATTCGGACCTGGGGCAGATGAGGGAGGCCGTGGCAGTCCTGAAGCAGCTGTCCGGTTTCGGTGGGTTCTCGGGCGTGGATGACATCGTCGGGCGGCTTGAGGACTATGTGAACGCCGTGAGGGAGGAGCGGAGACCGGCCATATTCCTGGAATCCAACGAGCGGCTGAAAGGCCTGGATCTCATCTCTCCGCTCTATGAGGCGATCGTCGCCCGCCGGCCAGTCCTTCTGACTTATCATTCCTTCAAGTCCCCGAGGGCCAAATCGTTCATATTCAGTCCTTACATTTTGAAGGAATACCGCAACCGCTGGTTCGTCTTCGGCAGAGGCGAGCGGGACAACTACGTCGTCAACCTTGCGCTTGACAGAATCGAGGCCATAGAGGCCGCTCCCGCGGAGGCGAGATTCATCCCGGACGAGAAATTCGTTCCAGAGGAATATTTCAGGAATATGATCGGCGTGACGAAGATTCCGGGGAAGGGCGACCGGGAGACGCTTGTCCGGTTCAAGGCCACGCCGAAATTCGCTCCGTACATCGAGACCAAGCCGCTGCATTCCAGCCAGATGGTCGTGGAGCGGGACGAGGACGGTTCGGTGACGTTCCAGCTTGATGTCTGCTTGAATTTCGAGTTGGAGAAGTCGCTGCTGGAGTTCGCCGACGGGGTGAAGGTTCTGCGGCCGAAGTCCCTTGTGCGGTCGATCGCGGCGAGGCTGCGTCTCGCGGCTGGGCAATATGAATGAATTGCAATTATATAATGATGTTATTATCTTTGCCTTCCACAAATTGAATGACCTAATGACTGACAAGCGAACACAGAACATCAAACAATTCCTTTCGGAACTGTCCGGAAAGGCTTTGGCGTATCTTTTCCCGGGAGTGGACAAGGAGACGATTGATGAACAATCCCATGCACACTTGACAGATGCGGACGTCGCGTATTCTAAAATAGAGTCTCCATTCCCGATGTGCCCACAGCCAAAGGTTCCGGCTGAGGAATCCATCGACTTTGCACAATGGCAGGTTTATTCCGATGCTGTAGATTTGCCAGAGATCGGATGCGGCTCACTACGTCCTTCTGTCGAAGAACGCGAAAATCCACGGACAAAACCTGACTTCACTCGGAAGGCTGCCAACCCAAAGTGCGGCCGGAAGAAAAGAAATATCAATTTCATCCGGGAAAAGCGATACGAAAGAGTTAACGATGATTTATATGACGAAGACCTAAGGCAGTATAGTCAGATTGAGGAACCTGCCGTTCAGGATCTTGAGCCGGACGAGCAGGCCAAGGCTATCCTTGCGGAGATAGAGAGGCTGCAGAGAAAATACGGAATCACGATCGAGGATCTGGAGGCCGTGATTGCCTTCAGGGTGAAGCTAAGCCGCCTGCGCATAACCGAAAAGAAAGCGATTGTGCTGGAGGATTTCGACCACAAGGAGGTGAAGATGGACACGCTGACCAAGGCTGTTTTCCTGCTTTATCTCAAGCACCCGGAGGGGATACGCTACAAGGAACTCTCTGACTATCAGCAGGAACTTGAGGAAATATATTCATCAATCACAGGTCGGGATGATCTTGACAGCATCCGGAAGAGCGTGTCGGATCTTTGCGACCCGCTGAACAACTCCATCAACGAGAAGGTGTCCAAGGTCAAGAAAGCGTTCAAGGATGTGGTGAATGAACATACCGCAAGATTCTACTACATAGACGGGAAAAAAGGAACGGCCAAGAGGATCGTCCTTGACCGTAGCCTTGTACTTTGGGGGTGATGGTTAGTCTGATGAGCGAAGGGTCGCTTCGACAGGCTCTGTGACTCTACTTTCCTTCCTCGCCGGCATCCTCATCAGACGAGCCTGAAAAGAAGTCCGCGACATCGGCAAGAATGGATTTACCGAGATGCATCCTTTTTGCGAATTTAGCCTGAGACTCATTGAATACCATCGACATACACACCATTCCCTCCGGCGTGGCGTCATAGTTCATCGCGTTCTGGATGTTCAGATCCCTCGCCACCTCGACGGCATCCTGGTTAGCGCCGATGTAGGCGAACGTCCAGCCCTTCTTCCTCTGCATCGCGACAAGATTCTTGACGGCCCTTCCTGAATATTCTTGGGAGGAGTTCTCCATCCCGTCCGTGATGATGGTCACCAGAACTCCATCGCCAACCTCAGCCTTGCGGTCAAGTTCCGAGATGGCCTTCCCCATCGCATCGTAGAGCGGAGTGCAGCCGCCAGGCCGGTAATCCTTCTTCGTCAGATCGGCCACTTCCCCCACCGGCACACAGTCCCTGCGGGTCTTCACGCCACTCATACCTTCCCCCTCGAACGTCACGATGGACACGAAGTGCCTCTGCTCCGGGTACTTCTCTTGGTTCTGCCTGATGCCGTTGATCACCTCGTTGATCCCGCTGAGCGCCTGATTGTAGATCGAGCTCATCGAACCGCTCTCATCCAGAACGATGAGGTTGTAGATCTTCATTGTCTTGTTCTCTTCCATAACTGTATATATTAAATTAGGTGAATTGTGTCCTACCTTGTTTCTGACGCAAAGATAGCGGCGCTTCCTCGCATCACCGTAACGTCTGCAAGGCTTGCAGAATCCGGGCGTATTTGGCAATAATTTACTAATCAGAGCTTTAGCTATTCATCTTCAGTCGGCTTGCACTAAAGACAAAAGGCTAAAAGACCGAATATCAACGCGACGCGCTTCACTGCCATATTTTTGCATCAACGAAGAATATCTTTGCACCGTGAAAAGATGTTCAAGGAATATGGAAACAGGTGGAATAAAGGGAAATGACTCGCGGAAGACTCTGCTGGAATGCCTGAGCTCGATTGTGGTGAAGACCGCGACCGGAGCCGAGGACGAAAAGAAGTTCAATCCGAGCGTCTATGAGGATGCGAAGGAAGACATCTCGGAGGCAGGAGCGGTACTCGGGACGACGGAGAGAGAGACGGTCGTCTTCGCCAATATCCTGGAGCAAAGTTGCAGTCGTCATCTCGGGATGGACGATGTGGCCAAAGAGATGGGAATCACTTACATCAAGTCCATGACCTACGAGGCCGAACTAAGCTCTCTGGAAAGGAAGAAGCTGATAAGAAGAAACGAAGACGAGGAGATACTTGTCCCCACCTTCGTCAAGTCGGCACTCGCGCAGAACAAACCCTACGAGAAAGAGGACTATTCCGGACTGGACACAGCCGGGGTTCTTGAGCGTTTCAGGAGAATGTTCAAGATGCGGCAGAAGGATGAGATCAGCGAGAACGACCTCATGAGCGAGTTGGACACACTGATGACAGCCGAAACGCAAAGTCAGTTTGTCCTCGAATGCCGTGACTTGGGATTCCGTGGAGAAAGCGGGGAAATGAAATACTGCGACAGGCTCCTGTTCTACTCACTGGTCTATTTCTTCATCTTCGACAATGATGACAATGTGGGATGGAGCGACTTCGATGGCATTTTTGAATACGCATACTGGAACCTACGCAGGATGAAAAACATGTTCAAGGAAAGGAAACTGAAAGTCGTCACTGAAGGAGTGATCGAGCCGGTCAACGAAGACGGAATCAGAAGTCCGGAATATTTCCACATCAGCAACAAGGTCAAGGATGTCATATTCGCCGAGCTCGGAGGAAGCGGGGCCGACAAGGAATCGAACGGGATGAACACAATCAGACACAACGAGATAGTGGCAAAGGATCTGTTCTACAACACGGAGAACGGCGCTCAGGTCTCAAGGCTCAGGAGCCTGCTTGAACAGGAGAGTTACAGCAAAACCTGCGAGAGGCTTAAAGACAGGGGGCTTAGAAGCGGTTTCACATGTTTGTTCTACGGAAGTCCGGGAACAGGGAAAACCGAGACCGTCTATCAGTTGGCAAGGCAGACTGGCCGGGACATCATCCTCGTGAACGTTCCTGACATAAAAAGCTGCTGGGTCGGCGAGTCGGAGAAGAACATCAAAGGCCTGTTCGACCAGTACCGTAAGAAGGTAGCGAAGTCCACCGTGGCTCCTATTCTGCTTTTCAACGAGGCGGACGCCATCTTCGGAATCCGCCAGGAGGGCGCGACACGGGCGGTTGACAAGATGGAGAACAGCATCCAGAACATCATCCTTCAGGAAATGGAGAAACTGGACGGAATCCTGATCGCGACCACCAACCTCACAACCAATCTGGACAATGCTTTCGAGAGGAGATTCCTTTACAAGATCCGGTTCGACAGGCCGGACGAGAAGGTCAAGGAACAAATCTGGGCTTCGATGCTGCCAACCCTCAGCGAAGAGGATGCGCGGGAACTGGCTCACGGTTTCGACTTTAGTGGAGGCCAGATCGAGAACATAGTGCGCAAGAAGGAGATCAAGTTCATCATAGACGGGGTCGATGCCGGCATGGAAGAGATCCGGGGATATTGCCGCGAGGAGATGATCGAGGACGCCGGCTCAGGAAGGAAGAAAATCGGATTCCGATAGCGCGCCAAGAATCTCTTAAACAAAAAACTCCAAGGATCCGGAATCGAAGCACATCGACTTTCGCTGCCATATTTTTTCAGCCAAATATATTATATTTGCATCTGGCAAACCTTGGAATAACGACTCGCGTGAACTTTGACAAAAGCGACATGGTTGTCATGACAGACTTCAAAATATTCATGGATAATGGCAAAGAATTTTTTCAAGAGATACATCTGGCTGGTTGATCTGATCAACCGCAGGAAGTATGTGTCTTTCAAGGAGATCAGCGAGGCATGGATGCGCAGTCCGCTGAACGAGACAGGAGACCCTCTGTCGGAGAGAACCTTCTTCAACCACAAGGACGCCATCGCCGGGATGTTCGGGATAGAGATTCTAAACGACAGGAGTCTCGGATTCTACATCGGGCGTTCGGATGTCGGAAGCGACGAGACAAGCGACTGGATGCTGCACACACTGTGTCTGAACAATGTGCTGCACGAGAACGCGGACATGAAGGACCGGATACTCATGGAGAAGGTCCCGTCAAGCGAGAGATTCCTTACGGACATCATCAGCGCGATGCGTGACTTCAGGGTGATAAGTCTCTGCTACCAGAGTTTCCGGCATCCGGAGCCGTTCTGCTTCAACGTACGTCCATATTGCGTCAAGTATTTCAAGCAGAGGTGGTACCTGCTCGGCGACAGCGACTTGGGGCTGCGGATATATTCATTGGACCGCTTCGTGGACATGGAAGAGCTGGAGGAACATTTTGAGATTCCGAAGGGTTTCGACGCGGAGGAATATTTCGGGAACTACTTCGGTGTCATCATCGGGGAGGAGCCGGAGGACGTGAAGATACGTGTCGTGCCGGACCAGGTAAAGTATTTCCGGACGCTGCCTATGCATGGGTCTCAGAGGGAGACGGTGCAGGAGGACGGAAGTTCGGTTTTCAGCTACCACATCGCCCCGACCTTCGACTTCGTGCAGGAGATCCTCTCGCATGGAGCGGATGTGGAGGTGCTCGAACCGGCCGAGTTACGCGAAAGTATCGCTGACATCATCGCAGGAATGGCATCGCGTTATGGGCTTCCTGTTTCCCGATGAATCAGCCTGAATAAAAGTTACAAGGACCTCGCTCTATGGGATTTCCATTGCGGATAGCGATGGGCTTCCATAGATTGACGAAGATGATGAGAAAATAATCGCTATGACAGATTTCGCCGCTATTGATTTCGAGACGGCCAATGAGTGCCCGAGCAGTGTCTGCTCGGTGGGGGTCGTGGTGGTGCGAGAAGGTGAGATCGTGGACAGTTTCTACAGCTTGATCCACCCCGAGCCTGAATATTACAAATGGTTCTGCCGGCAGGTTCACGGCCTCGGGCCGGACGACACTGACGACGCGCCGGTGTTCCCTTTCGTCTGGGAAAAGATCGAACCCTTGATCGAGGGACTGCCTCTTGTGGCTCACAACAGCCGTTTTGACGAGGGCTGTCTTAAGAATGTCTTCAAGGTCTATCAGATGGATTATCCTGACTATGAATTTTTCGACACCCTTGCGGCCTCACGGCGACATTTCGGTTGCGCCCTGCCCAACCACCAGCTCCAGACCGTCGCCGCTGCCTGCGGGTACGACCTCACGAATCACCATCACGCTCTGGCCGATGCCGAGGCCTGCGCCGCGATCGCGATGAAAATCCTGTAGCGACCTCTGGTTGACACCAAGGCTGCCTCTTGTCACATCATGCGAGGAACAGGCATGTTCACCCTGCAGACAGCCCCATTAGTCTCCACAGCCAGACTTGTTGAAGGATTGTAAAGCACAACTATATGAATATCAATCATCAAGCCTTTTGCCTTTAGGATGATTCAGCTAAAGGGGATGCGCTAACATATTCATTGATAAGCATTTGTCAGCCACTCGCTCTGTATCAGCCGGTGGGTGGTAATATATTGACTTACAATAATCTGATGTGGTCTCTTTAGCGCAAACCGACCTAAGGGAAAGCGTTAGGGTATTCATAGATGGCGAGTTTCGCTCCACTGCCGTGTTTTAGCAGCAAAAGGCTGTTACTTTGCATCAACAAAACAAAACGAGTATGGAAAAGATCAATTTATGCGAGGGCGTAGTCGCCCAGATGATGGACACAGAGGCGTGGGGCAATGTTTCAGGGGACTTCCCGTTCAGCGAGGCACAGCTGGAGAAGTACGCAGACAAGTTCGACTGGAAAGAGGTCTCCGGCAACACCAACATTTTCTGGAGCGTCCAGATGTTGGAGAAGTTCAAGAGAAGAATCGACTGGACGGCCCTGTCCCGCTGCCTGCAGGAGGAGAACGTTTCGGCCGAGCTGCTGGAAAAGTTCAAGGACAACTGGAACTGGGAGGAGCTCTCTGACAACAACTGCCTCACTCCTGAGCTCATCGACCAGTTCGCTGACTACATCAACTGGAAGGCTCTGATCAACAACTGGAGTTGCTGTGAGAAACTGGCCACCGAAGAGTTCATCCGGAAATATTCCGACAGGATCCCAGCCTGCGACTTCAAGGACTCGAGGCTCTGGAGAGAAATGGTCGAGAAGAAGGAGAAAGAGATCAAGAAACAAATCTGCCTGTGTTAAAAACGCATTCTACAGAACGACAACAGCGAGGTAGGGACGTCCGCCTCGCTGCTGTTTTTATGAATATTCCAAGATCGGCAAGATCAGGCTTTCGGGGCAGAATCCGGTTCCGGGAGAGTATATGGAGTCTTCTTGCAACTTTGTGACTCCACGTAGGTCGTCAGGCTGTTGATTTCCTCGGGGCTGATGTACGAGCCTTGGATGCGCTCGGTCTCTGTGTCGATCTTGAAAATCATATCTCCACCTCCGGCAAGGTTCTCCGCTCCCGGAGAGTCAAGGATTACTCTGGAGTCGGTTCTGGTCATGGTTCTGACAGCGATTCTGGTCGGGAAGGTTGCCTTGATAGAATCCGTGATGACTTTCTTGGATGGTCGCTGGGTGGCAAGGATGATGTGGATGCCGACGGCTCCGCCCTTCTGCGCCAAGCGGATGATGGACTCTGTGATTTCACGTGAAATATATCTGGACTCCTCTTCACGGCCTGCAGGAATGGTAAGGTCGGCATATTCATCAATGATTGTGACAATGTAAGGCCAACGTTCTTGAGGAGTGGATGCTTGCTTATTGTATTCCACGATGTTGCTGATGCTGCCTACGCTGAGGTGCGAATAGCGGGCTTCCATTTCCTCACAGAGTGCCTCAAGGGCTTTGTCTGCCTGATCCTTCGTCTGCACGATAGGATTCTCACCGGACAAGGTGGCCAGATAATGTCCGCCAAGACGGCTGTAGGCTGAAAACTCGCAGCCCTTTGGATCGATGAACACAAATTTCAGTTCCGACGGGTGCTTTGAATATAGTAGCGAGGCGACTACGGCATTGATCGCCACCGTCTTACCCTGCTTTGTGGCTCCTGCGATGAGCAGTTGAGGAGCCTTGGCCAGATCAAAGACCTTGACTTTGTTCCCGAAAGTCCGCCCGATAGCCACCGGCAGTTCAGCCTTGCTGTTCCGGAACGCATCATCACTCAGGACCGAACGCATACGCACCACCGCTCGGCGGCCATTGGCGATCTTATCTTCCGACACTTTGTCTTCGGGAATATATTCATCAAGCAAATCCAAAGGGGGCAGCTGGTAGTCAGCAAAAGTGTTTTCTTTTTCCATATTATTAAATATTAACATTCTATAAGTAAGTATTCCGTAAGTGAATCTTCCAAATGTGGGCTGCCATCAGTCTATTTCAGGCCGTCGCAGACCGTCGCTGGCCGCCTAAAGCCGTCTCAGACCGTCAAGACATGAATATCCGAGTTTGCCAGATCGTACACCTCCCCTAAGACAGCCCCGTTGGAGAACACCGACCCGTTCCACTCCTCCACTCCCGCGGCTTTATGAATATGCCCGAACAAGTGAAGTCTGGGGTGGACCTGCATCACGCGTTGCCTCAGAAAGGGATCGCCGTAGTGGATCTCATCAGAAAGGTCAAGAATATCATAGGGCGGCTGATGGGTGATAAGAACGTCCGTGTCCGGAGGTATATTCATAAAATCATTCTCCGCACGCCTGTTAATCGCATCCTCGAAGAACATCGGCACGCCGTAGAATTTGACCCCATCAATCTGGACTCCGGAATTACAGAGATAGTGGCAATTCTCGTCAAGCCCCTCAAGCCTCGCTCCCCGAAGACAAAAGTCGTGATTACCGGCGATGAAGACCTTGTGCCTATGGGGCAGATCGCAGAACCATTCCATAAAGTCCAAAGCCTCCCCTTCGGTTCCCATCATCGTGAAATCCCCTGAATGCACAATCACATCACCCTCTGGCAGATTCGTCAGCTGCCGGTGCATGTTGTGGGTGTCCGATATGTGAATTATTCTCATATTCCTCGGTCTTTGAACATCGCCTTGGCTTTCCTGAGAGCTTCTTCCATAAGTGGTTCATATTCATCCTCCCTGTAGTAGCCGGTCACGGTTCCGGGTACGTGCACCGCCTCTTCCAACAGGTTCACCCAGCCCTCCTCGGTGATGAACTCCCATGAGTCATCACACCTGACAAGTTCCGCAGTCCAGGGATCGGAATGACGCCATCGGAGGTAGATGCACCAGCGCCGCCCCTCCACATCGTGAAAGTAATAGTAAATCTGCGCCGGGCAGAAAAAGTCCAGATGCAAGATCCATTCGTGTTCCCGGATCTCCTCTTCTCGCCTCGGCAGAGACTTTACAAAACTCAACATGTTGTCGAACAGTACTTTCCGAGGCTCCTTCCCCTCTTGCGGTCCTATCAGACCAGCCTCCTCAAGCTCAGAAATGATCTTCGCCGTCCTATTGCAGTCAATCTTTAAATCCTTCTGCAGAGCCGTTATCGATGCGGTTTTATTCGTGATGATGAACTTCGCCGCCACCATAAAGAAGATGTCACGAGATTGCTCCATAACCTTGTTTTTCGCAAAGATAGTCTGCCACGCCGCTATTTTGCGGCAGTGACGGACTTGCCTTTATGAATATTATGGAGCGGGATCGGGTGCTTTTTGTTCTTGCCGCAGAATCGCCACGCTTCATTCCGACAGGAGACTCCGAGAGGTGACTTCCTTACGAAATGCCTTCAGCCCGGCAGCCTCCAGAACAGCCCAGAAGCGGCATCCGGCTGAAAAACTATTGCCTTTACCCAGGAGTATTTCAGCCTCATCCCAAGTACAGCCATCTGGATTGGCAATCGCGCTGAAGGCGTTTTGTAAAAAGGTGGTAATCAAACAGTACTGCCATATTGGATTCCCCCAAAACAAGTTTGGAGCGTTTTTGTAAAACGGCGGCATAACACCACACTCTCAGCGCACCCCAGACAAGGCTGTTCTGCTACCATTTTAACATATTCGTAAATCCAGACACCTCAAGGCATAAACTATCCCAACAGCACGCAGTCAAAGTCCGTCTTGCAGCAGCAAGACCGCTTGTAGTCAAAGCCGTAGATGCGCATATACGCCTCCGCGACCTCTTTTGCCCCATTGTTGAACGGATTCGACAGATTTGTCGAAACAACAACTGACATCTCCGGTGTCAGCACCTGCCCGTTTGAACGTCTTATTCTTTTGGGCGTGATTCTAAATGCTTTCATAAAAACAGCAATTTATTCCAATGATCACACAAGTTCAAGAAAGGGGTCTATATCCTCTCCAGAAAAGTCTTTATCACCTTATGCCAAAACTCCCAGTCTTTGCCTCTAGGACAACTTGGATGATCTACCGCTTTCGAAGTGAACTCAAAAATGTCCCCGTACAAATATGTACGATACGTGTGGAATAATTTCCCATACTGGTTGACCAAAACCGGGCAATCCAGAGCATCTTCCCCGCCCCATCGCCTCCATTCGGTCAGAAGCCTCTCTCTTATCTTTTCCGTCACAGGCTTCATGGAATAGCTGGATCTTGTGATATCACAGCCCGCATGCCCCACATAAAATACATCCACATCCCGTTCTGTCTCAGGCTCATCTTCTATTGCCTGCACCCATCGAGTGCGCCTGTCCTCAGGAGTAATGTCGATTTCGTACAACGCTTGTCGCACAACACTGGCCACCGTGCAAAACAGCAGTCTTGAGTCAGCGTCTTCCGCATGCCAAACCACGACCTTATCGTAGTTCTGAATCTCGGATAGCTTTTTGGAAAAAACCTTCAAGTCTTCATACAGTTCTGCATCGCCCCTCGAAATGGCGACTTTCATCATCTCCACTTCAGAAAAATTCTCAGGCAAATAATGAACATTCGTCCGAACCGGGTACTGCAAATGTCGTGTGCGTCCCTCCGAGGCTCTCTTTGAATACTTGTTGTCCGGCCTCCCGAGATTTTCAATAAATGAAGATTGCTCCTCTTGAGAGAAACCGTAGAAGGTCAGTTCCCAAAGAATATATGCGGCCAGAGCATTGTCATCCAACCGGATGCCCTCTTCTACATGAATATTCAAGTCGAGCAGGTTCTCCCAGATGTCGTTGCATCCGCTCACCCCGATATAATGTTCATCTTCGTCCCGATAAACTTTGATATTCCCATCGTCCCGTCCGATCGGACGGAGAAGATTCAGTTCATCGAAAGCCTCCCTGTAGGCATAGATGTCGGTTTCGACACCGTACACTTCCTTGAGCGTCGGTGTTAGGTCATCAAATGACACACTGTGAAGCAGTTCGGATAATGTCATGGCGTATTTGTTTTAAATCATCGGCAAAGATGACGAATCTGGTTGCAATTTTCCGGCAGTAAGCATGAAGCGACTTTACGAAGTGAACATAACCGACGCCACTCACATTTGCAAAAGCGATTTTATTCGAGAAATTCGCTTTTATAAAAGTGATTTTGTATATTTGCGAAAACATGATACAATTATGCAAAGTTCTGACATACAACCGTTGGTGAACTATTATCACTGGAAAATAAAACAAGTGAATCTGAATTTTAAAAGATACCTTTTCAACCGAATCAACTGGGATGCCAGAATTATCGGGATAAAAGGAGCTAGAGGAGTTGGAAAAACCACGCTTCTTCTCCAACGGATATTGGAGAAATATAAGGACATCGACGATACGTTTTACATCACGCTGGATCATCTTTGGTTCAGGAACCATTCTCTTGAAGAACTGGTTGAATACCTTTACACCCACGGCATCACGGAAATCTACATTGACGAAGTTCACAAGTATAAGGACTGGAGTCAGTCTCTGAAAACTTTCTACGACGAGTTCGCGGATCTGAGAATTGTGTACACCGGTTCATCTATGCTTGAGATAGAAAAATCAAGCACAGACCTCGCAAGAAGGCAGACACCATACGGCCTTGACGGATTGTCTTTCCGGGAATATCTCAAATACACAGGTGCCCTTGAATATGAACCGCTGCAACTCTCGGACATCCTTCAGAACCACGTTGCTACAGCTATGGACATCTGCGGAAAGACGAAGATTCTCAAGATGTTTGACAAATACCTGAAAACAGGGTATTATCCATACTTCACCGAAGCGAAGAATGATTTTCTGATAAGATTGGCAGAGACGGCCAAACTGGTGATTGAAAACGACTTGCCGGCAGTCCTTGATGTAAATTACGCGACTATTGAGAAGACACAGAAACTTCTCATGATCATTGCTGAGCATGTACCGCTTCAACCGACAACCGAGAAACTGGCCTCCTCAATAAGCTCGACACGCGACTCGTGTCTGAAAATGATGTACCTGCTTGACAAGGCCGCCATACTACGACTTCTCACCACAGAGCTAAAGAGTTACAAAAGGCTTGTGAATCCGGAGAAAATCTATCTTGACAACACAAATCTGATGTATGCTCTCGGTTCCAACGTCAATGAGGGCAATCTCCGGGAAACGTTTTTCTTCAACCAAGTCGGCAACACCCACGATGTCCGCTCAAGCCATGCCGGAGATTTTCTGATAGACGGGAAGCTGAGAGTGGAAGTTGGCGGGCCATCAAAGGATTTCTCGCGAATAGCCGACATTCCTGACAGTTTCCTTGCCATAGACGGCATTGAGACAGGTTACGGAGCAAGAATCCCGCTTTGGCTGTTCGGGTTCCTGTATTAGTTTTTTGATTTGTCTAAGTAACGTGAAAAAAAATAACCTGCTTCAGATTAGGAGAAGATTTTCGAGGATAGATCTATTTTCGAAGAAGGAGTGTGCCGGTGGCACATGACTGATGAGAAAACAGATATAGACCGAAAAGATTCCTTAAGATGAGGCAGGTTATTTTTTGAAGGTTACTAAAAGGTTCTTTGAAGTGAAAAAACTTCATTATCTTACCGCTACCTCAGTCAGATAGCACCGCTTCTTCCAATCATTTGACATAGTAGCCGGACTGGATCTCAAGTGTCTCACCTCTCTTGACGGCGATGTTCTTTCCGGTGCAGGAGGTGCCTCCAAGTTTGTACTGGACAATGTAGGTGCCCTCAGGGAGGCTGGTCTCGTAGCACTCCTGATAGGAGTAGACACTGCCTGACGGATCGAAATGATAGCTTTTAGGATCACTTATGCTCTTTGAGTCAATAAAGACGATGTCCGTCATGTACTTGCCTTTCTCGCTGTTGACGAACTTCACATTGCCGCAAGGAATTCTGTTCGGAACCGGGAGGTCGATGAAAAACTCCTTCTTCTCGATGGGCCGGTTCTGGACGCCCGGCAGACCGCCAGGATTATTGGTGCAAAGGTCACGGTAGTTCATGTCGCTCAATGTCACTTTCATACGGTAACGGGTGGCGGCGTCGGACTCCACAGTGTTCTCCACACTCCAGACCCAACCGGAATGGAAATCAAAAGTGGCTCTGGATATGGCCGGAGGCTGAGTGTTGATCAACTCCGGCAGGTTCTTCACCTCCAGTTTGTAGTGGATGCTTCCGTCAGACGAGTTGTCGATGATGGACAGGTCCCTGATCTCACGCGTCCTTGAACTGCTGAAGTTGCAGCCTGAGCTCAAGGAAAGCCCGGCGCCGGCGGCGCCACCGGACAAACCGGCCTCGAACGACCATGTCACACCGGAAGTGTAGGTCTGGGAGTTTATCGTGGTTGAAGGGGACGGAACCTGATTGAAGCGAACCGGAACCTGATTGCCTTTGTCATCGACCAGGGAGATGTCCACATTGTAGCCGGTCAGGAAATAGCCCATGAAATCGCCGGTCCAGCCATTCGGCAGCACCTTGTTGAACTTACCGGCGTACATCCCGGACGAAGCCACCGAGAACGTGGCGTCAACGATGTAGAAGTCCCCGATGTAGTTGCTCTTGGACGTTTTGAACGCATAGAGCGGGATGACCGAGTAGTACTGCTCGAAGCGGCCTTCGCCCGTCACCCTGAACTCCTTCTTGCCGTCCTTGAAGATCAAGCCATTGTCAATCTTGTAGTCATGGGACGAGAACAGATGGATGGACTGGAGCAGGTCGTCTCCCGAGGTGTTCGCGGAATGCGCGTCACCGACCCATGACACAAGGCCGTTCAGGTTGGCCGGAGGAAAGTCATCCATTGAGAAGACCTTGCCGCTCCTGTGGAACGCCACGAAAAGGCAGTCGTCCAACGTCTCGGCGGACAGAAAACCGATGTTGTGCCGCGAAAGGAACGTCAGCAAATCCGAAGTCGGAGAGACCACGACCACCGCCGCTCCACGCTTGTAAGCGTTCCAGATCTCATCGTCCTTGACATCCTTCTCGCTCACAAAAACCACCTTCGCCTCCTCGCAGGAGACCCTCTTCCCGGTGAATCTTGAATATATCAACTCAAGGATGTCGCCATCCAGTTCAGACAGTACACAGTAGGGCAGGTCCGAGGTGCGGTTCTCCTCGACGGGCTCCGGCTCCGGTTCCGGATCGGGGTCAAGGCCTGATTTCTCTCCGCAGGAGGCCAGCAGGCCAAAAGCCGCGCAAAGCGCAAGTATATTCAGAAAATCAATTATTCGTTTCATGGTCATTGGATTTCATTCAGAAGGTTCATGAATATATTCATAGTTTTACTTGAAGCCGTAGCCGGTTGATAGTCTCACAGATCCTCCTGGCCTCACTCTGACAAGTCCGGTGTAGTTGCGTTTCCTGGTATTGCCTTTCGCGTCCTTGATGTCGCATTGCAGCTCGTAGTCGCCGGCCACCAGGAACAGGGAGCAGGTGTTGCCTTGGCCATAGACGCTTCCGTCATGGTAGCTTCCGGTCTCGGGGTGGCTCTTGTTGTACAGCCTGACATTGGTCATGAAAGTGCCCTCCTCGCTGTTCGTGAGGTCGAATTTCCCGGTCCGCCCCCTGTTGGGCACAGGAAGGTCCTTGGTGACGGAATACTTCTTCTGAACGAACTCAAGATCGTGGTAGTCAACACTTCCCGAGTAGAAATAGGAAGCGCCGTAGACAAGGTTGTAAAGATCTATCACAACCCTGTACTTGGTCTTCACGTCGTAGTCCTCCGCCGGGACAGCCCACACCCACTGGCTATAGAAATTGACGGTCGAGGTCGAGACAAGCGGAGGGTCCGTGATTTTCAGGGATTTCAGGCGAGGAAGATTGTTGATCTTGTAGTCGTAGCCGACCGTGGAGCCTTCGTGCCTGTTGAGCACATCGCAGTCGCTTATTGTGCGGGATGTGCTTGAGGAGATGGAGAATCCCGTGTTTGATGAGATCATCGGAGACGTGCCGCCGGTGATACCTCCGCCGATGGAAAAGCTCCAGCCGGTCGTGTAGCTGGTCGAGCCGATGACGGTCTCCGGTGTCGGTGTCTGGACAAAACGTCCTACTGGAGTTCCAGCGGTGTTTAATATGTAGATGTTAGAACTGAGAGACTTGAGATAGAAACCGCATATCCTCGCTTTCACCAAGCCGTGCGTCTTGGTGAAATTCCCCGTGTACATCTTCCCCGACACGACCGAAACGGTGGAGGTCATGAGGTAGTAATCCATGGCCTCCGAGTCACCACTCTTGAATCCGTGCATCGGCGTGACCTTCAACTGCACATCTATGGAAAACTCGCCCTCAAGGTAATCGTGTTTGGAGGCCGCTACGTTGGTTATCTTCTCGCTGACCTTGTCAGAATAGGTCGTGTACAGGCATGACTCCTCCCAGAAAGAGGACGGGTCGAAGTTGCCGGCCACGTTCAGGATGGCGTTGTTGGTCCAGGAGACAAGGCCGTTGAGGCATTCGTCCACCTCCAGACCCTTCGCCGGAGTCCGCACGGCACAGTGGCCGGAGCGTCCCTGCTGGAAAGCCACACAGAGGAAATTCCCCGCCTCCACACCGAGTTGTTCAAGCAGGATTTTTGACGGATCGCAGACAACCACGACGCGCCCCTTGAGTGTGTCAAGTCTGGAATAGCCGGCCATGTCCGTGACGATCACCTGTGCGTTGTCAGCCGAAGGAGCCGTCTCTTTCAGCCGGCCTTTGACAGCGTCCGCGAAGTCCTTGGAGAGGCCTTCCGAGACCCATGCCGGGAACGCGATCTTCTCGCCGTCGGCGAGTGAGGAAGGCTTGCGGTAGTCGCCTTCAATGATGACCTCGTCACCGTAGTCCGGACTGTCCTTGGAACAGGAGACAAGCGTAAGCACGAACGCCGGTATGGTCAGATAAAGTAAAAGAGAGTGTTTCATGGTATTACAGTCTGTAAGGCAGTTTGCGGTTGTAGTCCTTGTCCACACAGATAGTCGCCGTCTTCTTTGTAAGATTGTAAACGACTGACCATTGCGTGTTGCTTGTGATGTCTCCTCCCTCGGATTGCAGATCTGTGTGCACGGCATCAAGCAGAGACATGCATTCATCTTCCGTCATCACACGGTTCTTCTTTTCCAATGTCTCGTGGAGCTTGTCGTACCGCTCTTTTCCTCCTCCGACATTCCGCCATCCCTCGGACAGATAGAAATTGGTGACGTGGTCGGTGTCAAGCAGGTTCATCGTCCAATCTTTCGCTGACGGATCACTCAGCGGCGGCACCTCTCCCGGGCGGTAATATTCCACGACAACGCTCTTTCCGCTTGCGTCGGCGATCAGGAAATGATAGTTCGAGTCCGAATTCTCACCGTCCGCGAAAAAATTGTGGGACCGGAAAACCTCCACGGCTTGCTCAACGCTTGTACACCTGTCCAGAGCCAGCCTGATGGCTAATGTCGGGACAATGTCACTCTTCCCGGGGTCATGCTGTACCGCCCCGCCGGTACCTCGAAGAGACAGGACACCTATGAACAGTCCCGCATCATTCATCCCGTCCAGACAGCAGTAGATGGATGCGGTCACAGGGATGGAAAGATCCGTCTTCCCGTCCGACAACGCACCGGCCACATAAGTGTCTTTGTCCAGAAATGGAAGGGCTGAGATGCAGATGGACTCATGCACTCCTTTTGTGACATTGTGTACAAGCACATTGGAAGACGACACAAATCTATAGTCAAAGTTACGTCCCACCAGCACGTCTCCTTCCGGGGACTTGACACAGAAAGCACTGCATCCGAAATCCACGCCACCGTCAGCCTTGCCCAGCGGAACTGTTGTCAGCATCGGCACCACTTTTCCGAGAAGTTGCATGCTGGAACTCGCCCCTCCGCTAGACATAACATCATCGATGTGGTAGTCCGAACTATATTTCACTGAATATAAATGCCCGTCCGCCAAATTCTTCAATGTGGACACCATAGCCTTCTGATCATCATTCCTCAGATAATCAGCAGGGTTTGCGGCGGTTTCGGTTTCTCCCTTATCACAAGAGGACAGAAAGAAAACCGAGACTGAAAGACAAGACACAAGATAGATAAGACGCTTCATCGTTTTGATATTGTTTGAAACATTCCCGGAAGCCTCAGGGTGGCTCACCACGCCCAAGGAAGAAATTTGTGAGACAAAAATACTAAATGAAGCACCCGAAGAAAAGACGGCTCCGACGAATTTTGCCGAGCCGTCAAGAAATTGTCGTACGGACAACCTTATTTTGTCAAATCAGCATTTTTTTGCCGAACCGATAAATTGCTTATCCGCCATTTTGTCGGGGTCATACCCTCTCTCTCCTTGAAGGAAGCATTGAAATTGCTCACGGAAAGAAAGCCTGATTTTTCCGCGATCTCGGCGATGGACCTGTCAGGACTCTCCAGCAAGGCGCGTTTTGCATAGTCGATTCTCATTCCGCAGATCCATTCCCGGAAAGTCACCTTGTAGGTCTGATTGATGAAAGCGGAAAGATACGTCCTGTTTGTGTACAGGATTTTGGAAAGATCCGCTATCGTGAGTCCCGGCTTCAGATAGCCTTCCGCCTCCACCCATTCCTGCACAAGACGTTGCATTTCCGGATTGCAGGAGAACGTTTCTGTCACAGGAAGATCCGATCCCGGGTCACTTTCGATGGCACGTTCGACGGTTTCATAAAAAAGCATGTAGTTCTGGTAACTTACATACAGATAAATGTAGAACGGAACGGAAGACAGCACCCAAACAAAAACAAGATTGTCAGGAAGGAAGGTCAGCACAGAACAACCGATGCCGAAAATGAGCATCCAATATGTCAGTACCGACATCCATCTGACATAGGTCGCGATATGGTCAGAATAGGTGTCATCCATCTTTTTGACGGCCCGATGGTAGGCCTTGAGCAGGTGTGAGGCCAGAGAGAAACCATACAGGGCAAGCATCAGGGCTAATGAATATATCAGGCCGGCTTTCAGTGTGCCGTCTTCGGTGAACAAGAGCGCGGAGACGGACAGGATGACATATAAAAGCCATGACAGACAATGTCTCACAATGATCTTCCGTGTGATGTAGGAGCGGTTCAGAAGTGTGTGCAGAGCCGCGACGAACAGCCCGTAGCCGAAGAAATACGTTGAGAGATTCATCACAATCGCGGCATTGACATTAACCTGCCTTATGTCAAAGCACAGATGGACGGCATAATTTGCCGCCAGCACCAAAAGCGCCGCCCCCATTAAATTCCTTGACCGCAGGTAGTTGGCGAACAGCCTCTTGTCCGGGACCTTCCCGAAGAAGAACCTAAAGACAAAGAACGCCATCAGGGTCAAGGCAATACATAGGGAGTATCTGTACAGATCGATGTTCATGGTGTCAATGCGATGGAATGCCTTTACTCGATGCAACTGGTGAGACAGGTCATCGAGGCGTCGGGACGGAACTCGATGCCGGTGGAGGTGGCGGGGATGAGAACGGTCTCGCCCTGACGGAGGGTCACGACGTGCTCCTGGCCGTCATTCTCATGGTCAACAAGGCTGCCGCCTCCGGCGACGCACATCACGACCACAAAAGAGTCAAGTTTAGAGAGATCCTTGACGCAAGGCTTGTCCAGATCGAAGAGCGAGGTGGTGAAGTACTTGCAGTTTACCAGCTCTGTCTCAGCATCCTTCACACGGGAATATTCAGTCCTGTAGTCCGGGTAGACATCGTAGTCGATGGCCTCCTTGGCCTGCTCGATGTGCAGCTCGCGGGGCTTTCCGTCAAGACCCAGGCGACCATAGTCATAGATCCTGTAGGTCAGGTCGGATGTCTGCTGGATCTCGGCGACGAAGGCTCCGGCCCCGATGGCGTGGATCCGGCCGGCAGGGAGGAAGAACACATCGCCGGGAGCGATCCTGTAGCTTGCAAGCACGTCGGTGATGGTGTGTTCGTTGACTCTTTTCTCATATTCATCGGGAGTGATCCACTCGGTCAGGCCGCTCAGCAGATGAGCTCCCTCATCGGCTCCGACCACATACCACATCTCGGTCTTGCCTTTCATCCCCGGATGGGTCTTCGCGGCAAGCTCGTCGTTCGGGTGGACCTGGATCGACAGGTCGCTTTTCGCGTCGATGAACTTTATCAGTAGCGGGAATTCCGTGCCGGTCTTGGCGAAGACCTTCTTGCCGACGAGTTCGGGACCATATTCATTCATCACTTCGGTCAGGCTCTTGCCTGCGAAAGTGCCGTTCGAGACCACGGAGACGCAGCCTGGCACCGCCGAGATCTCCCAACTCTCGCCGATGTTGTGCTGTTTAGTCTTGATGCCCTTGAACGGGGCTATCTTTTCTCCGCCCCACACCATCTCACGGAGATAGGGCTCAAATTTCAGAGGGTACATATTCGTTAAGTTCTTTTTAAACAATTATTTATCCAGCTCTGTCAATGCGAACGCATAGGCTCCGAGCGAGATGGCCTTGCTGGCGCCGATCTTGGAACGCATCACGCCGACGCGCTTTTGAGGGTCGTAGACAACCTCACGGTCGCTTCCGTAGACCTTCAGGGAACGGGCCTCACCGCGGGCGAACTGCTCGAACTCCGCAGGGTCGTCGAGGTTGTAGACCTTCATCTGAACCCTGTTCAACTCATCGCCGTTGAGCTGGTGCATCTTGCCGCGCATGGTGTGTAATATTCCTGGCATCAGGTACTTGTAGTTGTTCATCACTCCGCCGCCGATCACGATCAGGCCGTCGATCAGGGTGACCGCCGTGGCCATCGCGTCGCCGGCGACCTCGCCCATCTTGTCGAAGGCTTTGATCGCGGCTTCCTTGTCGCCAGGCCTTTTGCCCTCGCATATCTCCGCGATATCCTTCGGCTCAAGGCCGTGGTCCGGGTTGCCGGTCAGCTCGCCGTAGACTCTCTTCACGGCTCGGATCGAGGCTCCGTCCTCAACGATGATGTCCGGCATGTCAGGATGCTTGAGGCAGAAAGTCTCCACGCAGGAGTTGTCGCCCCGGTTGAGTTCGCCGTTGATCACCGTGCCTATTCCCAGACCTGTGCCGAAGGTGTAGCCGATGAGGTTGTGGTAACGCTTCGCGCTGCCGGCCTTGGCAAGCCTTTCGTTGATTTCAGGAAGCACGCCGCCGAGAGCCTCTCCGTAGGCGTAGAGGTCGCCGTCGTTGTTGATGAACACGGGAATCCCGAAAGTGTCCTCAAGGAAAGGCCCGAGGGCGACCCCATCCCTGAAAGACGGGAAGTTAGGGAGGTAGCCTCCGATGATTCCGTCAGGATAGTCGGCGGGCCCGGGGAAGCAGAAGCTGATGGCGGCAGGTTTTTCCTCGCCAAGTTCCTCCTTTATCTTTTTGAATCCTGTGACCATCGTGCCGAGGCAGCGGTCAAGGTTGTCGGCGTTGGACGGAAGCGTGATTGGTTCACAGCAGAACTCTCCGCCTTTCATCGCGCCGAAGACCATGTTGGTGCCGCCGGCGTCAAGGGTCATAACAACTCTGCTGTCATTTCTTATATCAGACATATTCTTGTGTTTTTAATTATTGCCGAACCTCCTTGAATATTCAAAAAATCAAGTCATTTCGTTGCAAAGATAATCATTATCCGTCTTTCGGGCTCACCGTTTGCAAGGAAAATTCGTACCTTTGCACCAATCCTCTATTCTTCACCACTTGTGGTGAAAGCAAGTACCTCCCCCGAGGGGAGGAATTTAGGGTAGGGGTAACGTGAATGAATGTGGGTGGGCAATCACCTTCGGACGTGAGATAAGGTAGTTTACAGCGGGTAGTTGCCTACTTGCGAGAGTTGAAGTTATCTATGCAGAAAAGAAGAAATCGCCAAGGTGGCGAGAACGGCGGCAGGAAGAGCCGCGACAGGAAATTCGGAGCCAGACAGAAGAGCAAAAGAGTGCTGGAAGAGGTGACTGGCAAGGTTCAGATGACAAGGGACGGCTATGTCTTCGTGATCATTGAGGGCGAGCCGGACAACGATGTGTTCGTCAAGGCGTCCAAGACCCGCGGAGCATTGAACGGAGACATCGTAAGATGTGCGGTCACAAGTGAGAGAAAGGAAGCTTCATCCGATGCGGCCAAAGGCGGACGCAAGGACGCGGCCAGACGCCGTGAGGGAGAGATCATAGAGATTGTAGAGCGCAGCCACAAGCCGTTCGTCGGCGTGCTCCACATTGTCGGCCGGCAGGCTTGGGTGCTGATGCAGTCAAGGAATATGCCGTACGACATCTGCATAGATTTCGACACCCTTCCTGAGGGTGCGAAAAGAGGGATGAAAGTGGCGGCTCTGGTCGACGGATGGGACAAGGGTGAGCCGACCCCTAAGGGTCACATAGTGGATGTGCTCGGAATGCCGGGCGAGAACGACACGGAAATGCACGCCATCCTTGCCGAATATGCCCTGCCATACAGGTTCGAGCCGGAGGTCGAGAACGCGGCGGATCAGATTTCGGACCAGATCACAGAGAAAGATCTCAAGGGTCGTCGGGATTTCCGCAACACCCTGACATTCACCATCGACCCTACGGACGCGAAAGACTTCGACGACGCATTGTCCTTCAAGAAACTGGACAACGGCAACTACGAGATCGGAGTCCACATCGCCGATGTGTCCTACTATGTACTTCCGGGCACAATCGTGGACAAGGAGGCACAGGAGCGCGGCACGTCAGTCTATCTGGTTGACAGGACGGTCCCGATGCTTCCGGAGAAACTTTGCAATAAACTCTGCTCTCTCCGCCCACACGAGGACAAGCTGACATTCTCGGTAGTGGTCGAGATGACTCCTCGCGGAAAAATCGAGAACCGTTGGTTCGGCCGCACGGCGATCTGTTCTGACTACCGTTTCGACTACGACGGAGCGCAGCAGATCATCGAGAGCGATGGTAAGGAGCCTGCGGATCCGGCCATAAGCCAGGACATCAGAGAGGCCATCGTGACCCTCAACAAGCTGGCCTTGACACTCCGCAAGCGTCGTTTCGCCTCAGGAGCCATCAGTTTCGAGCGTCCGGAGATGAAAGTCGAGGTGGATGCGACCGGAAAGCCGATCAGGGTTTACGAGAAAATCACCAAGGAGGCCAACTGGCTGATCGAGGAGTTCATGCTTCTGGCGAACCGTTCGGTGGCCGAGTTCATAGCGACTTCCGGCAGGATGGACGGGAAGGCTGACAAGAAAGCCAAGACATTTGTTTACCGTGTACACGGCGAGCCTAACACGGAGAAGATCGCGAGCCTCGGCCAGTTCGTAAGCAATTTCGGGTTCAAGTTCGGGCCGAGCGGCAACGGACGCGAGATCGCCAAGTCCCTGAACACGCTTTTGGCCGAGGCCAAGGGCACGCCGGAGTGCGACGCTTTCCAGATGATCGCCCTGCGCTCGATGGCCAAGGCGATCTACACCACCGACAACATCGGCCATTACGGCCTTGCGTTCAAGTTCTACACGCACTTCACATCCCCTATCCGCCGCTATCCTGACACAATGGTACACAGGCTGTTGGCCCTCTATCTCGACAATGCCGAGAGTCAGAACAAGGACTATTACGAAGCCCAGTGCCAGCATGCTTCCGAGCGCGAGCAGATAGCGGCGAACGCCGAACGCGACAGCATCAAGTACAAGATGATCGAGTTCATGCAGGACAAGATAGGTAATGAATATGAAGGCTCGATCTCCGGCCTTACCGAATGGGGTATGTACGTGGAGATCAAGCCTACCATGATCGAGGGTATGGTCGCCCTGCGCGACGTGAAGTCCGACTTCTTCGAGTTCGACGAGCAGAACTACCTCATCCGTGGCCGCCGCACCGGCAAGGTCTTCCGTCTCGGCGACCCGGTCAAGATCCGTGTGAAGGCCGCCAATCTGGAGCAGAGGCTTCTGGACTACGAACTGGTTGACGCCACCACAGACAATGGCTCCTCCAATGATGGTTCTGGCAACGGTTCCAACCATGGCTCCAGACACCGTTCCGGCAATGGGGATACGCGCCACGTCCTGGATGGAGAGGGTCGTTCTAACCATGACCCAAGCCACCGTTCCGGCAATGGGTCTGGCAAGGGTTCCGGTAAGGGTTCCAGCAAGGGAGGCGACAACGGTTCCGGTAGCGGTTCCGCTGACGGCAAAGGCAAGAAAAAGCCTTTCTACGCCTCCGTCGCCCACAACGATGACCAGCCTAAGCGCAAGTCATCCAAGGACAAAGGCCGTCCCCGCAAGAAGTTCGGCCCCAAGCCATAGTGAAACGAAAAGAAGAAAGCCAAATAACCCTTTGCCCGACACAGCACATCAAAAAGAGTGACCGTCTCATTGCGGCCACTCTTTTTTGTCCGGTGAAAACCTTGCTGGCCGGACGAATTGTAAAAATCATACTCTTTGTCCGGTGAAAACCCTGCCGGCCGGACGAACAGCGAGGAGTGAAAAGGCGACGGCGAGAATCTTACAAAAGGCTTTCAGCCACATAACGAATCTGTCGCGGCAAAAGTCTGATCGGGCTGTTCTTATTTCGGGGCAGAAGAGGCTGCTTTGCACCCGATATGACTTTCTTATTGGTTTTGGGGTGCGAAAAGCCGCTTCTCGCACCCGATACGGTAATTCGAGCTATTTACCCGAACCTTGCCATTCAGCCCATAACATAAAAGGTCGAGCCTATAACACAGAGAGTGACCGCAAGGGAAATAATGTCATTGACAAACAAATCACCGCCAAGAGGCAATCCCACATAATCGCCTGAATATAAAGACTATAACATGTAAATAGTCAACGTATCTATAGTAATGTTGAAAAAATAAGTTGCGTCAATCGATAAAATTGAATCACCCTGAACATCTATATATTGCAAATTTAAAGTGATGCAGGTTATTTTTTACATTTCACATAATAGCCTCAAAAAAAGTGAAATTTTTATCTGACGATTGTGGTTGCCTTTCTTATCATTAATGGGGTTGTCTCTATCTTTTGCAATTGGCGGGAACGGTCAGGGCTGTCTGATGGCCATACAGTATAGATGGATGTCCCTTAGGAGGGGTTATCACATCAGGTAAGGAACGGTTGAGAGTGCCCTAAGCGCTTACAGGGCCGATGACCGTTCCCGTCAATTGCAAACACCTGAGATGCACCCTGAAAATACCCTTGCAGACACTTGCGGTGGGGGAGACTGTCTTAAAAGTAAAAGTACCCCATGAGAGGATTGAGAATCCGTTGTCGCCCTGTAGTGGGGTACAGACTTTTCTGCTCTCGCCGAGACTTTTCAGACAGTCTG
>ERZ1035032.659-NODE-659-length-26015-cov-17.380046_pt1 | contig 26015 bp, 23 predicted proteins | sample MGYA00520693_ERZ1035032 | MGnify/ENA primary metagenome ERZ1035032 (study PRJEB33766, sample SAMN09781740) | gut metagenome | biome: gut microbiome | host: Homo sapiens | place: Madagascar | study: EMG produced TPA metagenomics assembly of the PRJNA485056 data... | reverse complement strand
AGTTAAAATTAGTCACCTCTTTTGATTGGATAGACTTTGACGCTTTGAAAAATATTGACAATGAAATACTCGGCATATTGAATGATGCCGATGAAAATTTAATTGACGGTGCAAGAAAGCAAAAAATCATATCTTCAATCAATCAAAGAATAGAACATATCCATAATCTTGCTTTAAAAAAGACTTGGCAAGCCAATGACGACATCAACGAAGATGTTGAAAACGATATTGCCGAGGATTACACATCATTTGATAAATAAAAAAGTTTTTCGACACGCTGAAAAGAACTGCCTACTCATTAGCCAGAGGCTATAAAGAATGTTTTTTGAAAAGATTGGGTGCAGCCCCCTTTTGGGGGGCTGCGCTCTTTCTTTTTATGCAGGTTTTAAGCTGTTCTGTTCCGCTTTCGCTTCTTCAAGCAGTTTTGCAATTTCTTCTGCAGTTTGCAGATTGCAAAGTCCCACGGCTGTAAAATAAATATCTACCTGAACAAAGCAGTAACCGCTGGATTTTTCGTTGTTATGAATTTCAATCCTTTGGATCAGTTTGTTTACGAGCATTGGTGTGAGCTTTTTCACTTCAGTAAATTCCCGAAGTCCGGAATATAACATACGCATATCCACCTGTGTCTTCTGAAGTTCTGCTAACTTTTTCTCATTTTCAGCAAGCGAGATTGTGAGTTCAGACTGCTCGCTAAGATGATGCAGATAAGTTTGTCTTGATAGTGGTGCAAAGAAAGTGTTACTGCCAATTACAAGTGCTAGTGATTTAGAAACTGTCCCATCTGAATTAATGGGAGCATTTAGTATCATATTTTATAATTCAGCTGAAGAAGCTGTTTTTAAGGCTCTTGGTGTGGAATAATCAAAACTCAAACATAAATAAAACGGCAGTTAGTGATGTTCTCTAACTGCCATTTTTTTTGCAAAGCAATTTTACATTTTGCCACTGCTTTAAATTCTTGAACTTTTAAGTGCAACAATATTGTAATATATAAAAAACGCCCATTCCCGGGCAAAGAATATAATGTTTGCCAGAAATGTTCTCGATCATTGTGATTCATTGATGCCCCCTCCTCACAATTATCAAATACGATTTGTAATCCAAAACAAAACTAACACTATCAAATTTATGAAAAATCGCCCATTTGTGTTTTTGTCTTATGATTGCCTTTTGAATCTGTCCACTCGGTGACTATTCTAAACTTTGATGCCGAACCCATATGTGTTATGAGAGCCAACTCATAGCTTTTTCTTGCCTCTAATTCTTCAAAAGGCTGCTTATCTTGGTCCATAATCATAATACCAACATCACCATCAAATCGAGCAGACACATTATAGGCCGTTGCGTTTCCTGAATTCCAAACTTTCAGTCTATGCTTACCTTTACTTACAGTAAAAAATCTTGCTTCGACACACGTAAATTCCGCATCTTCCTTCTCTTTGGCTATCTTGTCCAATTCATCCTGCTTAATCTTGAGTTCCAGTTCATTAACCTTGTTCTGGAGGTGTTGTGCCTTTGAAGATTTAAAAAACGAAATAATGGCAACTAACAGAGATATACCTGCGATGATCAGCGCACCCCAGTCTTTTATGAAGAGCACCATTTCCTTCAATGTGCTAATCAAAACTTCCATTTTTTCATCGCTTTCTTTAATTCTTTTTCAAGTTCTTTGACTGCATCTTGCTCAAGTTCATCTACAGCACTATCAATTATTGCGGCATTGCTATCGAGCAACTCTCGTTTCGTGTATTCCGAACCGCAATCAGAACAACATACTCGTGCATCATCACCTGCGTGAAGTAGATCTTCAAACTCTTCGTCCAATGATGAAAACTGATCATTACCGCAAAGCGGACATAGCAGTGTGACTTTACGATTTAAATCTTTCATTAAAACACCTCATTTCATTATTATCAATTATTATATCACGAAAACATGAATAATTCAATTCGTTAGGAGAGTTCCCTAACTGCCACTGTTTTTTATGCAAGATTATATAGCTTTTCAACGATGCTGTTTAGTTCATTTTGAATTATGGTTGTTTCGGTTGGATTTTTCAAAATTTCATCCACGAGCGAGATTATTTTTGCTTGCTGTTGAGCTGTAGGAACAGGAATCGGCAGGGCTTCAATGTGCGATTTTAACTTCTTAACCGAATTGAAAGTCTTGCTGAAGAAGAACTCCGCAACGCTTGAATTGAGAATTGCGAGAATGTATTTTATGTCGAGCCCGTCAATTTGCGGAATGAGAACATTGCAGCTGTTGAGCGGCAACATTTGACGGTCGTCATAAGCAAAAACAGGCGTGTTTGAAATATAACGGTAGAGTATTTTTTCCTTTGCACGATATGTTTCGGGCGGTGCGGATTGCTGAAAAATACTCCTGTCGTAATGCACAAAAGCGTGCGCCTCGTTGATTGTGTATTTGCCAATATCCGTGCCTTTTAAGATAGGCTCTGTTTCAGGCAAATGCTCCGATTTGATGTAACTTTTGTTGTTGCCCGTGATGATTCCGACTGCAAAAACAGCATTGTTTTTCAAAAACGCCGGTTCTTTGATGCTGTTGATTTGTTCAAGATATTCGTATTCAAAATCGGTAATGTTCAGGTTAAAATTGCTTGAATCAATGCGTCTGTTTGAGCCGATAACAAACGAGTTGCTTTTGGTTTTTATCCTGCAATTTTTTGTTGAGCCATAATCACATTTTTGCAAGGTCAGCGCCACAACAGGACTGGTTGAGCCTTTCAATGTTTGACCGAAATAATGAACCGACTTAAACGAAGCGTTGTTCAAAATCAGCTCTCTTGCCTTTTGATGACTGCTCACATTCATCAATGCCTCGGGCAGAATATAGGCTAAAAATCCGTTTTCGTTGAGCATAGCTATTGCTTTTTCGATGAACAAATCAAAGGTGTCGAATCCGTTGCGTTTCACAACAAGAAACGATTTTCTGACAACTTTTCTGTATTTTTTGTCATAGCTGCCACCCCACGGTGGATTGCCGATTATCACATCAAAATTGTTGTCGAGTTCAGTCAGAGAATCAAGGCATTTGATGTGGGAGTTGAGCTGTTCCAAAGTTAAATTTGTGTCGTTCAAAAAAAGGCTGATTTTTGCCAAAGCCACGCTTATTTCGTCAATATCAAAGCCAAAAATATGATTCAGACTCAAGCCGTTTTTCATAAGCCTCAAAAGAAAATTTCCCGAACCGCAACACGGGTCACAAATCATCTTGTTTTGCAGGTCGGTAATGCTGTTTAAATCGTCAATTATGTCATCGGCTATTCGGTTGGGCGTGAAAAACATACCCTTGGATTTCTTGTTTGAAAATTGCAAAAGGGAGATATAAATGAATCCGAGAGTGTCGTCAAACGGTGTGAATTCAAGGTTGATATTGAAATTGTTACAGAATGATTTGACGGAATTTTTCGTCAAATCCGATATGAGCGCTTCAAACACTTCCGGGTTTGATTGCTCTGTTTTGGCGTAAAGTTGGCGTGCAAAATAGGCAAGAACATCTCTTATTTCGTCAAGCGACATAATATCGGTATCGTTCAAAAGACGCTTGACTTCCTCACGATTTTTATAGCTGTTGATGTAACCGCCATAGATTTCAACAGCGTCTTTCAACCTTTTGTTTCGTCTGCTTTTCAAGAGCGAACCGGTTTTGTTTTCTTCTGCCAAACGTTCAACATATTCCTTGTCAAAGGTTTTGTCATCGTTCATTTTCAGCTTGCCGAGTTTTATCCACTTGCTTGCCGTTTCGGTTGAAATAGACAAAATCTCGCAAGCCTCTCTCCTGCTGATCCTCAAATTTTCCATTGCCCTTCTCCAAAGATTTCGCTATAAATTTTTAAACAAAATTCTAATTCAAAGCCAAATTAAAGCCAAGATTAAATAAACTCATTACGACAATATTGTATCATTTATTCATAGAATTGTAAACAGAGCAAGCTGTCTGCAAACGCAGGCGGCTTAATACATAAATAGTTTTGGGAAAACTGGATGCAGTTACAACTTGTCCATTGTTTCACAAAAGTCGGACAGCTCCATTGAAGAATGTGAGAATTTATGCTATACTTTAATTTGAGTAAATGTACCTAATTCCGAAAGGAAAGGGAAAATAAAAATTTTCAAGGGGATATTCCTTTGTTGGTTACACGGTAACCAACAAACAACCCTTATAAGCCTAAGATAAAAGTGAGGTGTTGCGGGTGGCGAGGAAGAAACGAAATAATAACAATAATGGAATTATTGCAGCGGTGTTAATTGTCTGCACTGTCGTTTTACGAGTTTTGGGAAAGTTTGATATCTTGATAGTTCCGGGTGGGATCGCCCGCTCGCTGATCTATATCGCCCTGTATATCGGATGGGGAATTTCTGTTTACAGGCGTATCCTTTATGCACCTGTACGACGCTATATGCTCGGTGTCTCATTTTTGGCTGTTTTTTGGTTTATGCTGCGAACGCTGAAATATCATTTCGTCGCTTCTCCCAATGTGATACGGCATTTATGGTACGGCTACTATGTCCCGATACTTTTCATACCGCTTCTCTTTGCTGCAGTTTCCCTGTATCTCGGTAAATCAGAAACATTCCGTCTGCCGATATGGGCAAAACTGCTGCTATATCTCCCCACCGTGCTTTGCGTGCTGCTGGTACTGACCAATGACCTGCATCAGTTTGTATTTTCTTTTCCGTCAGGAGGAATTTGTACCGGCGAAAGCGGAACCTATAAATATGCGGTTGGCTATTATTTTATCATCGCTTGGGTGGTCGTTTGTGCACTGACCGCCTTTGCGATCACGCTGTACAAGTGCCGATTGGCACAGCGTAAAAAATATCTGCCTGTACTTGTGCTGTCCTGCTCCATCGTGTATGCGGTTATCTATGCAAGCGGTGCAGAGTGGATGCAAATCATCGGCGGAGACATCACGGCAGCGCAGTGCCTTATGTTTGTTGGAATGTTGGAATGTTGTATTCAGGTGGGACTTATTCCCACCAATACAGGGTATGCGGCACTCTTTGAAGCAGGAACTTTCGGTGCACAAATTACCGATAATGACTATCAAATCCGTTACACCTCTGCTAATTCCCCTGAGATTTCAAAAGGAATAATGCAAAAAGCGGAAACCGCCGCTGTCAGCCTTGATAAAAATACATTACTGAAAAGCCATCCCATTGATGGCGGTTATGTGTTTTGGCAGGAGGATATTACCGAGATTACCGCACTGCTTGAACGACTTGAGGAAAACAACGAGACGATTGCAGAAAGCAATTATCTGGAACAGGAAAACTATCGTGTTAAACTGAAAATCAAAACACTGCGGGAAAAGAACCGATTGTATGACCTTTTGCAGGACAAGACAGCAGAACAAGTTGATTTGTTAGAGCGCTTGTTTTCTCAGTACAATGCAGGATTAGATTATGAAAAGCGCCGCAGTCTGCTTGCAAAAATCGCCGTAATCGGTGCCTACATAAAACGCTGCGGCAACTTAATCTTTATCGGTGAACAGTCAAAAACTACAGATACGGCGGAACTGTCGCTTTGCATGGAGGAATCCTTTGCCAATTTGGAACTTATGGATATAGACTGTGCGATGGATATTCCCGGCGGCAGCAGAATTCTCGTCGAGGACGCCATTCGGGTATATGACTTTTTCGAGAAAGTGATAGAGACCGCCATAGATGACCTGCAATCCGTCTTGATGAAAGCACGCAGTGCTGCCGATTCCGTTATCTTTCGTTTGGAAGTGGAGAGCAGCTGCCCGCTTGCGGACTTTACAGAGTCCTGCGAAAACTGTCTCTTTGAGGATGGCGTATGGTGCTTTACGCTGAGAATAGGAAAGGCGGGTGAACAGTTATGACAACCTTTTATAACTCTGCTTCAACGGAACAATCGGTATTATTGGTATGTTTGTTCTTCTCGTTGGTTTTGAGTTTGTTTTGCTTTATCGTGTCTCTTACCCGAAGCAGAAAACGGTGGATTACAGTCCTGAACGCAGGAATATATTTGGCACTGTTTGCCTTGCTGTCTGTTTTGACAGAGAGTTTTTCAAAAATTCGGGAAGGCAGAGAGTATCGCACTTTGCTGCCGCTTCCTATGTGGTCGCTGTGGTGCATTACAGGCATAATAGGAGTTTTTCTCATTTTCGGTGCAATTGCTCTTTTTCGTCAGAAAAACCGAGGACTCGGCCGTAATTCAATCAAACAAGCCTTTGATACCCTGCCAAGCGCTGTTTGCTATTTTGCTCCATCAGGTATTGTTAAACTGTGTAATTTTCAAATGCACCGCCTGTTTCGAACCTTGGCACAAAGCGATTTGCAAACATTCAATGAATTACAGCAGGCACTCAAAGAATGTGACGGAAAAAGCGGCGTCATAAAACTTTCCGATGAAAGACAGACTTACCTTTTTCCTGACGGAACGGTGTGGCGTTATGCACAGACCGAGGTAACTGCGCCAAGCATCGGCAAGTATACGGAAACCATCTTTTTTGATGTAACCAAACTTTATGAAAAAAATCTGCAGCTAAAAGCACAGACAAAACAGCTCAAGAAGATTTCTCTTGAATTAAAGTTCCTTTCGGATAATGTTCTGACCTTGACTAAGGAGAAGGAAGTTCTTGCGGCGAAAACAAAGCTGCACGATCAAATGGGTGCAGGCATGATTGCCGTGCGCAGAATGTTACAGCAAAAGCAGACGACTAAAGACATTGTGGAGGCTATTCGCCTGTTTAGAAAAGCTGTAAATATGATGAAAATTGATAATGAAAATCCGCTGGAACGAAGCGAACTTGCGGAATTTATGCACGATGCAGATTCAATTGGTGTAAAGATAATATTGACCGGAGAGATGCCCGAGCAGACGGAGGTTTACAACGCCTTTATCGTTGCTATGAGGGAATGTCTTACCAACGGTGTTTGCCATGCGGGGGCAACAGAACTTCAGATTGACATACGGCAAGACGACAGCAGCCTGTCTATGCGCATTACAAACAACGGAATCGTTCCCAAAGGAGAGATTGTGCCGAAAGGCGGACTGAAGAATATGGAACACTATATTATAAATCTGCAGGGTGCTGTAAAAATACAGTCATCGCCGGTGTTTGCCTTGACCGTAACAGTACCATTTGCAAAGGAGGGTATGTAAATGATGCAGGTGCTTGTCGTTGATGACCAGAGAATGCCTCGTGACAATATGGAACAAATACTTGCCGCCAGCGGCCGCTATGAGGTTGCGGCAAGTATCAGCAGTGCGGAACTTGCCATTATAAAGTGTAAGCAGCAGCCGATTGATTTGATTTTGATGGATGTCTGCACAAAAGGCAGTAAGAACGGTATTGATGCTGCCGCCGAAATCAAACAGCAGTTTCCGAATATAAAAATTATTATTGTAACTTCTATGGTTGAGGTAAGTTATCTTGAGCGTGCCAAAGACGCCAAAGCAGACAGTTTTTGGTATAAGGATTTAAGCCGGGAAGAACTGATCGATGTAATCGACCGCACAATGGCGGGCGAACACCTTTTTCCGGGTGAAACACCGAGGGTAAAATTGGGACTTGCAACCAGTGCAGAGTTTACATCCAAAGAAATTGAGGTTTTGAGGCTCATATGTGAGGGCTTGGAATACGGTGAGATTGCAGAGAAACTGAATGTGTCTGTCAACACGGTAAAAACCCATGTTTCCCACATTCTGCAAAGAACGGGCTATGCCAATAAAACCCGTCTTGCCATAGCGGTCACCAACAAGAATTTTATTATTCCGAGTATTCCCGAAGATCAAGAAGAAATCTGAATACAGGCAGACCGTTTCCCCGACTTCATCTGAGGTCGGGGTTATTTTTTTGAAAAAAACTTAAAAAAATCACCCATATGGGTGATGTGCGTCAGGAAATCGCATTGTATAATAAAAGTACGATAGAAATATTATGCCGTATTATACGAGGAGGTGGTATCATGCGCAGAGTGGTTGTGGATATGCAGAACGCCTTGTTTGCCGATGCAATATCTTCAGCACTAAAAAATTTTGATTCGGATTTCAGCGTTTATCAAAGCGAAGCTCCGGAGCGAACAACCGAGATGTGTTTCGATATACAGGCGAATGTCCTGATTATGGAGGTCACCGCCTATACTCCGTGGAAGCTTGAGGAACGCATGAAAATTCGAGATGAAGTAAAAGCACAACTCCCGAGCTGCAAAATCGTTCTTGTGGTGGATGAAAATACCGAAAAGAAGCTGGCGGACAAGGTGCGTCAGGCGAAGAAGGACGGGCTTGTTGACAATTTCATCTACGGCTCTGTTTCTTCCACCTATCTTTCGGCGGTAATTGATACGCTGTAACGGCAATTTATCTATGCGGGAAAATCGCTTTATCTGACAAGAAGGGAGGAAAAGTTTACGGCAGATAAAATTAAAAAAGCTACATCAGCGAAAACGGCAGGAAAGATCAAGGATACTTGCCTTTGATCCCGACCACACTTGTGGTAATGAGTCACTTAAGTTCAAACTGCCGAAAAGAGGCGAGGATTTCCATCGGTGTGGCAACGAGCCTCATCCCTCTATCGTGTAGCGACCGAAAGTTCCCGTAAAACCGGGAATCGCAAAACAATCTAAAATAAGAAATTGAGGTGAACACATAATCATGAAAATGAGAAAAACGAAAATAAAATTCATGTCGCTGTTACTGGCGGTCATGATGATTGTCGGTATGCTGCCGACAACAGTGTTTGCAGCCGGTGAAATTACAACGGGTAATGCTAAAGTAACTGCACCTGTTGCCGGACAAACACCAAGCTTTACAGCGACATCCGATGAACCGGAGAAATATTCTGTCGAACTTCTTAGTTGGATCGACGTAGAAAACAGCCAGAATATAACTCCGACTGATTTGACTGATCCAGGAAGCTATTACTATAACTATACCTTTAAGGGTGGAAAGGAATATACTGCAATTGTAAGGTTTACTGCTGTGGGAGGTAACACATTGTCTTACGATAATTCTTTCACCATTAACGGCGAGACCACATATTGGACAGGGAATGGATTAAAACGTTGTCACACATTCACAGCTACCGGTACAGGTGGCGGAGAGGGAACAAAGGTTTATTCCGCAACGGTTGCCGATATTAACATCACACTTCCTGCGGGGTATACAAGCAATGATATCAACAATCTTGGCGAAGATAGAACAATAAAATTTACCAACACAGGAACAGAAACTCTATATATTTCCAATCCTACTTTAAGCGGCACAAATGCAAGTGATTTTTCTGTTAGGATTTTTGGAAAACTCGTGGTTGCTCCCGGCAACACCAATACAACCGCTTACGCTATTGAACCGAATATCGGGCTTGATCCCGGCACCTATACGGCGACAATCAGTTGTACGGACGATGATAACAAATTGAGTGCTCCTGTAACAGCTACGGTTACGCTTACGGTAAGTGACCACAATTGGGATACTTCCAAGTGGGAATTCAATTCATTAACGCACTGGCATAAATGTACAGATTCCGGTTGCTCTGCTAAAGGAGATGAAGCAGCGCACAACAGCGATAAAGTAGTGGGTGTAAAGAGCGCTACTTTTGATACCGATGGTTACACCGGCGATAAATATTGCTCTATCTGCGATAGAAAAATGGAAACCGGCAAAGCGATTGTCGCAGGAAAGTACATCCGTGAATCCAAAGCAACAATGACTCCTGCTGGGATTGATAATACAATCAGTGCAAATGACCTTGTATTTACTTCTTTAGATACAAGCAAGTACACAGTGGGATTGTATCGAGTATTTGACATGACGGATACGACGTTAAATACCGTCGGATCAACTTATAAGGAATATCCGCACGACAAAAAGTTCATTTCAGGTCATAAATATGCAATCGAATTTGAATTTGAAGCAGTTGATCCTTATGTGTATGATACGATGCACAGCACACATATTTCTACATTCAAATTAAACGATGCGGACACTATGATGTCCGCAGCAATAACCTTCGCCGGCTCACCAAAGCGTCGTGTTGAACTTGTGGCAGGCGGAGTAAGTGTTGCGACCTATGACCTCACAACAAGCGTAAACGGCGGTCACGGAACAATTTCTGCTGGCGAAAACGGAATTACTGAAGGAACATCTAAGATTATCACATTCACTCCTGATTCAGGTTATGAAATCGATAAGGTTATGGTAAACGGCACCGAAACTACTGTAACAGGAAATACTCTTACCGTTACAATGGACGGAAACAAAAATGTTGTTGTAACCTACAAGGCGATTGAATACACTATCACCGTTACAGACGGTAAAGCGACAGTAGGCGCAGGAAGTGAAATCAGCAAAGCGGCGCAAGGCACAATCGTTACCCTGACTGCAAATGCAGCTCCATCCGGCAAGGTATTTGATAAGTGGGTGGTTGTAAGCGGCGGCATTACCCTTGCAGACGCAAACAGCGCAACCACAACATTTACTATGCCTGCGGAAGCAGTAAGTGTGAAAGCGACCTATAAGAACGCTCCACCTACACCTACTCCTACACCTACGCACACTCACAATCTGACCTTGGTTGCTGCGAAAGCTGCCACCTGCACAGAGGGCGGTAAGGAAGCATACTACAAGTGCGAAGGTTGTGGCAAGTTCTATGAAGATGTACTCGGTACAAAGGAAATAACCGACCTTGCATCTTGGGGCAATATTGCTAAGATTGCCCACACCACAAAGCTTAATGCAACATCATTAACATATAACGGAAAGGTTAGAACACCTAAGGTTATTGTTAAGGACAGAACAGGAAAGACACTTGTTAAGAATACTGACTATACTGTGTCTTATGCAAAAGGCAGAAAGTATGTTGGCAAGTACGCAGTAAAGATTACCTTTAAGGGTAAATACAGCGGAACAAAGACGCTTTATTTCACAATCAAGCCAAAGGCAACAAGTATTTCCTCACTTACAGCAGGTTCAAAGAAGTTTACAGTAAAGTGGAAGAAGCAGGCTACACAGACAACAGGCTATCAGGTACAGTACAGTGCCTCAAGTAAATTCAGCAAGGCTAAGACCGTAACAGTAGGCAAGAATACAACAGTATCAAAGAAAATTTCAAAGCTTTCGGGCAAGAAAAAGTATTATGTAAGAGTTCGCACCTATAAGACAGTTAAGATTAACGGCAAATCCATAAGGATTTATTCAGGCTGGTCAAAAGCTAAGACTGTTACAACAAAGAAATAACAGATAGCTAACCATTTAAGGATGGCGGTAGCGGAGCTTCCGCTGCCGCCTTTTCCTTACGAAAAGGATTTCTTCGGAATGAGCCCGTATAAACTTCTCTGGTGTGGGGACTATTATTATGTTCTCGGATACTCTGAGAAGAAAAGCAAGGTTATCAATTTCAAGTGATAGACATCTTATTAGAAAAATAACAATGAAAATGGCAGTTAGGAATAATATCCTAACTGCTTTTTTGCGCCATATCATTGTATTTACTCAAAATACCCAAAACTTTTTTTGTCAAAAGCGAAAACGATTTTTTTGCATCTTGTTTTTGACTTGTTTAAAACTTAAAAAACGCCCTTAAAATATAGCTTTCAGCCTCATATGCCATGATAGAAAAAATTGCCCTAAAGATTAAGGGCATTAAAAATTTACTTTTTAAAATTTATTAAATAGGTGAATTTAAATGCTATATATTTTTTAAAATAAATATATGATTTATTGAATTTATTTCGTTATTATGTTACTATAAAGTTACAATTTACAAGGGAGGTTCGATCTGTGGTTTATTCTAACGGTTATATAATGTCGGGCGACAGGGAAGTTGTACGGATTGAAAACGGTGAAGTTATAAGTGTTGACAAAAAAATTGCACCGCTTCACTTTGTGAATAATAAGGATTTTACCTCTTGGCTTGAAAGCAGAGCCATTGATTCTCATCGTGCTAATTCAAGACTTTTAAAGAAGGTTTTGCGACTTGCAAATCGTGATGACGCTAATACTGCTCTGGCAGTTAATGCAGTAACTATTACCGATAATTATTGGTTTAAGCCTGATGATGAAAATCTTACCTGGGCTGATGTTAAATTTAACGAAAATGATTTTGATAAACTTGCTCTTAAGGGTGACCCGGATAGCTTTAATAAAAAACCGTCAAGGACTCCCGAACTTACCAATATCGGTAGCTTTGAAAAGTGTTGGCGACTTGAAAACGGTAGCTGGTGGATGTATAAAAGCGGTAATGATAATCAAATATTTTCAGAGCTTTTTATATATCAGCTTGGAAAATGTATCGGTTTTAATATGGCGAAATATCAATATGCAGACGGATATATTCGCACTAGAGATTTTACAGATGGTAAAGTAAATTTTGAGCCGATTTCATCTGTTATGGGTGATAACGAAGATTATAACGATAATTTTAATTATTTTAATTCGATTTCAAAAGATATAGCAGCTGATTATTTAAAACTTATTTATCTTGATACCGTTTGCTATAATATGGACCGACATACAAATAATTACGGCTTGATTCGTGATATCAGCAGTGGTGATATTATTTCACTTGCACCTAATTATGATAATAACATTGCTTTAATAGCAAATGGCTATCCGTCCGATGTTACTCGTGAAAAGGACGGATTGATGAAATTCTTTTTTGAATTTATTGACAATAATTTACAGGCAAAGCAAATGTTTAAGTCACTTGATTTTCCTGCCATCACAAAAGATATGATTGAAACTTGTTTAGAAAAAATTCCAATTAGTGTTGATAAAACCTTTATCATCAGTTTTATACTTAACGGTCAGAAAATTATAAAAAATCATATTGATTAAAAAATGCTTGAACGGTTGTAATTTCTTTCTTTCGGTAAATTAAAAAACTCACTTGGCTCTTATTTTTAAGAGTTGAGTGAGTTTAATTTATTTAACTTTGCTTTAGCTGGTCTAAATAATGAATTTTTTATGTTCTTGAACAATTAATTGTACCTTATATCAAAATTATTTGTATTTGATGTCTAAATATGGTATATTTAGTTTATATTAATATATAATCAGGAGAATGAAAATGGACACTAAAAAGGAACAAGAGCGTGACGAGCTTCACCGTGCTATATGGGCAATCGCAGATGACTTGCGTGGCTCTGTTGACGGATGGGATTTCAAGTCTTATGTGTTAGGATTTATGTTCTATCGTTATATAAGTGAAAATCTTACGAACTATATCAATAAAGGCGAGCACGCTGCAGGCAATGTTGATTTTGATTATATCGCTTTGTCGGACGAAGAAGCCGAGTTTGCAAGGGAGGACCTTGTAAATGAAAAAGGCTTTTTCATCAAACCGTCGGAGCTTTTTTGCAATATCAGAAAGAAAGCACCTAATGATGATAACCTTAACGAAACGCTTGAAAAGGTGTTCCGTCATATCGAGGAATCTGCGCAGGGTGCTGACAGTGAAGATGATTTTGCAGGCTTGTTTGATGATATTGATGTGAATAGCAATAAACTCGGCGGTACCGTTATTAAGCGTAATGAAAGGCTTGTTAAAATCATTAACGGTGTTGGCGATTTGTAACTTGGCGATTATCAAGATAATACCATTGACGCATTTGGTGACGCTTATGAGTTCCTTATGGGTATGTATGCATCTAATGCCGGTAAAAGCGGTGGCGAATACTTTACTCCTCAAGAGGTCAGCGAACTTCTTACCCGTATCGCAGTTGCAGGCAAAACCGAGGTTAATAAGGTTTATGACCCTGCTTGCGGTTCAGGTTCTCTTTTGCTCAAGGCTGCTAAAGTTCTTGGCAAAGACGCTGTTCGTCAAGGCTTTTACGGTCAGGAAATCAATATAACTACATATAACCTTTGCCGTATCAATATGTTTTTGCACGATATTGATTACGATAAATTTAATATTGCTAACGAAGATACGCTTATTAATCCACAACATTGGGATGATGAGCCTTTTGAAGCTATCGTGTCTAATCCGCCTTATTCTATTAAGTGGGAGGGTGACGATAACCCTGTGCTTATCAATGACCCTCGGTTTTCTCCTGCCGGTGTGCTTGCGCCAAAGTCAAAGGCTGACCTTGCTTTTGTTATGCACTCTCTTTCTTGGCTTGCAACTAACGGTACTGCCGCTATCGTTTGTTTTCCCGGCATTATGTACCGTGGCGGTGCAGAAAAGAAAATCAGAAAATATCTTATTGATAACAATTTTATTGACGCAATTATTCAACTTCCCGATAATCTTTTTTACGGCACTTCAATAGCAACCTGCATTATGGTGCTTAAAAAGTCAAAGAGCGAAAACAGCACTCTTTTTATCGACGCATCAAAAGAGTTTGTTAAGGTGACAAATAACAATAAGTTGACTGACGAGAATATTGAAAAAATCGTTTCAACCTGCTATGAAAGAACCGAAACCGAATACTTTTCAAAACTTGTTCCAAATGACGCTATCGCCGAGGAAGATTATAACCTTTCCGTTTCAACCTATGTTGAACAAGAGGACACTTCTGAAAAGATAGATATTACTGAACTCAATGCTCAAATTGCTGAGATAGTGGCAAAAGAAAACACACTCCGTGCAGAAATTGATAAAATCATTAAGGAGATTGAAGGTTAGTGGGAAATAAGAATATTGAAAAAGATTGTATTGATAAGGCTTTGAAACATTCTAAATCGCAACACGGAAAAAGCAAAAGTATAATCAATTTACTTAATGGTATTGATATTGAAAGAAAAGATGATGAAAGACCTGATTTTGTAAAAGAGGTAACGGATATTAACGGCGAGCAAATTATTCTCGGAATTGAGCATTTTCAGATTGACGGAGTTTGTATTAAAAAGAAAAATGGAAAGTATGCCGGTACCGAGCAAAAACGATTAAAAGATACAGAGGCTGTTTTTGATAAATATAAAGATCAAGTAGGAGATAATAATTATTTAAGTGAAGAAACATTCAATTGTGCAACAAATGAAATACTCAAGATTGTTAATAAAGCTGTAGAATATTCTTTTAATGCGACTTATAATGATTTTGTTAAAATGTTTGAAGAAAAATTAACTTCACACGCAAAAAGTATAGATGCGTATTATGATACAATAAACAAACATTGTGACGGATTAAAAAATTCAAAACTAATGTTCTTAATTGATGTTGTTGGAAACTTTAACGGATTATTCCTTAATTCAAATAACAAAGTAAATCAAATCACTATAGATGAAATACCACTTTTTTCAGATATAGTAAATCTGCTTGATACTATAGTTGGTAACAAAATAGATTATATCGTTTTGTGTTTAGGAAACGGAGATAAGACAAAAGTTATAGCATTAGATGCTAAAAATATCTTGGGTGAATTAAAAAAGCAAAATATAAAAGTATACGAATATTTTTGTTATGATTATTTACTTCCGTTTATGACTCAATCAAGATGTTCGTATGAAATTGCTGAAATAACAAAAGAAGAAATAAAAGTCAATTTACAATGCACAGGCAACCAACTTGATACAGAAATATTGATAATTCTTTGCTATTATTGTTACTACTTTTGTTATCAGGCAAGAAGAAAAAAAGAATGTTTTGTTACAAATAATGTTATACAATTACTGCTTGATGTTTTTTCAAAATATCTTCGCAACTGGAAAGTCTATATTGAAGGTAAAGCAAAATTATATTATCCAATTTTTGATATAAAAAATACTGAGATTTTAAAGCAGGATATTACTGCTTTCGAAAAGTTATGGAGTATAAATGATGACTAAACTTGAAGAACTTATAAATGGACTTTGCCCTGACGGTGTGGAGTATAAAAGAATCGATGAATTATGTAGTATAACCCGTGGCAGAGTAATGTCAAAGGATTATATTAGGGATAATGTAGGACAATATCCTGTATATTCATCACAAACTGAAAATAACGGAGAACTCGGTAAAATATCAACTTATGATTTTGAAGGTGAATATTTAACTTGGACAACTGACGGTGCTAATGCTGGTTCTGTTTTTTATCGTAACGGAAAATTTAGTGTAACAAATGTTTGTGGTTTACTGAAGGTAAAAGTTGATGAAATTACAACTAAGTATCTATATCATATTTTGTCTATAACTGCACCTAAGTATGTCAACAAAGGAATGGGAAATCCCAAACTTATGAGTAATGTTATGGCTCGTATTAAGGTTCCGTTGCCACCTCTATCTATACAAAGTGAAATAGTCCATATTTTAGACTCTTTCACTTCGCTTACAGCAGAACTTACGGCAGAGCTTACAGCAGAGCTTACAGCAAGGCAAAAGCAATATGCTTTTTACAGAGATTATCTTTTAGATTTCAGCAACGAAGATGTAACAAAGAAAATCCCTGATATTGATTGTTCGAATGTTGAGTACAAAAGGCTCGGAGATATTTCAAATATTATTCGTGGCGGGAATTTCCAAAAGAAAGATTTTGTTGAACAAGGTAAACCTTGTATTCATTACGGACAAATTTATACAAGACTCGGCACTACAACTTCAAAATCGATAACTTATCTTAATGATGATGTTTATAGTAAGTCTAAAAAAGCAATGCCTAATGATATTATTATGGCTGTTACAAGTGAAAACATTGAAGATGTTTGCAAATGTACTGTTTGGGCTGGCAACAAAGATGTTGCTGTCAGTGGACATACTGCGATTATTCATCCGTCAATCAATTCAAAGTATTTAGGCTATTATTTTCAAACAAAAATGTTCTTTAAACAAAAAAAGAAACTTGCTCATGGAACAAAAGTAATTGAAGTTACACCGGACAAACTAAATGATATTCTTATTCCTGTGCCGCTTCTTTCGGTACAAGAGAATATTGTTAAAATTCTTGATAGATTTGATAAACTTAATAACGATATTTCAGAGGGTTTACCTGCTGAGATAGAGGCACGCAAAAAGCAATATGAATACTATCGTGATACTTTATTGTCGTTTGACAATAAGGCTTGTTCACATATTGTTAAAGTAGAGAGAGAGAGAGCTAACACGCATTAAAGCGATAAAGTGGCTTTCCATTCAAGATTTATTTAATTTGCGAAATGGTTACACTCCTTCAAAGAGCAAAAGCGAGTATTGGACAAACGGAACTATACCTTGGTTTAGAATGGAAGACATTAGAGAAAATGGTCACATTCTTAATGATTCAATTCAGCACATTACTCCAATTGCGGTAAAAGGCAATTTATTTCCGGCAAACTCGATTATATTGGCAACATCAGCAACTATTGGTGAACATGCTTTAATTACTGTAGATTCGCTTGCTAATCAAAGATTTACATATCTTAATGTAAAAAATGAATATTCAAATCAACTTAATATGAAGTATGTTTTTTATTACTTTTTCAAGATTGATGAGTGGTGCAAAAACAATTTGAATGTTTCAAGTTTTGCTTCTGTCGATATGGATAAATTTAAGAAGCTAAAGTTTCCAATCCCAGCTCTTGAAGAACAAGAACGCATTGTGTCTATACTCGACAGATTTGATAAACTTTGCAACGATATCAGCGAGGGACTTCCTGCCGAAATCGAAGCAAGACAAAAACAATACGAATATTATCGTGATAAGCTCTTAATGTTTAAAAGGGTTGAAGCAAATGAAAAATGATTATAATAAAGAGTATTTTGAAAAATATGCATTGTTGAGTTTAGTTTATTGTTATGATGATAAGTTACATTCGATGAAAAAACACGAAAGACCTGATTGGATTGATGAAAATAGATCAATAGGTCTTGAGGTTACTCGTGCCTTATCACCAAAAGATGGCGAAAGAGAAAGCATTATTGAGCGTTATTTTTGTAAAGGTTATACACCGGAAGAAATAATCAATAAAGCTAATCGTGAGTTGAAGTGCAATAAAGACATGTTTAAAATTGCTGATGGCTTTTGCTATGTTGAGAAAAATGTTAATTATTCCGATGTTAAACAACTGATTATTGATACGATTAATACGAAAATATCTAAGCTTAACAGTCATTATGATAAGTTCAATAAAAATTGGCTATATGTTTTTGCTGATAATAGTCTTTTAGATGATGGCGATATTGAAGAAATTATTTTAAAGATAAACAATATAGGTGACAATAGCAGTTTTGACAAAATATTTATCAATATCATTGATAAAATATATGTTATTGAAGATAATTCGTATTCAAAAATTGATGTGACTGATAGTGAATTGGCTAGAATAAAAAAAGAATCTAAAAATCAATAATGTTAAAAAGGGGAGAAACAAATATTATGAGCGAATATAATGTTGTTATGTCGACAGCCGAAAGTACGGTTGTAACCGAATATGAGCCACAGCAAACCCGTTCGGACGCATATCAAAGCGAGGCTGCACTTGAAAACGCTTTTATAAAAATGCTTACGGAACAAGGCTATCAATATTTGAAGATTGACAGTCCGTCTGCTCTTATTGATAATTTGCGTCATCAACTTGAAAAACTCAATAACTATAGTTTCAGCGACAGGGAATGGAAGCAATTTTTTGAAAACAAGATTGCTAATTCTAACGAAGGTATTGTTGAAAAAACAAGAAAAATTCAAGAAGACCATATTCAAGTTTTACGCCGTGATGACGGTTCTTCCAAAAACATTTATTTGATTGATAAGGCGAATATTCACAACAACAGCTTGCAGGTTATCAACCAATATGTTGAAGAAGGCGGAGCACACGACACTCGCTATGATGTTACAATTCTTGTAAATGGATTGCCTTTGGTACATATTGAACTTAAAAGGCGAGGCGTTCCGATTAAGGAAGCGTTTAACCAAATCGAAAGATACCAAAGAGACAGCTTTTGGGCAGGTTGCGGACTGTATGAGTATGTTCAGGTGTTTGTTATTTCCAACGGTACAAATACAAAATATTATTCTAACACTACCCGTAATGCTCACATTAAAGAGCAAAATGGCAAACGTTCAAAGGGTAAAAAGACAAGCAACAGCTTTGAATTTACCTCTTTTTGGGCAGACGGCAACAACAAAGTTATAGCCGACCTTGTTGACTTTACAAAAACATTTTTCGCAAAGCATACGATACTTAACATTCTTACTAAATATTGCATATTTACAAGTGAACAATTATTGCTTGTTATGCGACCTTATCAGATTGTAGCGACTGAAAAAATACTGAATCGTATTGAAGTTTCAACCAATTATAAGCAAACAGGCACAATAAAAGCAGGCGGATATATTTGGCATACCACAGGTTCGGGCAAAACCTTAACCTCTTTTAAGACTGCGCTTCTTGCATCAAAATTGCCGTATATTGACAAGGTGCTTTTTGTAGTTGACCGTAAGGACCTTGACTACCAAACAATCAAGGAATATGACCGATTTGAAAAAGGTGCTGCAAACAGCAATAAAAATACCGCCATTCTTCAAAAACAGCTTGAGGACGACACTTCAAGCATTATTGTAACTACTATTCAAAAGCTTGATGTGTTTATTCAAAAGAACAAGGGCCACGAAGTTTATGACAAGCATATTGTGCTTATCTTTGATGAATGTCACCGTTCACAATTCGGCGATATGCACACAAGAATAGTAAAATATTTTAAGAATTATCATATTTTCGGTTTTACCGGTACACCTATTTTTGCAACAAATTCAAATAGTTCAAATGCTCCTAATTTGCGTACAACTGCACAAATTTTTGGTGGTGAACCTGATGAAGACGGAAAAAATGTAAAGCCTCTTCATGCATATACTATTGTTGACGCTATCAATGACGGCAATGTTTTGCCTTTTAGAATCGATTATATCAACACCGTTAAGAAAAAAGACGGTATGACTGATAAGCAGGTTGCCGCTATCAATACCGAAGAAGTGCTTGAAGGTCACGAAAGAGTTGCCAATATTGTAAGCTACATTATTGATAATTTTGATACAAAAACAATGCGTAATGCTTATTATAGCCTAAAAGGTCAAAGAGTAAACGGCTTTAACTCAATGTTTGCTGTCAGCTCAATTCCTATGGCTAAAAAGTATTATCTTGAATTCAAAAAGCAACTTGAAGAGAAAAATAAAGATTTAACCATTGCTACAATTTACTCTTATGCTGCGAATGAAGAAAGTTATGAGGACGGTATTCTTGCAGATGAAAGTTTTGATACCGAAGCACTTGATAAGTCCTCCCGTGATTTTCTTGATAGTGCCATTGATGATTATAATAAAATATTCAAAACCAATTTTGACACTTCTTCAAAGGGCTTTCAAGATTATTACAAAGACCTTTCCGACCGTGTAAAGAACAGAGAAGTCGACCTCTTAATTGTTGTAAATATGTTCCTTACCGGCTTTGATGCAACAACACTCAACACCCTTTGGGTTGATAAAAACTTAAAGCAACACGGTTTGATTCAGGCATATTCAAGAACAAACAGAATACTCAATTCCGTTAAGGCATACGGCAATATTGTTTGCTTTAGAGATTTGCAACAGGAAACAAATGATGCTATTGCTCTTTTTGGCGATAAAGAGGCAAACGGTATTGTCCTTTTGAAATCGTATAACGATTATTATTACGGCTACGAGGACGATAAGGGCAAAAGACAAAAAGGTTATGAAGAACGCATTGCCGAACTTTTGCAAAAATATCCTCTCGGTGAGCAAATTATCGGCGAAACAGCAAAAAAAGATTTTATCATTTTGTTTGGTAATATTCTTCGACTTCGTAATATTCTTTCGTCTTTTGACGATTTCAAGGGTAATGAAATCTTGAAGCCGATTGATTTTCAGGATTATACGGGTACATACAACGACTTGTACCAAGAATTTAAAAAGCCTCAAGGTGATAAAGACAGTATCAAAGATGATATTGTTTTTGAAATGGAACTTGTAAAGCAAGTTGAAGTGAATATTGATTATATTCTTATGCTTGTTGCAAAGTATCATCAATCCAATTGCAAAGATAAAGAGATACTTGCATCTATTGATAAGGCTATCAGTGCATCGCTTCAGCTTCGTTCAAAGAAAGAGCTTATTGATGGCTTTATCAGTACAATCAATGTTGAAACAAATGTTACCGATGATTGGGGCAAATTTGTTCAGGAGCAGAAAAAGCAGGATATTGATTCTATCATCACAGAACAGAGGTTAAAGCCTGAAGAAACAATCAAGTTTATTGATAACTCTTTCCGTGACGGTGTACTCAAAACAACAGGAACGGATATTGACAAGATTATGCCGCCTGTGTCACGCTTCGGCAATGGCGGTAAAAACCGCTCCGAACTCAAGCAAAAAATTATAGATATACTTCAAAAGTTTTTTGAAAAGTATAGAGGCTTGGTGTAAACGATAATGGATATTAGTATATTGAAATGATGTAATGCAGGAGGTATTATGACATTTGGATTAAGAACAATGAGTTTAAAAGGTTCATTGAAAGCAAGAACAACTGCAAAAGCCAAACGGAGAGTTAAAAAAGCTATTGTTCCAGGTTATGGCAAAAAAGGAATGGAATGGATAAAAAATCCTAAAAAGGCAGCATATAATAAGATATATAATAAAACCTCATTTAGCATACGGGATGTTTTTAAGTGAAATACATATGAAAAAGATATTGCTTGACAATGCTTTGGAGTCTTGGAGTGTTGCTGTAAAGTATTGTAAATATATAAAGAATGGTATGGTAACATTGCATTATCAAAAAACATTTGTTTCTTCTCTTCACAATGCAATAGAACTATTCTTAAAACAAATAATGATTGATAATAATGAACATAGAGTGGTTAATTTGTTAAAAGTAAGAAATGAAAAAGATGCGCTTTTACAGTTAGCATATTATAAAAGTAAAGATTTAAGTCACTTTTTCAAAGAATTAAACCTTGAGGAAAGACGTAAGTTTCACTCAATAGGTTTTAGTGAAGTTATTGATAAAAGTGATTCTTTGTTAAAAGACCTATTAGCCTCTATTAACATTAACTCGATAAAAAATGAATTGAAAATTTTACAGAAATTAAGAAATGATGAAACACATTTTTTTATTTCTTCAAATTATTTATCAGAAGAAAATTTTGTTAAATTACATAATTTGATGATTGTTATATTTGCTGCTCTTCAAAATTATGATTTGCTACCTTATTGGGGAATAGCATTGGATTTTAGCGAGTTTTCTCATCTTAATTTCACTGAAAAAGAACTTGTTACATTTTCTTATAAAAATGCTGTAATCAACTCGTCAATTGCTAAAAGTTTGAAAGAAATTCTTTCTGGTAGTCTACTATATAACTTTAGTTATAATTCTTTTAATATGGTAATAGCAGAACAGTATTTTCTTGAAATAAAAGAAAAGAATTTACAAATCGATTATGATTTCAATGATGTTTTAGCAGTTATTCAAGCGTTAAATAAATATGGCCTTATTGAATGTCAAAATGAAATTGTTCAATATGAAGACAATATTATAAATGAATATACTTTGCCTTATTTGGAATTATACTTCTATTATTAAATTTATTTCTTATTTAATGGTCAAGGAAGGTGCTTTTATGGCAAATGGATTTATTACTTCTCAACCGCATGATATTTGTCCAAATAAATTATACAAATATATAGGTAACATTGAATATGCATTGGAGGCTGTTGAGAATGAAACAATTTATTTTCCGTTATCTGATACATTTAATGACCCATTTGATAGTAAAATCGTAAATAATGGATTTATATTGGACTTAGACAGTAGTGGAGATAAATATGTTGTTATGGGAATTATAAATAAAATACTTTTTGAAAGTAATAATCTTTTCATTTGTTTTTTTAAGGATGAAAAGAATTATAAAGATATGGAAAATTCCTTTCTTCAAATGTTAGGAGATAAAGAAATAATTGCACCAAGAGAATATCTTCAATTTGTTTACGAGTATTTTGAATATGATGGTAGTTTTTTTGATTTTTATGAATGTGTAAAGCAAACATATATTGAAAAACAGCCAATTGTTTCGCTTTGTCATAGAGTTACATGTTTTAGTGAAAAAAATGATTCCATTATTATGTGGTCATATTATGCTGATAATCACAAAGGTGTTTGCTTAGAATATACACCTTCATTACTAAATGATATGGAAATATATAATTCAATTCAAAAAGTGAACTACAATAGAATACAGAAAAATATTGTCAGTAACTGTAGAGACACAGATTATGTAAATATGATGTACTTCAACAAAGCGAGTTGTTGGAAGCATGAGAAAGAGTGGCGAATAGTTCTGAAGGAAAATGTTGAAAGACTCTATTTTCCGTGTCTTACGGGCATATATTTAGGTGTTAATTTTAGAGATGAACATAATGGTGATGAAAAACTCATTAGAATTATAAATGCAATACAAAATTCAAAAAATAAAATTGGATTATATGAAGCAGTTCCTGATAACAATAAGTATAAATTGAATTTTCGCTGTATTATACCGGTAACAGGAGTTTAAATTTATAAAACTTAATTTTAAAATACAACAATATCAAGTAAAGTTGTATAAAATAATATTTAGTGATAAGCGATATAATTAACTTAATAGGGGAGACTCTAAATATCTATCCAAGGGGGAAAGAAAAAATGAAACAAATCAAGAAAATGCTATGTGTTTTATTTGCGATTGTGACCGTGATGACTTCGATTTTCACTGTGAATACTCAGGCGAAGGCCCTGAAGAGCACACAGATTGAAAGTGTTTCTATATTGACTACAGGAATCAGAATCAAATGGACTGCTGTAAAGGGTGTAAGCGGCTATCAGATTCAGACTGCGAGAAGTAAAGACTTTAAGAAAAATAAGACAACATTTAAGGTCGCAAAGCCAAATGCTTCGGCAAAAAGATTGAGAAACAAAGACCTTAAAGCATTTAAACCTTATAAGAGATATTATGTAAGAATCAGAACTTATAAAAAATCAGGCAAAAAAACTGCATACTCGAAATGGTCTGCTGCAAAAAGTTTTAAAACTCCTAACCTGATAGAAATGGAAGACCATACCTATGTTGTTTGTACAACAAATGATAATCACCAATGTGTTTGCGGTAATGTGAATAGATGGTTTAATAGCAAAAAAGAGTTTGTTAAATATGTAGAAGACGAAATGGATTATTGGTGTGATGTGGAAGACCAAGGCTTAATCTCTTGGGATGAGGCTCGTGAAAAGTGCCCTTGTGGATACGAATGTTGGTCTTGTGGATTTTGCGGTAAGTGGACAGGAAATATGTATTATGATGGACCTCATGGTTCGTCAATTGTAAAAGACCCACCACCTCATATCTATTAATAATTTAAATTTTATTCTTCTTTTATATATCATCTTAAAAGAAAGAGTGCATAGAATTATAATTTAATTAAATGAACTTATGAAAAAAACAATTTTAAAGTTAAAAAATAATATAAAAAAAGATATAATTGAAAATTCAAAATTCTATAAATTACTTTGTGCTTTTTTGATGTTTTTTATTATTGTTTTCGGTGGAATTATAATGAATTGCATTGTTCCGAGTGAATCTATGTCACCGACATTGGAAGCGAGACAGGTGTATATTGCCAACAGATTGGCTTATGTTAAATCCTCACCTCAAAGATATGATGTTGTTGTTTTTAAAGCACCGGATTCTGAGCACGATAAGTATGTAAAAAGAATAATCGGTCTTCCGGGTGAACTTGTAAACATTGATAATAAAAATGTAAGTATAGATAATAAAAAACTTGATGAACCGTATCTTAAAGAAAAGAAAATAGATTATTGCGGAGCCTATTATGTACCGAAAAAGGGCGATGAGGTAATATTAAAAAATGCAAGATATGATGAAAAGGGTAATGTGATAAATGCCGATTGCTATATAGGTAATAATTTTGTAGGAGGGGTCGTTAAGGTTGTTGATGACGAAGCTTCCGATGATGAAAATATTAAATATAAAAAAATTGATTTTTTAAAGAAATATTGTAAAAAAGAAGACGGTAAATATATAATTAAAGAAGACACTTATTTTCTTATGGGTGATAACAGAAACGATTCTTTAGATTCTCGTTTTTGGAATTATACATATGTAAAAAAGAGCAAAATCATTGCTAAATATGCGTTTACTTATTTAAAATTTTAAGCTAATATTTTTGTGTTAGACTGTAATATATTGTGTTGAATTATTTATGAGCATAAACCTAAATAAAAACCAAAGGGGATAGAGAAATGAAAAATATAAAAAAACTGTTGTGTGTATTGCTGGCCGTTGTTACGGTCTTATCATCATTACTTATTGTACCAACTTCTGCCAAATCACTTAAGTCTACACAGATTGAAAGTGTTTCTATATTGACTACCGGAATCAGAATTAAATGGACTGCTGTAAAGGGTGTAAGCGGATACCAAATTCAGCTTGCGAGAAGTAAAGATTTTAAGAAAGATAAAAAAACTTTTAATGTGGCAAAGCCTAATGCTTCGGCAAAAAGATTGAGAAACAAAGACCTCAAGAGCCTTAAGCCGTATAAGAAATATTATGTAAGAATCAGAACATATAAAAAGTCGGGAAAGAAAACAATTTATTCAAAATGGTCTCCTACAAAAAGCTTTAAGACTCCTAATTTGATAGAAATGGAAGACCATACCTATGTTGTTTGCACAACAAATGATAACCATCAGTGTGTTTGCGGAAATGTTGGAAAATGGTTTAACAACAAAAAAGAATTTGTTAAATATGTAGAAGACGAAATGGATTATTGGGGCGATTTGTATGACGCAGAAATAATTTCTTGGGATGAATATGGTGAAAAATGCCCATGCGGATATGAATGTTGGTCTTGCGGATTTTGTGGTAAATGGACAGGAAATATGTATTATGAAGGACCTAATGGTTCATCAATTGTAAAAGATCCACCTTCACATATTTCTTAATAAACCAAATTTTGATTTTTCCTTTTAATTATATATATTTCAATTAAAGAAGAAAGAACACGATCCGTTGTTCTTTCTTTTCTTTTATATTTGATGTGAAGAATATTCACATTGTATATAAT
>ERZ1035032.658-NODE-658-length-26038-cov-7.566794_pt1 | contig 26038 bp, 55 predicted proteins | sample MGYA00520693_ERZ1035032 | MGnify/ENA primary metagenome ERZ1035032 (study PRJEB33766, sample SAMN09781740) | gut metagenome | biome: gut microbiome | host: Homo sapiens | place: Madagascar | study: EMG produced TPA metagenomics assembly of the PRJNA485056 data set... | reverse complement strand
AAATATGATAATATAAGACCATAGAAAACAACAGAGAAAAAGAAAGGAAAGATAATCATGAAAAAATTTGAATTGTTTATGTGCTGTTTGGGAAATGGAATTACTGTTTGCAATAAAGCCGTAGAGGAAAATGGAGATTATAAAAGTGTTGCTCACATTGCGGAATGTGGAAAAATTACATGGTATGTCAATCCTGAAAGATACATACCATCCGATGCGCTATTAAAAATTGAGCATACGGCTAATGTACAGCATGAAAAATGGGAACAGTGGTTAAACTCTATGCCGGAGATAAAACAGTATGAAAAACTGTTGCACGCTGTTCCGCTGAGAGTAATGCTTTATGCAATAGACTTAGATGGCGGACTTGAAAGAAAAATCCATTACCTAAAGAAAGTGTGTTATGAAAAAGCGTACTTTTAATAAAAAGGCATCCGCAGGGCTTGACGTTCTGCGGAGTGGACGGGTAAAATGAGAAAGAGAAGAAGGAGGAAGAAACATGGCAGGATACAACGGCTATTCCATGAGTAACAACGCAGTGGCAGCATATGAAAACGGCGAAAAGCCCTTGAGCAAGTGGACAAAAAAAGAAATTCTAAACCAAATTTCAAACCAAATCGAGCAAGGGGAACTTGAATTGCATTGCTCCCTTGCGCTACTGAAAAAACTTTCCTTGAAGGCGTTAAAAGAAAATTGCTTGTGGCAATCCTCTTGGCACCACACCAGCAACTACTTTAACGAAACAAAGTTTTACGTTTTGGATGATGACCGCATCGAAGAATTGACCGATGAAAAAATCAACGATATCCTGTCTGAAGAAAAGGCAGCCAAAAAGGCAGGAAAGAAAACAGAGGAAAAAGAAGAAAGATGGCTGTGCTCCTTCCTTGAATGGACGGGTACAAAGAAGTACCCGAAAGCAAAAGAATTTACAGAGGAGGGCACCATCAAAGGAAATTGGTTTATCCGAAAAAACGGAACCAAAAAGAAAACCACCGCAAACGGCTTTAAAAAAATTAAAAAATTGGAGGAATGAAGCTATGGCATTTGTAAACGCACACGGGGTCAAGGTTAGTCATGAGTGTACAGAACTGATTGAAGAATTAGAAGCAGATATTGCCGAATTCGGCGAAGATGATACGGTCGCTGTCTGGTGCAAGCAGAGCTGCGGTGTAGAGATATATACAAACTATGATTTTATTAAACCGGAAAATGTGAAGGAACATGAACTGGCGGCTGGCGAATACATCAAATCCATGACCATGGGCGAATTGCTCGCCCTGCTGGAACAGCAGAACGCCGTATTATAACCACATGAAAAAAGAAAAGTTTTTCGCAGTCCGTCAGATTGCAGGACGAAAAAGGGAACGTGTGCAGGCGGATGGATACAGGGTAGAACGTGGCGGCTTTGTTTTTTATGTCTGCGGCTCTGGCGGTTCTTGGGGCGTGACGGAAGAAAAAAGCGGTATGTTAATAGGTGTTTACGGAAAAACGAGAAAGGAATGTATAGAAAAACTGGATTCTTTCGACCTGTCAAGGCTTGAAAAATTCGACCTTGAAAAGCTGAATAAGGAAATGCTTTCTCTGCCCCTCTGCGGCTTGTGAGAGGGCGTTTTCTTTTTTTGGCGGTCAATCGGTCAAGCGAAATAAAAAGCGGCTTAAATGGGCGAATACGGGGACAAAAAAATTAAAAGCAAATTTCAAAAACCCACCAAAAAGGCAAAATATTCACGAAAAGGCAAAAGATATTGAAAACTTTTTGTTGATGTTATATGATAGAAGGACAAAATGAAAAGGAGGGCTTTATATGGAAAAATTCTATCAAAAAACATGGTTTTGTGTTTTGATGTTGTTTTTATTTTTCCCGATTGGATTGATTTTGATGTGGCGGTATAAAAAGTTTGGCGAGACAGCAAGGATAATTATTACAGGATTATTTATTTTGGCGTTGTGTTCTTCTAATTCTACGCTATCCGTTATGGTTGTTGTTGGAACAATAGCCGCTATATTTTTGTGCAAAAAGAATAAAAAAATGGATGCGGAAAACAAAGAATCAAAAGAACTAGATACAGAAAGAGAAGTTGCAATTCCATATCTAGTAAACATGCCGGATTATAAAACAAATCCGCAGTATGCAGAACTAGAAAAGCAAGCAAGAGAAGCGCTTGATGCGGTTGGAAACACATTAGTTGTTCTGATTAAAGACAATCTTAATGTACCATTCAAGCTAAAAAGTGTAAAAAGCAGAAATGGATACAACGCAGATGATTTTTTAAAAGAAATAGAGATTTGCTTACAAGCAAATTTTATTTCTGATGCAAATGTGATTTATGATTTTTTGAAGCAAAACGAAAAGGGAATAAAAGCAGCATATAAGAAATCTAATTGGGATTATGAAATTCTTGAACCATATGGGGATTGTATTACCGTATTGCTTAGAGACAGCGAAAGGATGGTTCAAGAGAGCATTTTAAACATGGATTACATGGGCGGCTCACGGTTTGAATATTTTTGTGCCGATATTCTAAAGAAAAAAGGGTATGAAAATGTTGAGGTAACAAAAGGGAGCGGAGACCAAGGTGTTGATATAATAGCCGAAAGAGACGGTATTAGATACGCTATTCAATGCAAATGCTATTCAAGTACGGTTGGAAACAAGGCGGTGCAAGAAGTGTATGCAGGAAAAGATTTTTATAGATGCCAGATTGGTGTTGTAATGACAAATAATTATTTCACAAAATCCGCTATAGAACTTGCCGAAAGCAATGGTACAATATTATGGGACAGAGACAGTTTGAATATGTTTATGAAAACATATTCATCTGAAATACAAGATACGGAATCTGATTTAATTGTATCAAATGATGGTTCGGAAGATTTTCCATCGGAAGAAGCGCAAGAAGAAAAAGAGATAGAAAGAGAAAGCAACATTTATCCAGAGGGAAATTATATTGTTGGAACAGATTTGCCGTTAGGAAGGTATTTGATAAAGGCAAAGTCAGAAACAAATGGCAGCATAGAAATGTTTGAAAATTACGGGGAGTTTAAAAAAGATAATTCATTTATGTTTCGTTCATTCAGTAAAGAATTTTTTATTACTCTGTTAGAAGAAGGAGAATACATTACCGTGGAGGATGCAATCATACATAAATTATAAACAATAAATCAAGCGTTGCGAAAGCAACGCTTTTTCTTTTGAAAATCTGAGAAAACTCTTGACAAATTGTAGCAACATTATATAATTAAATTGTAGCAACAATTTGAAAGGAGGTGTAGAGAATGTCACCGAAATTGGGGCAGAAAATAAAAGATAACCCAAAAGATATTATGATTAGGACGAGAATCGACAAGGAAACAATGGAAAAGTTAGAGTTTGCAGCGGGGAGGTTTGGAATAAGCAAGGCAGAGGTTGTGAGAAACGGAATCGAGAGCGAATACCAAAAGGCAAAGAAAATCTAAAAAAGAGTAGCCCATCCTTTTATCTTGGCGGATAAATGGGCTACTCAATACCAAAAAATCTACTAAATTGATTGGTAATTATATTTTATCATTCTTTTGTAGATAAATCAAATTTTAAAGGATGGTGGAGTATATGGCAGATATTATCACAATCGAAAACACCGAAATGCAGATTAGAGAGTACAACGGAGAAAGAGTTGTAACCTTCAAAGACATTGACGCGGTTCACGGAAACAAAGCCGGAACTGCAAAAAGAAACTTTACAAGGAACAAGAAACACTTTATCGAAAACGAGGATTTTATTGTTGCGACAAGGGATATTTCTAAAAGGGACAATTTGTCCCTTTTGAATATTGATGTTCCAACAAGGGGAATAACGCTATTAACCGAAAGCGGTTATTTGCTTATAGCGAAGTCCTTCACCGATGATTTATCTTGGAAGGTACAGAGACAGCTTGTAAACGCCTATTTCAAAGTCAGAGAGGTGCAGAAAGAGCCATACTACAAAGAGCCGCTTACAGAGGATTTCACGCCCAGAGTGCCGATTGTATCCGATTGGTACGAGCGGAACAAGGGCAGGATTTACCGCTTGTGCAGATATAGCGGAAACAGCTACAGATATCTTTATCATTGTATCTTGACCCAACTTTCCGAAAGGTACGATTTGGATGCAGCAAGGGAAATTTACAAGAACGAGGTCGGGAAGTATCCAGACTACCCGATTGACGTTGTAAAACACTTCCCAGAGTTAGAGCAGGATGCGGACAAAATCCTTGACCGTATCGAGCGAAGGACCTACAGGTAAAAAAGGAAAGGGGGCTAATAAAAGCCCCTCAATCCTAAAATATTCGTTTCAATATGTAACGATTGCCGCCACAGGTTACGAGAGCCTTGGAAAGACCATCGTCAATAATTTCCGAATTGGAAATTTCCAGAACCTTTACCAGAGATATACCGACATTGTCGCAGATTCTAACGAACGTGGAAAGCCGCATATCTTCCGTTTCCTCATTGATGATATTATACATAGCCTTGTACGATAAATCACACTGGATGGAAAGCTGTGCAATGCTCCACCCCTTTAGAAGCATTGCGCGGCATAACTCGGTTTTGAGATTGGAAATAAATTGCCCCGGGTTTACCCCATAATTCACACACCTTTCTATTTTGTAGTTGAATGGAAAGTTTTGCTGAATGTTTGGCAGTCAACTGCAATGGTATCCTTCTCCCTTCTGGTATAATCGGCTTGTACCTAAAAAACAGGTACTCGCAGTTCTGGTTATTGGGCGGCGTTTGGATTGGCGTTCTCGCCGCCTAATATCTATTGTAAACCTTGAAAATAAAAAGTCTATAGCTAAAAATGTCGAAAATGTAGAAAGGGCGTATAAATTATGTTAAGAAATGAAGAATGTACGGATAAAATGAGCCAATTTCGTGAAGAAATTATCGATTTAATATCTAAATTTGATGATGTGCGCCGCCTGAGGGCGATTCGTGCATATCTTATGGCGTTGTTAGGATGATAAAAAAGAGAAAGTCAATGGATTGCGCATTTCCATTGACTTTTTTTATTACTCTTTTCCGATAGAATCAACAAGCTTTTCCAACACTTCCCAATCTGATTCATTCAGTTTAGCCAGTGCAGACACGAGCCTGCGCTTGAAACTATCTTTTCCGTTTCTTTGGATTTCGCCAAGCATTTCAGAAATCTGCTCATCTTTGGATTTTACAAACATTTCGTCAATCCCATCTCTGAGCCAATCCTCATTTACAAACTTTCCGTTCCAAGATTCCAAACAAATTATTTTAAAAATCTTATCTGTTACTGGTCTATCTCCTTTTTCAATTTGAGATAAATAAGTCTGTGCTACTCCTATTTTCTTACCGAAATCACTTTGATTCATTTCAAGGAATAGCCTTAATTTTTTCACGCGCTCATTTACACCATTCAATGTAGACACCTCCTTTCTTGTAATATAATAACACAAGAATATTGCAAATGCAATAAAGTTTTCTTGACTTCATAACGCAAATGCGTTATTATGATATTGCAAACGAAATAAGGAGGTGGTGGGATGAAAAAAGTATTTTACTTTTCTTTGGTTGCATTAGCGGTTTCTATTGTAGCCTTCATGATTTCAATATCAAGGGTAATATGATGGCTGCGATACTAATTGTGATGGAAACAATGGATGTTATGACAGAAATGTTGGAATATTTTCTGGACGATTCCGCCGTTTCCTTCGCTAATTTGGATTGTTCGATGGCTGCATCAGCTTGAATTTTTGAACTGTCCGCGACTGCTTTGGCAGATTCAGCTTGAGATTTTGCAGAATCAGCAAGATTGCGGAGTTCATGAGATGTTTTCTCAAGAAAAGCCGTCTGGTGTTCCATCATTTCAAGAGGGCTTTTACCTTCTTCATAATCTGGGGACATGGCATCTAAGTTGCTCTGCATTATTTTATTGATTCTATCGTAATCATGAAACATTTTGAAAATCTCCTTTTTAAAGGGATTATACCACAAAACAGGGAAGGAGGTGGAACGATGGAAGAAAGAAAACTCGATTTAGATGTAAAAGAAATCCTCTTCCGACAGATGAAAGAGTTGGAAGAGGAAGGCAAAAAGACACAGGATGTTCATGTGAAAATCCGTATTGCGGGAGAAATCGACAGAATCGCAAATACGATTTTGATTAGAATCAACGATTGATTCGTTCTTCGATACTTGAAAGATTTCTCTGGATTGCTTTTAATTCCGAAATTGCATCAATGCTGTTTAATTTTGCCAGTTTTGCCACAGAGCAGCACTGCGATTTAGGAAGATACCAAGCGCAATCGTTTTGGCATGATGAAAAATTGTTCAATGGACATTTTGCCATAAATTCACCCCCTTATCAAATGATAAGGAAATTATAACACAGAAAGGAATGGTGCAATGAACGATTTGGTTCATATCCAAAATACTGATATTTCGGTAAAGGAATATCGAGGACAAAGAGTTGTAACATTGAAAGATGTTGATATGGTCCATGAAAGACCTGAGGGAACGGCGAGAAGAAATTTTAATTCTAACAGAAACAGATTTATTGATGGAGAAGATTATTTCGTTGTTAGTGCGGACGAAATTCGTACAAGCCGCATGTTTCCTATATCCGACAATGATTTTACAAACAAAATTCTGCTAACAGAACAGGGATATTTGATGTTAGTCAAGTCATTTACGGACGATTTGGCATGGACGGTTCAAAGACAGCTTGTGAACGGATATTTTAAGACAAGACGGCTTGTCAATGAGGAATTATCGCCGGAAACGCAGCTTATCTTAAAACTGGCGCAAAGCATCGCTAATAAAGAGTTGGAAGATAAAGAGCGAGACAGGCAGATTGCACTTGCGAATGAAACAGCGAAAAAGGCGGTCGAAACTACAGAAACAATTAAGGAAGCTGTTAAACCTGTACTTGATAATTGGCGGATTGAGATTAACAGAAAAATTAAACGTGTTCAGTTTAGTTCCAAAATTGATTTTCAAACATTGAATACCCAACTGTATTCAGAATTGGAACAAAGAGCCGGATGCGATTTAGGCACAAGGCTTAGAAACATGAAGCAGAGGATGGGAAATTCTGGTGCGACCAAAACCGCAATCAATAGTATCAGAAAAATTGATGTGATTGAGGGAGACAAGAAACTTCGGGAGATTTTCTCGAAAATTGTCTCCGAGTACGAAATTAAATATTGCGCATAGAAGGGAGAAAGAAAGATGAACATTGATAAATTAAATGAATTTGATGTTTTAACAGGATTTCGGTTTGTAGAAGCTCATGAGCAAACAGCGGAATGTAGTGATGGAGGAACCGCAAATGTTATCACGCTGCACTTTGAAAACGATAATCATGTTGCTGTGGATGTAGATTTTATTGACGGAGAACCTCATATTAGCGAGTTTTATGCGGTTGACGATAATGGGAAGAAAATTTAAGGAAGGAGGTGCAGGAAATGAGCGAAAAGGAAAAACAGGTAGTAGAGAAGCTGAAAGAAGCAATTCCGCAGATGTCCGATTTTGATAAGGGCTATATCCTCGGAAAAGTTGAGAGCATGGCAGAGCGGAAAAAGGAAGATGCGGAGGAAAAGGAATGAATGTAATAAAAATCATTTTAATTGTATTCCAATTTTCGCTTTTTGCAATGTGTATATTAAGTTGCATTGAAAACGAAAGCAAAGAATTGGGATTTTGGACTGTTTTATGGCTTATTTGCACAATTCTGAAATATGCAGTCTGTTAGCGAGGTGCTGAATATGTATGTAAATCCATTTGTTGCAGGCGTTTTCGTGACAATCGCATCGGAGATGGTCCTGATTTTCCTGTATGCCTTTTTTAACCAGAAGAAATAAGAAGGGCGGGGATAGGAAATGTCAATCGGGTTGCCGCGTAGAACGCCAACAAATAAAAGAGTAGTAGCCTGCAATATCTGCGGTAAGGTTTGGAACGTTGCCGCAACGCAGGATACCCAAAAGGGCTATTATTGCCCGGAGTGTAGCAAAGGTAGGGGTGCAAAACATGAAAATCGAACAAATCAGAGAAGCAGCGGAAAAGAAACTGTTTGTAGGCAAGAAGATTAAGGTAATTGAGTTTGGCAAGGACAGTCACGGAGCGAACGTCCTACGAAAAAGAAGAACAGGAACGGTAACAGGATTGTATCCGTTCATCTTCACCGCCATTTTTGCAGGAGGATACACAGAGAGTTTCCGCTATAGCCAGTTTTTTGAAAGCGATGGGGAAGTGGTGAGGTTATGAGAAATTGGAAACGGACGGCGTTTTACATCCGCCGTGGTCTGCTGCGGTGGGCGGTCATGTTTTTCGGAACGCTTCTTTCTCTTTGTGTCATGGTGCTTGTTCTGGAAAATGCTGACGGGCGAATGATGTTTTATCTCGCAAGCGGCGTTATGATTGCAATCGCAATCGGCAGCTTGTTCTACGGAGGACAGGAAAAATGAAAAGGTCCGTATGCAATTTCAACTGTTTTGAATGTCCGCACCCAGATTGTATCTGTGATGATTTTTCGCGCAAGGAACATGTAACGGACGCTGAAATCAACAGAATTGCAGGGATGACGAGAAGCAAAACAGGCTTGAGAAAAAAAGAATACCTCAGAAAGTATTATTCAGAACGCAAAGAATATGCCAAAGCATACCAGAAAAGCTATTACGAGAAAAACAAAGAGAGGATTCGCGAAAAGGCGAGGGAACGGTATTGGAAGAATAGAGAAAGATGTATCGCTAGCGTCCGCGCTTATCAGGAGAGCAACAAAGAGAAGGTAAGTGCTTACAAGAAAGAATATTCAAAAAAATACAAAAGGCGGAAGAAGGAGGAAAGAGAAAATGAAAAACGGCAGAGAATTGACACCGGAGAATGAGTTGCAGGAACTTTGGGAGCTGAATGGCAGGGTGAAGGCTGTTATTGCATATCTGAAAACAGACAAATTTGTGAATGCCGAACAAATCTTAGCTATGCTCACTGGTGGTGTTGACGATGGCTTACCTATGCAGGACGGGGATAAAGACTGAATGTGATGGTTGCGGATACTGCGAAAAAGAGCAGGAAGAATGTCCGCACTGCCAAGAAACGCAATATGAATACCTTTACAAAAGGGATGACGGAGAAATCGTAGGTTGTAGCGAATGTATTAAAAGGATGTGGAACGATTGACGGAAGTATTATTGAAAAAAATCAGCCTCAAAAATTACATGGGTGCTGAAAATGTGGAGGTTGACTTTTCCGAAAAAACGGAAATCAGAGGCAAAAACAGATGCGGAAAATCCACGCTGATGAACGCCTATTTTGATGTTATGACAGGTAAATTTGCGAATGGTGCTGCACCGACTAATATTTGTCCTGTGGATGAAAACGGAGAAGAAAAGCCTGTAAAGGAAATCGAAAGAGCGGTTATCTTGAAAATAAACGAAATTGAACACGAAATCAGAAAAGTGACTAAAAGAAAGTATCGCAAGGGCGTTTTTGTCGGAAACGAAACTGTTTATATGCTTGATGGCGTTTCTGTAAAATCTGCGGAAGTAAACGATTTTTTAGCTGGTATCGCACCGCCAGAAACGGTTGCAATGTGTTCTAACGCCTCGGTATTCTTTTCAGCTTTGAAAAAATCTACTGCGGATGCCAGAAAAGCTATTGAAGGTCTTTCTGGATTCGATGTGGAGCGTTTTTGTAAGGAAAATGCAGAATACCAGAGTATTTATGAACTGACCGCAGGAAAGAAAACAGAGGATGTATTGAAGCAGTTGAAAAAACGCCTTTCTACTGAAAACGGAGAATTGGATAGGCTAAATGTAGAATTGGAATACGAACAACGAAGACTTGACAGGTCGGATGATTCCGAATTGCAGAAATTGGAATCCGAGAAAGCGATTATTATCGGAAACATTGATAGTATGGAGAACCTGAAAGAAACACTGAATATTTCTATAGACAGATATACATATCTTGTCGGTCTGGTTGATGACTTGAAAAAGAAGATGTCAGCCATTGAGGACGAGCAAAAGAAAGCCAAAAACGAGAAAGTCGAAACTCTGAAAAAAACTATAGTGGCTATCGATGCGGATATTGATAACTTTTCGGAAAAAGTTAAAAAGCACAACGAATTAGCTGAGAAAGTTTTTGGGAAAATTTCTTCCTTAAAAGCGAAATGCACTGAATTGAAGAACTACCATTCTATCATGGACTCGGTGCAGTACGGCAATGACTATATTTGCCCTAAATGTGGCAGGGGGTTCAATTCAGAAGAAATAGAGGTTGTAAAAGAAAAATTATACAAGGAAAAAGAAGATATTTTATGTGAACTTAAAAACAAGGTTGATATTCTTGAATCCGCAATCAAAGCAGAAACTGATACATATTTAGATTTTAATAAAAAATCAAATGAATGGGCTGAAAAGGTTTTTGATAAAAGAGAAACAAGAAAGTCTTTGGAGATTGAATTTGAAAAATTGCTTTCTATCGGCTTTGAGAAAACGGAAGAATATAAAACGCTTGAAAAACGGATCAAAGAAGCAGAGGAAGAATCCTCTAAACTTTTTGAATCAACCGATTTATGGCGGCAAGTAACGGAGAGAATTAGCAACTATAAGGATGACCTTTCGCAGAAAGAATCTGAAATCAAAGCTATTATCAGAGATACCGAAAATACAGAAAAAAGAATTGATTCGTTGAAGGAATCCGTTAAGGAACAGGCGCAGAAAACAGCGGACGTTGAACGACAGATTGATATGCTACAGGATTTCAGCATTGCCAAAAATGCGGCTCTGGAAAATATGGTAAACAGCAAATTTGAGTTTATCAAAATCAAAATGAGCGAAGAAACATTGAGTGGAGATATTAAGGAAACGTTGAGAATCAATGTAAATGGCGTTGATTACTTTAATGGTCTGAACCATGGAGACAGAATCCTTGCAGAAATTTTCTTGTTAAAAGGATTGCAGGACATGAACGGAATCAAACTGCCGATTTGGATTGACGATACAGAATCCTTGGACGAAAACAGGATTCCAGATGTAAACCGCCAGTTGATTGTTATTCGCAGGACAGATGATGAAACTTTGAAAGTATGCAATGGGGAGGAATGAGAATGGGAATGAAAGGATATAAAGGTTTTCGTAAAGGGCTTATCTGCAAGGATAAGCAGTACGCAGAGAACACGATTTTTGAAGAACCGGAAGCAAACATTTGTGTAAACGGTATGCACTTCTGTAAAAATCCTATGGACGTGCTTGACTATTATCCGTTAATTGATGATAACGGCGAAATGTGCGAATTTGCGGAAGTAGAAGCCTTGGACGAAACTCTTACAAATGACGAGAAGAAATATTGTACGAAGAAATTAAAAATCGGTGCAAGGCTGTCTTTAGCAGAATTTATTAGGGCGAGTTTTGATGTGACATATCGGCAGATTAAAGAAGAAGTTGAGAGTGTTTCTGACAAAGAAAAGAGCGGAGACTGGGCCAAACTTGCAGGCGGAGACACACCATTATGATTTCCGAAAACGATAGCAAAGCTAAAGGCGGTATCGGAAGTTTGATTGTTATGGTGGAGCGAAACAATGAAGGAGAAATCGTCAATTACAAAGCAATCCATATTGATGGGGATAAATACAAAGAAGATACATGGTATCGGTTGGAAGATGGAGAAATTAAGGAAGTGGAGTGATGGTTATGAAATACAGAAAGAAGCCCGTTGCAATTGAAGCGTTTCGGTTAAATGAAAGAGGTCTTGTCGGCGAGGACTGGTTTTGGGATGCGGTTAGTAGCAATAAAATCATTACACACGATTTCGGAAAGTTTTGCAATGCTCCTGCGTGGTGCGAGATAAATACATTGGAAGGAACAATGATTGCAAAGGCAGGGGACTACATTATCAGAGGCATAAAAGGTGAAATTTACCCTTGTAAACCCGATGTTTTTGAGCAGACATACGAAGAAGCAGAAGCAGAATTAATGAGGAGGATGAATGTTTTATGAGGTTGATTGTTGCTGACAAACTAGTATATGTAATACTCAGTTTTTTCAAAACTGGTGAAGAATCATTTTCTCCAATAGATATATGCGACATTATTAATAAACAGCTTATTTTCTACGATATGGACAAGGTTGTAGAACAGTTAGAAGACTATTTGTTTGAGCGATATTGCGTAGAAGGAGATAATGAAGTTTCTCGAATCATAAAAGGGGGTGGATTGCCAACTAATGTTACGACCAACAAAGCCACCAAAGGCATTTGAAAAGTACGGATTTAGAAAATGTAAGGGCGAGTACGGACAAAATGACTGTTATTATCTTTGCGTTGCCAGAGGATGCAAAATGCTGTTTGTAAGCAATACATGTTTCGATGTATTCACATGGGAAAATAATGACCCACGTATCCATCAGAAAGCGAATTGTAAATATAGGGACACACGCACTGTGCTTGATATTATATATCAGCTTATCAAAGATAGTATGTTAGTTAGCGAATAGTATTCACATGTCTTGGGTAAAAGCATTTTTCGATTTCCGTTTGATAACGATGTGAAACAACAATATGAGCAAGTTTTTAAGTAGGGGGGGTAATAATTCATGTTAACTACAGAAAGAAAAGATAACTTCCAAATGCTGCATTGGCTTGACGAACTGCTGATTGGACATAATGGGTTCATCGTTGGTGGTTGTTTTAAAAATATTTTCAATAAAGAAAAGGTAAAGGATATTGATATATTTTTTCATTGTCATGAGGATTATGATGAAGCAGTTGATTATTTTGACAGAATGACAGTTGGGTTTAACGGAGATGATAAATTAGAAGAGGAATATAGATTTCTTTATTCCAATGAAAATGTAAAAGCATACATAAGATTAAAAGATAATCTTAGAGTAGAATTGTGCTGTAAAATCTTTGGTTCGCCAGCAGATATTTTGAACCAATTTGATTTTACCATTACAAAGTTTGCGTACTATAACGCATATGTTAGTAAGCAAAATTCTGAAATATTATTAGAAGCAGAGTTGCCAGACCCGTTTTTAGAACAGCCAGCACAAAAGTTCACGGTAAATAAAGAAATTGAATTGGTCGGATTGGTTACATACGATAACAAATATTTTGAGCATTTGCATTTGCATAGATTGGTTGTAGATAATAAATTGCTATATCCAATTAGTACATTTGAGCGTGTATTGAAATATGTAAAGTATGGTTATATGCCATGTAAGGAAACTAAGTTAAAGCTCATTCAGGCAATTAGGAATACAAATATTATGGACGATGTTGCACTGTCTAAGAGTTTGTATAATGGAATGGATTAAGCGAATGGAGATGGAACAATGAAATATACAGTGGAAACACACGGAGTAGGATACACAGAAACACTTGAATTTAGAGGAAAAACATACCAAAAAGAGTATGAAGGAGATTTCTCTGGGACATCAACGCAGGATAAAGATTTTTGGGAACAGATGGAGGCAGATGGTATCCACGATGAAAGGATTTTAGGTGCTGTTTACGAGAATATCGACCATTTCTCATGTGGATTTGATATGTTCGAGATTGCTGATAAATGGGAGTGATTATTATGGGTACAAATTATTATCTAGTTAAAAAGAAACCTACGCTTGATAGGACGTTGCATATTGGCAAGGCATCAGCTGGTTGGAGATTCCTGTTTTATAAGCCAGCCATATATGAAGTGGATAGACCATTGAATACGTTTGAACAGTGGCGTGACTATTTGAAAGAAGCAACAGAAAGTCATGAATATGTCATTTTAGACGAGTATGAAAGAGAAGTCGAATATGATGAACTATTAGAGATTATTGCAGCAAAGCAAAGTGAAAACCGACCAGATATGTTTGACCATTGGGAAAATGTAAATGGATACAGGTTTGCAAGCTGTGATTTTAGTTAAGAGGTGACACCGATGAAAGAAACATTTGATGAGCTGATTGTCATGCTAGACGAAATGAAAAGAGCAGCAATTCATGCCTGTGATTACTATTCGGCACGTAACTATCAACGCATTACCTCTAAAGTTGTGGTACTACAAGCTAAATACAATGAAGGTCTACAAAAAGAACCTGTGGCTGCTAAAAACACAGAAATGACGGCGTTGGAACATTTGAAAGAATATCACAGGATGTGCGATTCTGCTGGTGAGAGTTCCTGTGCAGGATGCCAGATACACATAAGAAAAGGTAATATGATGTGCTGGGATTTTAGAAAAAAATATCCAGAAAAAGTAATCTCCATTGTACAGCAGTGGTCTAAAGAACATCCTCAAAAGACAATTAAAGATGATTTTTTTGAAAAATTTCCTAATGCTAACAAATTGTGTGATGGTATTCCAGATGTATGTGCAGCCAATTTAGGTTATTTCTCAAAATGTAAACATCCAAATTGTGAGGATTACTGCAATGAATGTTGGAATACTGTCTTAAAGGAGGAGTGAAAATGGATGCAGTAAAATTTTTGAAAGAGAGAAAGAGAATGTGCGATTCTTTTAGGGACTCTTCCTGTGAAGGATGCCTGATTTATGCAATAGATATCGGAACGGGATGTTTTGACTTTCAGGACGACCATCCTAAACAGACGGTTGAAATTGTAGAGAAATGGGCGGAAGAACATCCGAGAAAAACGATTTTGCAGGATTTCTTGGAGAAGTATCCTAAAGCCGAACTGAGATATAACAAATTTCCAGAAATTTGCCCTTATTCTTTGGGATACGCAGAAAATAGCCAGTGTTTTTTAGATAGTGAAGAACAATTTTGTTCAGAAGAATGCGAAGAATGTTGGAATAGACCGTTAGAGGAGGAATAATAATGGCTGAAAATACACAGGTAGCAGAAAAGAAGGAATTCACAACTGCATTAAGTCAGTGGAGCAACGAAATTACAGGGTTGATTACTAAAGACTATGATGCTTGCGGCGTTGTTTTTGATGAATATTCCAGAAAATGCGCTATGGAGGCAGTCGGCAGCATTTACAACCTTGTGAGGAATGACGGAAAAGTGAACATGAACTCTCTCGACAAAAGCAACTTGAGGGGCATCGTTGAAAATTGTGCAGGGCTGAAATTGAACCCTGCGGCATATCCGAGAGAATGTTATTTCCAGCTTAGAAACGTCAAGCGCGGTAATGAATGGGTGAAGGTTGTTGAAATGGGTATCGAGGGTGCAGGATATGATTCCCTTCTTTCTCATTACGGCAAAGACGTTGAACAGGTTTATCCGTACTGGGTGGTTAAGGAAGGGGACGTTTATATTCCTCCAAAACATAAGGGATTGGAGCTAACGCCGCCAGAATGGGAAGAAAAAGGTTTGTCCGATAAGGCGATTCGGGTGGTGTATCCTGTCAAATTGACAGACGGCACAGTAACGTATCTGACAGCCGACAGAGCAAGTGTAAAGGTAAATTTGTTGGCACATGTGAAACAAAATATGATGAACGCCACATTTGGTGTTTGTGAGGATAGATACAAGGCAACTCCAAAACAGAAAGAGGAAATCAAAGCCAAGAAAGATGAAATTCTGAACGCATTGAGAGCGTGCAGCACAGTTGATGATATGTTGGAATGTGAAGCCGCAAGACCTTTTATCAGCGGAGCATGGCTGGACATGCCAGAGAGCATGATTCAGCGGAAAATGTGCAACAACGCAACAAGAAAGTATCCAAAGAATTATGACCAGATGGCGAGACAGGCACAAATTGAACTGGACGATACATACCGACAGACACAGGACGATGTTGCAGAAAGTGCAAATTCGGTTGATTTTGACGAGGAAAACATCATTGATGGGGAAGTTGTACAGGAGGTGTAAGTGGTGATTCTTATAAAGATAACGATTGTCATGTTAATTGTTTTCATTGTAACTTTTTTTTACATCAGCGTTCCGATTAAAAAAGATGAAAAGATGGGAATACAAATTCGTTATGTACTGCGCAATATTTTCTACGACAGTTTTGCCGTTTTTGGCAATTGCGAGCGCAGTTTGGCTTTTGGCGAGGGGGTAAAAATTATGAGAATTATTAGTCAGGACGGCAGAGTTGATTTTCCTTATGAGCAGTTTGTAGTTGCGATTGATGCCACAACCGAAACAACGATTCTTTCCTTTCCGACAGGCCTTGCTGATGATACCCATTTCAATTTAGCCGAATATTCAACAAAAGAAAAAGCCGCAAAGGCTATGGAAATGTTGAGAGGAACATATATCGGTATGCCTATCGTAATGCAGAATGTTGATGTTTCAGAAGATATGGCGAAGGCATTTGAAAGATTAAAGAAATGCAGCGTGGTGGTGCGAGCAGATAATCAGCCGTCAAAAGTAGAGTACATTAACAATGTTATCTTTAAGTTTCCCAAGGATGATGAAATCGAGGTGTGAGTATGAGATTAAAATGCTTAGGATCATCGTCAGCCGGAAATTGCTATCTGCTAACTTCCGACAATGGAGAAACACTTATCCTTGATTGCGGAATACCGATTAAGGAGATTAAAAAAGGCTTAGATTGGAACATTAAAGATGTTGTGGGTGTGTTATGCACCCATAAACACCTTGACCACAGCAAGTCGGTAAAAGATTTTAGGCAAATGGGAATACCTGTTTTCAAGCCGTATGAAAATACAGAAACTTTCGTAAAAAAGTATTCTGGTTTCAAAATACAGGCGTTTGACCTTACAACGATTGACGGCAAATGGACACACACAGATGCGGACGGAGAGCCTTGCGCCTGTTATGGTTTTTTGGTTGAACACAAGGAAATGGGAAGAATGTTGTATATAACCGATACGGCTCTTATCAAATGGCGGTTCAAAAATATAAACCATATTCTTATTGGCGTAAATTATGACAAAGATATGATTTATCCAGATAACGAGGGGAAAAAGAATCATATTTTTGGCGGTCACATGGAGATTGAGACAGCTTGCGAGTTTGTAAAGGCGAATAATTCAGATTCCTTGCACAACGTCATAATGTGCCATTTATCAGCCGATAACGCTGATTCTGATAAATTCATCGAGCGTATGAAAAAAGCGTGTCCTGCGGCGAATGTGTACGTTGCTGGGCGTAATGATTGGTGGTGGTTAAGGAATGGCTAAAGTTTGTTTTTGTTTGAACGCAGACATTAAAGGAAAGGATGGCATTTGTCCTTGCTATCAGTGCGAAGAAAGGGCTGTCGGGTGCCATTCTTCCTGTGAAAAATTTGGCACTTGGAGCGAAAACCACAAGAAGAACAAAAGGGAGATTCAAAAGAAGGTATACATAGAGCGACAGGCAGATTATAGGAGAAAAGATTATCTGCAAAAACGCAGAGCGGAAAGAAAGAGAGGGAACTATGAATAAGTGCATTTTCATCGGGCGAACCACGAGGGACATAGAACTGCGGTATACGCAAAGCGCAAATCCGTTGGCGGTCGGGAACACGAGCCTTGCCGTAGAATCTGGATACGGCGAAAAGAAGAAAACGTATTTTTTCAACATAACAGCTTTCGGCAAAACGGCTGAAACAATGGGGCAGTTTGTAAAGAAGGGTACGAAAATTGCGGTCGAGTGCGAAGCCAAAGAGGATGAATACACAAACAGGGAAGGGAACAAGGTCAGACAGGTTTCTTTCCTTGTCAAATCCTTTGAGTTTATGGAGAAAAAATCCGCAAACGGAAACACACAGCAGCAGGGCAAAAATGAAATGCCGCAGGATAATGGAAACGGTTTTTACCCTGTGAACGAAAGCATTTCTGATGATGATTTGCCGTTTTAAAAAATAAGAAAGGTGGAGACTGATTTTGAGAATAGAAAATTTAATCGTTTTTTTGAAAGAGAATTTTGAAAAAGGGATACAAATGTTCGATACTCCGAATACTGTAGGCGATTTTATGGTGCCTATTTATAAGAAGGACAATATATTGGTGTTGTTCGCACCAGGATATGACTATATTGAGATATTCGGAATATCTGATGAAGAATTTGAAAGAGTTGAAAAAGAGGTTAATCGGAAAAGGCGGTAATATTATGGATTTGAAAGACATCAAAACAGAATTGTTCAATGACAATTTCCAAAACTATAAGCGTTACGGTATCCCCAAAGCGCAACTTGTTATTGCCGATATACCCTACAACGTAGGTACAAACTTTTACGGCAGTAACCCTATGTGGTATAAGGGGGGGGACAATAAAAACGGTGAAAGCAAACTTGCAGGAAAAGCCGCTTTTAATACAGATTTTAATTTCAATCTGTACGAGTATTTTCATTTTTGTAGCAAGTTGTTGAAGAAAGAAGATACGAAAACCGTATCTCGTGGAAGAAGTAGCAACAGTCCTTGCATGATTGTTTTTTGCAGTTTTGAACAGATCCCAACACTCATCAACGCCGCCGAGAAACATGGATTCGTAAACTACATACCTTTGGTTTTCTGTAAGAATTACAGTCCACAAGTTTTAAAGGCGAATATGCGTATTGTGGGTGCTACAGAATACGCCCTCGTATTTTATCGGGGGAGACTGCCGAAATTCAGAAACGGATGCCGGCAGGATGAGAACGGAAAGAATATCAGAGGAACTGGCAGAATGATTTTCAACTGGTTTACATGGGAAAAAGATGGAAAGGATATCCCGAAGATACACCCTGCTCAAAAACCAGTAGCAGTTATCAAAAAACTGATTGAGATTTTCACTGACGATGGGGATGTTGTGATTGACCCTTGCGCCGGAAGTGGCTCGACACTGAGGGCGGCAATGGAAATGGGAAGAAACTCGTACGGATTTGAAATTTCAAAGGAATTTTACAGACGAGCAAAAGATGAAATGCTTGTTGTGAAAGAAGAAATGCAACTTCACTTGTAAGGTGGCTGGTAGATGGGAAATAGAATTGATTTAACAGGTCATAGATTTGGAAGATTGGTTGTTTTGGAAAGAGCAGAAGACCATATTACAAAAAGCGGAAAGAACGTTAAGCGGTGGAACTGCTTATGCGATTGCGGAAATAAAACTATTGTTCGACACGGAAACTTGAGAAACGGAAAAACAACTTCATGCGGTTGCCTTCATAAAGAAAAAGTGGGAGCAATAAACAGAACGCATGGGCTTTCCGCAAAGCACGGTAGATTATATCCTTTATGGAAAAGCATTAAATACAGATGTTACAACAAAAATGCCAAAAGTTATAAGGATTATGGCGGCAGGGGTATAAAAATGTGCGATGAATGGCTGAATAATCCCAAAGCATTTTGTGATTGGGCTGTTTCTAACGGATACAAAGAAGAAAAGACAGACAAGCATATAAATGTAATGACAATAGACAGGATAGATGTAAATGGTGATTACTGCCCTGAAAATTGTAGGTTTGTCACAAATGAAGTTCAGGCAAGAAATAAGAGAGATACTATTCCAGATGAAGAACGTTATAGGATTTGCCCTATTTGCGGAAAAGAATATGAAGTTTCATCAAGAAACGGAGCAAAAACTTGTAGTTATGAATGTGGTTTTAAGTTAAGAACCAAAACACACCCGAACACAAAAGATTACACAAAAATCTGTCCTATATGCGGGGAAAGTTTTAACGCAAAAAGGAGAGGTCATTTTAATCAAGCTGTATATTGCAGTGCAAAATGTAGGAATATATCAAATTCTCCAGTATGGGAATATAACGGAGAAAAACTCCGTGTTGTTGAATGGGCAGAAAGATTAGGGGTTACTCCTCATTGTCTATTACACAGAAAGGAGTTGGGGTGGGACATCGAAAGAATATTAACCACTCCACTAAAAGGTGACAATAATGGGAAAGCCAAATTATAAACAGATATATGCAATTAAGGCAGAACGAGAGGGCAGAATTAAAAAAATCTGCCCGAACATTCCGTATTCAAGCGGTATCTATGTGTTTTATAGGACTGATGAGGCGCAAATTCGTCGGGCGTATTGCGGTCAAGCAATCAATTTGTGCGAGAGGTGCGCTTCTCATTTGGGTGAGTACGACCATATCGCATTAAGTCTTAAAAAGCATGGATTTTACAGTGGCGAAAATCCGCATGGTTGGAAACTGGCATTTAAAACTTGCCCTAAGAGCGAGTTAGACGAAAGAGAGGTTGCAACGATTAAGTCATTCGCAGATGACGGATTTCAAATGTATAACGTGACCGCAGGTAGCCAATCAATAGGAAAGCTTGTGACAGGGCAATATAAGCAGCCTAAAACCTATTCACAAGGCGTACAGCAGGGCAGAAAGAATCTTGCGAAGGAATTATCGCATATTGCAGAAAAGCACCTCACAATCGAAATTAGAGCGGATAAGAGGGGTAATAAGATTTCAGAACGGCAGTATGAGAAATTTATAGAATTGATGAAAGGTGGCGAATAAATTGAGAATTTACATAAGCGGTGCTATTACTGGCACAGAGGATTTCAGAGAAAGATTCCTTGAGGCAGAAAAGGAACTGATTGCTGTCGGACACGATGCGGTAAATCCTGCAAGGTTGAATGACATCATGCCGAAAGATGCGACACATGAGGAATACATGAGAATGTCTTTTGAGTTGCTCGATATTTGTGATGCAATTTATATGTTGGAAGGATGGGAAAGCAGCAAAGGAGCAAATCAAGAATACGGTTTCGCCAAAGGAAAAGGAATTGAAATTTACGGTTGTATAGAGAGGTGTAGAAATGAAACAGAAATATGAGGACGATTTAACAAAGGCATTACGTTGTCTTGGCAGCCAAAACGGAGAAGGATTCTGCTATGAGGATTCGGAAAATATGATGAGATGGAAATCTGGAGAAAAGCTTATTATGTGTATGGAAAATCCGGTTTCAGTGGGTAAAGAGCAATGCCCATATTACCAAAAAATATACGACCATTGTTTTGAGAATGGAGAATGTATGGATTGGCTCGGAAAGGCTGCGGATGAGATTGTTTTTTTGCGAAAGGAACTGGAAGAATTGCGGGAATACAAGGCAAGAATGGAGATGCAATATCTGAATGATATAAGCAATCCGTTAGAGCCGCTCAAATTGCAAAGTGCATTGGAAAGCGAGATTTTCAAGTACAACTACAGGAAAGAGCGCAAGCCGTCGGAAATCAATATTTTAGATTACACGGTAATGGCTGCGTTAAAGGATTGCTTGGAAAGACAGGTGGAAAAACGGAATGATTGAGAAAAACAAAGAAACCAATAAATACCATGCCGTTTGCGACTGCTGTTTTGAATATTCGGATGAATATGACAGTTTTAAAGAATGTCAGCATGGTATCAAATATAACGGATGGAAAATGCACTATGACAAAGATGAGGGAGAATGGGAACATTTCTGCCCGAGTTGTAAGGAGTGAGAAAAATGAGAGCGACACTTGAAGAAAAGATTAACCGGTTAAGAGCGGCAGAAAAACGGCTCCGGAAACATCTGTCGGAGGATGAATTTGGAGTGGTCGGAAGAACTGCGGAGGGATTTGGACAGGAAGCTGACTGGCTGGAGGAACTAAAACGCTACAGGGACTTGGAAGAGCAGGGACGGCTATTGGTGCTGCCCTGCAAGGTTGGAAAATATGAAAAAAGATTAGTCGATTTAGAGAAAGCCATGGACAAGAGTACTTTATATGATTGGTATGTCACTTCCGTAAAACAGAAAGATACGCCTGTTTGGACAGGGGAACATATTGAAGAATTATTGAATGATTTTTATGTTATTCCAAAAGATTAAGGAGGAACAAAAATGGATGCGGTGAAGTTTTTGAAAGAGAAAAAGAGAATGTGTGATAGTTTCGATAACTACTGTACTGACTGCACTGGATGCGAAATTGAAAGCAAAATGATTGGAATGCATTGTGCTGAATACATGGAAAAATATCCGGAACAGACAGTTGCCATCGTAGAAAAATGGGCGGAGGAACATCCGCAGGAAACAAGACTGACAGAGTTTTTGAAACACTATCCAAATGCACCAATGGTTGAGAATGGAACTCCGAAAATGTGTGTAAACCAATTGGGATTCAAAAGAGTTGGCAATTGTACCGCGCGGAACTGTATAAGATGTTGGAACACGCCGATTGAGGAATGACAAAATGGCAATTAAACCAATTTTATTCAACACAGAGATTGAGACGGAGGCATATAAATGATTGAGAAGTTGATAGAGATTTTAAATGACACTAACGCAGGATTTATATCAGCCAAGGCTGGCAAATACACAATTATTGTTACAGATGATGAGGATGGAGCCAAAATGCTTAGTGAGGCTTGGGACAAGTATGTGGAAGATGAATGATTTGCGTAAAACCACTGCATTTATGTATGATTCATACGTTAATAACGGAACAGCCGGGATGAGTATAAAAGGTCATCTAATAATAAACGTATAAAATGGGAGGACTGTGATATGACTGAAAAATTGACAAAGGAAGAAGCAATTAAGGAAGAACGAGAAGTGAGACTAATTGACGCAAACGCTTCGAAAGAATAAAAGAAGAAAATCAACAGTAAACAAGAGTAGGGTGTTGTTTATGGCAATATACAGGAATTTACACATATCGTTTTGGACGGACAGCAAGGTCGAGGACGATTTCACGCCAGAGGATAAGTATTTCTATGCTTATCTTCTGACAAACCCACAGACGAATATCTGTGGCTGCTATGAGGTCAGTTTTAATCAAATGTCACACCATACAGGATACACGAAGGATACAATTTCAAGATTGATTAGCCGTTTTGAAAACGTGCATGGCGTGATTCGGTACTGTGCAGAAACAAAGGAAGTGTTGATTCTGAATTGGCATAAGTACAACTGGAGCAAGTCAGAGAAAACGCTTGCAGGAGTTGAGAATGTGGCAAAGCATATTAAGTCCGATGATTTTAGGCGGTATGTTATTGATACGGTAAATAAAGTCAGAAGCGGTGCAGATAATTGCCTGACGGAAGAAGGACCGAAAAGTATTCCTTCTGTTTCCGAAAAGAAAGTGTCCTATGCTGATATGTTGAATGACATGATTTTAGAGTTTGGGATTTCTGACTACTTGTTGGAATCGGTACAGGATTGGATTGCATACAAGGGAGAAAGAAATTTCAAGTACAAAGAAAGAGGTTTGCGGACGCTTTTAAAAACAGTGTCGGAAAAGTCAACACAATACGGAGATGTAGCGGTTTCAACAGCAATAAACGAAAGCATTTCAAGCGGATATCAAGGTATTGTTTGGGAGAAAATCGGGAAGGCTTCCAGTAGCGATATAAACTGGAATTTTTAGGGGGTGTGTTTTGTGCTGACAAAAGAGGAAACAAAGAAAATCCTGCGTATCATGTGTAACTGTTTCCAGAATTTCAGACCATCGAATATTGCAGAGGCAACAGAGGTTTGGGGAATGATGCTTTCAGATTATACATATCAGCAGATTTCGGTTGCGTTGAAATCCTATATCCTGTCTGACACAAGCGGATTTGCACCGACAATCGGGCAGTTGGTTGATATGGTTCATTCCGTTAGCAAACCGCAGGAATTGAACGAAATGGAGGCGTGGTCGTTAGTCAGTATGGCGATTAGAAACAGCGGATACCGATATACCGAGGAATTTTTGAAACTTCCTACAATCATTCAACGTGCAATCGGAACACCAGAGCAGTTGCATATTTGGGCTACGGATGAAGATTACAACGAAACCGTAGTCATGAGCAATTTTCAGAGGTCATACAGATTGGCACTGATGCAGAAAGACGAAAGCGCAAAGATGCCAACAGAAGTGCGGAATTTGCTTTCCAATAATGAAAATCCTGCCAGAATAGAAATGCAGGATAGGATTAAGCAGCTTTCTAATGCGTTTGAAGAAAAGAGCAAACTGTTGATTGAGGGCAGCGAGAAGAAAGAAAGAGTAGTGAATGATTCTGTTATGGACACAGTTCATGCAGAATTAGAGAAAATAAAGGCAATGAGTATCAGATAAAAACCAGAACGGAGGAAGATTTATGAAAACGCCAATCGTAAAATCCGATGAAGGAAAAGCGCAGCTCAACCTTGTACCATTGGAAATTTTAGAGCCATTAGCAAGAGTGCGTGAATTTGCCGTTGAAAAATACGGTGTTGAAGGTATTGAGTCATGGAGAAATATCTCTGATGATAGATTGCTAGCCGCCCTACTGCGTCACACGGTATCTTACCAGAAAGACCATGACGCGCGAGATGAAGAAAGCGGACTGCCTGCTGCATATCATGTAGCTATCAACGGCGTATTTCTTGCCATCAAGGCTATGGAGAGAATGAAAGAAAGATGCGGATACCAAGTCAAAGAAATTAACTTTTACGAAAATCTTCCGCCAGAATTGCAGAAAAGGGTAGATAAATTCATTTCTGCGGTTTACGAGGGTGGTGTGAAAGATGAATCTGAATCAGATTGAAAAGAAAAAACGGTATCAGAAGCAGAAAAGAATCATTGAAGAAGCGAAGAACGAAGCTATTGAAAATATGCAGAAAATCATTGATAGAGGGCTTTCTTCTCAAATGGAACTGGTTATGTTGCTAGTCCTGCATGATAAATTCGGATTCGGTTCAGAACGTTGCGCCAAAGCGTTAGTTGCCTTTGAACAGCTTTGGGCTGATGTTGGGGACAAGCACCTTTCGCTTGATGATATTGAGGAAGTAGTAAAGGCTGAAATTGGAATCGAAATGACGGAGGATACCATTTTCCAGACCGACAAGAAAGGGAATAAAAAATTGCTTTGGTCTAATGAGGATACATAAAGGAGGTATTCCTAAGTGGCTTTGCGTAATTTGACAAAGCCAGAATTGCGAAAAATTATAGAGAACGCCAATTTTACCGAGGATGAGATGATGGTATTTCAACTGTCCAGCAACGGTTCCCCTATTGATTATATAGCGGACACGATGAAAATATCATCATCTACGGTAAATCGTATTTTGCGGAAGATTTATAAGAAAATGGAAAGGATTGAGGATATGTCGAAACCAGAAGTGCCGATTTGGCAGAAAGTTACAATGACGATTGATGAAGCGTCCGCCTATAGCAATATCGGGACGGCAACGCTCAGAAAACTTGCGAATAACCCAAAATGCACTTTTGCTCTTACAAACGGGAACAGAAAGCTCATTAAGCGAAAGGAATTTGACAAGTTTATTGAAAATACTCTTGAGATATAGACAGAAATTAGCCCTGTATGGTAATATGACGCTGTATGGGGCTTTTCTCAAAATGAAAGGGTGTGTAACGATGGGAAAAGACCTTAGAGGTAAAGAATTAGGCGTTGGTATCAGCCAACGGAAAGACGGAATGTATACAGGACGATTTACAACAAAATCCGGAAAGCGAAAGCAAAAATACTTTCATAAGTTGCAGGAGTGTAGGGCATGGATGGCAGATGCACAATTTGAGGATGAACATGGTGATGTGTTCTTTTCTGACTCTCCAACAGTCGATGCGTGGTTTGATTATTGGATTGAAGAGGTAAAAGGGAATAGCATAAAATTAAAATCAAAGATATGTTATCAAACCAGATGGAGAATTGCAATTTCTCCCGTGATAGGAAATATGGAATTAAAAGATGTAAAACCAATTCACTGTCAAAATGTTTTGAACAGGCTAAATCAGGGACATAAAATATCTTATATAAGATATGTAAGAACTTTGCTTTCTTCTATAATGGGATGTGCAGTAGAGAATGGTTTTATACAGAAAAACCCCGTTGTAAAAAGCGTAAAGCCGACGGGCGGAGAAAAAGTTAAAGAAAGAGAACCACTCACTTTAGAGGAGCAAAGGATTTTTTTAGAATTTGCAAAAAAATCTTCCAACTATAACTTTTATGCGCTTGCGCTTCAGACGGGAATGAGGTGCGGTGAATTAGCTGCATTAACTTGGGATAATGTTGATTTTAATAGAAGAATGTTGAAAATCACAAAAAGTTTATCAAAAATAGACGGGATAGGAATTGTTATTGGAGAACCTAAAACAGAATCTGCAAAAAGAGAAATCCCATTAACAGAAGATGCCATAAGAATACTAAAGATGCAAAAAGAAAGAATAATAGAAAACAGACTATGGCAATTTTAATGGCCGGAGCGTA
>ERZ1035032.651-NODE-651-length-26151-cov-14.590205_pt1 | contig 26151 bp, 25 predicted proteins | sample MGYA00520693_ERZ1035032 | MGnify/ENA primary metagenome ERZ1035032 (study PRJEB33766, sample SAMN09781740) | gut metagenome | biome: gut microbiome | host: Homo sapiens | place: Madagascar | study: EMG produced TPA metagenomics assembly of the PRJNA485056 data... | reverse complement strand
ATTATTTCACCAGTGAAGAATAAAGAAAGGTTATAGTTATGGAATATTACGGCAATACACTTTGCATATCTGCGCCAGAACTTTGCGAGGCGGGCATTATGAGCCCGGCAAATTATCAAAAGATGGCAGCAAGAAACCGCATAAACGTGGTGCGTCGAGGCGGTGGTGCAAGCGGCTGCACGGCTCTCATTGCCGTAGATAGCTTGCCTACCAAATACCGCAAGGCGGTGGAAGTAGAGTTCCCCGGAGGTCCCGAAGTAAGGCTGCGAGGATGGATAACTTCCAATTATGAGGTAGATCAGCACGCCATGTGCTACTTCCAGAGCAGACAGCAGACGGGATTAGACCTGTCGGCGGAGAAGATCCAGGAGTATGTGGTGAATGCTTCGGTGCTCAATACCTGCATTAAGCTCTACGAACGAGCCTCTGCCTACCGCAAGCTGATGGGCGAACGCTACGACTGGGAAATGATGGCAAGTACCATCAAGGTATTGAAGGAAACCTATCATCATACCCTACCCGAATCGACACTGAGATTCAGGAAGAAGGTAAATGAGTATAAGGCTGGCGGCTACGGCGTACTGATCAGTGGCAAGTTCGGCAACCAGAACACCAGAAAGGTTGACGTGAAGACGGAGAAGCTGGTCATCGGCCTGCAATGCCTTCCTAACAAGCCTCTCAACTCCCAGGTGAAGGATTTGTATGACTCCTTCGTATGCGGCGAGCTTGATGTTTATGATGTTCAGACTGGAGAGCTGTTCGACCCGGAAGATTTCTGTGACAAGGATGGGAATCCGAAGAGTTTGAGCGACAGTACCATCAGAAACATCCTGAATAAGCCGAAGAACAGGCTTATCTGGGATAAGAGTCAGCTGAGCTGGAGCGCCTTCATGCACGAGAGTATGCCGCACATGCACCGCCATGCCGGAGAATACTCGCTGAGCCAGATAACCATGGATGACGTGGATCTGACCCGCAAGTTGAAGGACACGAAGCTGAGGGTGAAAGCCTATTATGCCTACGACTCTGTGAGCCAGTGCGTGATAGGAGCCAGTTACTCCAGGGACAAGGACCAGAACCTCGTGAAGGAGTGCTTCCGGGACATGTTCCGCCTGATAGCCAAGCACGGCTGGGGAATACCTGCCGGTATAGAGGTAGAGAACCACCTGATGTCGGAATATAAGTACACCCTGCTGCAGGAAGGAACGGTGTTCAGCTATGTGCGCTACTGTGCGCCACTGAACTCACAGGAAAAGCAAGCGGAAAACCTCAACGGAGCCAAAAAGCGGCGCATCATTCACCGCAACCACGTAGGTATCGGCCGATTCTACGGCAAGTGGAAATACAGAGTGGAATCCAAGAAGATAAGCGATGCGGGCAATGATACCTGGGAGGATAAGCAGTACTTCACCTTTGATGAGCTTGTGGCAGACGACCGCCGCGACAACTACGAGTGGAACCATACGCTGCACCCTAATCAGAAGAAATATCCCGGTATGACCCGATGGGACGTGCTGATGGAGCATATCAACCCGAACCTGCGCCCATTCGACGCCATTACCCTTGCCCGATATATCGGCGAGAAGGTGGAGACCTCGGTAAGGCGAAACTCTACGGTAAGAGTAGCCTATGCAGACTGGTGGCTGAGCAAGCCCGAAGTATTGGAGCGCTTAGCGCCTAACAACTACAAGGTGACCGCCTACTATCTGCCGGATGAGGACGGGAAGCCACAGGACGTGTTCATCTTCCAGGGCGACAGATTCATCGACCAGGTGGAGAAGGTAGAAACCTACAACCGAGTGATGGCAGAACAGACCGAGGAAGACCGCAGGAAGTTCTATCATCAGCAGAAGAAGGTAAGGGAATTCAATACCTACGTAGATAACAACATGGTTCCTGCTCTCGGAACGATGGAGACTGAAAGGAACGTCGGCACGACCGACAGTCAGGCAGACGAGCCGGAAGAGATGAAAGAACTTACTGCAGATATGCCAGACACGGAGCCAATAGACGTCTTTACGGACGACGAAACCGAGGAAGATATCCTGCAGCGTGCCATCGACATGATATAAACTTCAAAAACTTATGGCAATGATAACAACAGAACAGAAAAAGAAGATTTTGGCGGCGATGGCCCAAGACCGTGTCCGCTTCGACAGTGACAGTAAGCACGCCAAGGTGCTCGGTTTGGCCACCTCAGTCTATTCCATGGTCAAGCAGGGACAGACAGACCGAACCATCAGCGATGGCAACTGGATACGCTTGGCCAGACGCTTGGGCGTAAGTCTGCGCCACGAGATAGAATGGAAGACGGGCAAGACCGACACCTTCATTATCGTGACGAAGCAGTTGGAGACCGCACAGAGTTCCGCCCTCTCGATGATCCTCTGCGACGAGCCTAATATCGGCAAGACCTACACCGCCAAGTATTACGTACAGAACCACAAGAACGCTGCCTATATAGACTGCTCGCAGGTGAAGACCAAGCGCCGCCTGATACGCAAGATAGCGGCAGAGTTCGGACTTGACAGCAAGGGAACCTACGGAGATGTATATGAAGACCTCACCTACTACCTCCGCTCCATCGACTCACCGCTTATCATCCTCGACGAGGCAGGCGACCTGCAGTATGAGGCATTCCTGGAACTGAAGGCACTCTGGAACGCCACCGAGCACTGCTGCGGCTGGTATATGATGGGAGCCGACGGACTGAAGGAGAAGATCAACCGCAGCATCGACTGCAAGAAGGTGGGATATACCGAGATGCTGAGCCGCTACGGTGGTCGATACTGCAAGGTGACACCTGACGACGGCAAGGAGCGCGAGAAGTTCCTGATGAAGCAGGCAGCCATCGTTGCCAAGGTGAATGCCCCGGAAGGATATGATGTCGCCACCATCGTGAGACAGACCCGAGGCGGATTGAGACGAGTCTATACCGAGATAGAGAAGCTGAAAATCTCTTAAAGGGCTTTTAAAGGTAAAAAAGTAAAAAGGTAAAAAAGTAAAAAGAGCATTCTTGCTTTTTAAGATAAATATGGCAAAAAGAGCATACAGTCCCAGGGAGATACTGAAGATGACTTACAAGCCCATCCCCTGGGATGGAGAATGGAAGCGGTGTTTCGGACAGCCGGATATGTATGATACCTGGTTTATCTCGGGACCGTCGGCTGGTGGTAAGAGTTCTTTCGTGATGCAGCTCGCCAAGAAACTCTGCGAATACGGCGTGGTGCTCTACTGCTCTTATGAAGAGAAAGTGAGCATGAGCTTCAAGGAGCGTATCGAGCGGTTTCATATGGAGGAAGAGCAAGGGAGGTTTAGAGTCTGCATCGACTCGGATCTGGAGAACCTTAAAAAAATGCTGAAGCAGCGCAAGGGTCCGAAGTTCATCATCGTGGACTCCTTCCAGTACTCTCACTGGGAATACGCACAGGTAGAAGCCTTGGTGAATGAGTTTCCCCGAAAGAGTTTTATCTTCATCTCGCAGGAAGCGAAGAGCCAGCCATTGGGCAAGCCTGCAGTCAGACTGAAGTATATGGCGGGCGTGAAAGTAAGAGTCGTCGGCTACGAGGCTGTCTGCCAGGGTCGATTCATCGGAGAAGCCGGAGCCACCTTCAGGGTATGGGAGGATGGCCTTCTGCAAACTGGAAACTATAGTGAATAATTATTACCCCCCAAAAAAATAGAAAAGATATGAAGAAGATTATGAATGCCGTACAGGCATGGTGGAAGAGAATCTCAGAAGAATCTCGCCGCCAGAAGCAGCTCAAACGTGAGCGAAATATCAAATGCGAGGCGCTTGTTCGCTTGCAGGTGAGAGAATTTGAGGGCAAGATATACCTCTGTTTCGACAATGTGCCGTTACTAACGGAAGTGGAACTATTTAGCGACATGAGTGATAGTGTCAAGGTAGCTCGCAAGAATTACTTGGCGTATCGTCTTCAGAACGACGGAATAATCGCTGACGACATCAACAAGCAAGAACAGCGTTAAAACGGCTTTCAGATGATATACGTATTACAACTAAAAGGTAAGTATGGATGGCAGGATCAGTTAAGAACTACAGGCGTTTTTATGCCGCCTTCAAGAAAGTACCGCACTATGGAGATGAGGAAGAACAGAAAGAAGCCCTTATCTCAACGTACACGAAAGGTCGTACCTCACACCTTCGTGAGATGACAACGAGAGAATACACCGACATGTGCAAGGCTCTTGAGAACATGTGCGGTTATGGAGATCAGCGCAAGCGCCACCGCTCTATCTGTCTGCATCTGATGCAGGAGTTAGGAGTTGATACCGGAGACTGGCAGCACATCAACGATTTCTGCTCTCATCCGAGAATATGCGGCAAAGTGTTCGCACAATTAGATATCTCCGACCTTGAAGCTCTCGAGCGCAAACTGAGAGCCATCAAGCGCAAGGGAGGCTTAGTAAGCGAAGAACGAAGCGTGAAGCGTGAAGAGCGAAACATCAACAATCAATTCATATTAATAAGCAAAGGAAGCAATGGAAACAAAGAAAAACCCAATTGACCTGTCGCAGATGACGGCAGAAGAGAAGAAGGCTCTACTCGCTCAGCTCAACGCTGACGCCAACGAGAGCCGCCAGGCCAAGCGCGATGCCTACGAGGGCCTTCGTGCTGAGTTCATGCACCGTGTGGAAGAGTTCTTAGTGAACGTGACCGCCGACGTGAAAGGTTTCAAGCAATGGCTTGAGAAAGAGTCGGAAGGCTTCATCTCGGTGATGCGCGACTACGGTCAGCTGAAGAATGCCGACCAGCGCAACTACACGATCACCGACGGCGACTTCCGCCTGCAGGTGGCGAGCAACAGCGTGAAGGGCTTCGACGAGCGTGCCGACATGGCAGCCGAGCGCTTGGTGGCCTATCTGAAGAACTACATGCAGAAGAGCGAGAAGGGCCAGGAAGACCCGATGTACCAGTTGGCGATGACCCTCTTGGAGCGCAACCAGCGTGGCGACCTTGACTACAAGAGCATCTCTAAGTTGTACGAGCTTGAAGACCGCTTCGGCGACCAGGAGTATAAGGACATCATGACCCTCTTTAAGGAGTCGAACGTGGTGCAGAAGACCGCCGTGAACTATTACTTCTTCCGTCGTCACAAGGAGACGGGCGTGTGGATGCGTATAGAGCCCAGCTTCTGCAGACTGTAGAAAGGACTTTTAAAGGTAAAAAAGTAAAAAGGTAAAAAAGTAAAAAGGTAAAAAAGTAAAAGAGCCTTCTTGCTGAAGTTTAATTAGAAAAGCATACGATCATCGATGAGGAATCTAAAGCACGGCCGTCGAGGCTTGAGTTACAAGAAGCGCGTAGCCGACATCAACAGCATATACGACAGATATGCGAAGCTCGGCATATCGAACCGCGAGATATGGCGCCGCTATATCTACCCGCACTATGCCATCTCGGAGCGCCAGCTGTACAATATCCTCAACGCCAGTGCCGACCCCCGCAACGAGATTCCAGTCGATGATGAGCTTTTCTTGCAGTTTGACGAACCCGACGAAAGTAAATAAGAGCGTATGGAAGAGATTATTAATCGTATCGTAGCTTATGCCAAGCAACAGGCCAAGGAGCTGTCTCTGCAGGACCAAGCCTTGGTGTATCAGGAGTTGGAGGGCCGCATGTCGGACCTGAATCTGCAAGCCTTGCATGATGACTACTTGGCTGACGGGCTGTATTGCTGATTTAAAGGTAAAAGCTTTTTAAAGGTAAAAAAGTAAAAAGGTAAAAAGGTAAAAAGAGCCTTCTTGCTGAAAACTGATAAAGATATGGCAGGAAATAATGATTTATCGGTAGTGATCAGACATATTCTGAGTGATATCCGAGTGGAGATCGGCGACGAGTTCGACAAGAACTTCGAGCGCCAGGGATTCTTCACCAAGGCATGGGCAAGGCGGAAAAGCCCGATAAGAGGCGACGGGCATATACTTGTAGCCTCGGGCGACCTGAGGAAGAGCGTTCAGAGCCGGAGCGATGCCACCTCGATCACGTTCTACTCCTCTTCTCCCTATGCAGCCATACATAACGAGGGCGGAGAAATCAAGGTGACGGAGAAGATGAAGCGGTATTTTCGAGCCAAGTTCTATGAGTCGATGGGAATGACCAAGAAGCAGGGCGGCAAGCGTCGCACTTTGACGGATGGCGGCTTCTATGCTTGGACTTCCAAGATGAATCTTAATTCTAACGCCGAGTTCTGGCGGGCGATGGCGCTGATGAAGGTGGGTAAGACCATTAAGATCCCGAAGCGCCAGTTCTTGGGCATGGCCCCGGAAGTGGAGAAAGAAGTGACAAAGATCATCGAGGATGAGCTTGAGGAGTATTTTAATCATTTAAAGTTTTAATATTGAATTATGGACGGAAGACTAAGTTTATTTAGCGACGTGAAACGTGCCATCGAGGCTCAGGTGCCCGAGGTGCAGCACGTGGATTTGTACAATGAGAATGTGGAGTATGTGGACGAGGAGAGCCCCTGGCAGCGCCCTGCAGTGTTTATCGAGATAGGCGACATAGGCTGGAAGATGATGTCGGGCAATGAGCCGATGCAGCGCGGTGAGGGCGAGATGCGGCTACACATTGTGACCGACTGGATGGAGGGCGGCTTTGAGGCGGCCTGTATCCTGATAGAGAAAGTGCTGAAGGCGCTTGTAGGCATAGATAGCCAGACCGTGACAGTGTACTACCCGGAGACGACGATGACCTGTCGCAGTCATGGCGAGTTGATGGAGAATATCGAGATTATGAAAGTGAGGTATCTTCGTAAGATCTGATAAAGGTAAACATACGCTGGTACGGCTACGAGAAGATAAGTTTCAAGAGTTAAGGAATATCTTATATCATATATTTACACTGTTTGTTAGTAATTTATTTTTAGATGTTATTAAACAATCCGTTCTTGTAAAGCCCGCGAGGGTGTCAGAATGTTTTAAGTTAGCAGTATGCCCTGCGGCTTTTTTAACTATACTCTCTCATTTCGGGGTTGGCGAACCCCAGCAGGCTGTGAAGTCCCGCGAAGATGAATAGATCATTTTTTTGGTTTCTTAGGTTTGAGTTTTGTATACATAGCCGCAGGTGGTCGGGGTTGGCGAACCCTGAAACGACGACAGAGGGGGCTGCATCGTGATGATGCAGCCCCCTTTTTTGGCTCAAGTAAGAGTTATTCTCCGTCGCCACCGCCCTGTGGTGTATCTCCACCTCCAGGCTGTGTGCCCTGTGACGCGTCTGATGACGAGGAACCACCGCCCCCTTGCGCTGGGCTATCACCTCCCGAGGCAGGCGGTGTGTTGCCATTGTCGTTCTTCTGCGCCTTGGCTTTCCGCTTAGCTTCTTCCTGTTCGTTGCGGCTTGCCACGAAGTTGAAGGCTGCTTCCTTCTTCAGGTTCTCGAAGAGGCTGCCAGGAGTCCACACCACGTTCACCTTCTCCACACAGGTGGCAGGGTTGTAGTCCTTGGCGGATTCTGTGCCCTTGCCGTGCAGGGTGACATAGAATTCTCCGAGCTTGCCCAACTCCACCTTCTTTCCGGCAAGGAGCATTTCGCGCAGACACTTCACGGCTTTTCCGAGGATAGCTTCCACGTCTTCTGCATCGTATGTGCTGCCGTGGCTTGAGATATGCTCGCTGAACTCGGCGAGTGTCATCTTCTCGGTGTACTGAGCCACACCGTAGGCTTTCTTTGGGTCCTGCTTCTTGGCAGGGTTGCCCATCATTGCAATACTGTAATTGATCATTTACTTTTAAGATTAAAATGTGAATATAATGGTGATAGAATACCGTTAGAATATCGTTTTTGCATCCCTATAGGGACGAGGCTCCATCCCTAATAGGGACTGAGGCTCATCGGTAGTAGGGATAGGGCCCCAGCCTTAGTAGGGGCTGAAACGGCATAATATTGCCGCAGCTTTGACGTTTATATATATCGTATAACTTAAAGCATTTATAGATTATGAAATTTTTATCAAAGTATTCCACTGGCGCAATGAAGGAATTAGTCGAGAACCAATCACAGGCGGAAGGCTTATTACTAAAGTTGCTTTCCCATCTGACAATGTTAGATGCCACTGTACTCGGGCTATTAGCTGCTCTCTGTGATAGACCGCTGTCAAGCCGTTGCATTCTTGTTTTGACAACTCTTGGTGTACTGTTACTATTTTTAGCTCTTGCCGGGGGTGTGGTTTATATGTTTCGCTACTATTCATTACAGATAACAATTTGCAACAATCGCTATCAAGAATTGACCAGAGAGGATCCTGACTACGAAGAACCAAGCGAGGATATGCCCATGAAGTATATAGTCTCTGCTTTATTCTGCCCCATAGGTTCAGTGGTCGGTCTATTGTTTTTACTCTTATCCTTCTTGCTATTTCTATGGTCGTAGTCCATTGTTTATTCTCTTCTTCCTTGTATTTTTGATTCATCTCGTCTAAAAAAGACAAAGGCTCTTTGATTTTTTCTTCCATATTCTTGCAAGTTTAAAAAGTTTATTGTATCTTTGCAGTGGTTCTACTTCAGTAATGAAGGTGAGCCCCAATTCCCGAAGGCTTTACTTGAAGTCTTCGGGTCTTATTTTAAATTCAGAAGATAATATCTCGGCTCTGCTATAGGTTGCGTCTTTTTGCTGTTCCCATAAGATAACCGTGATATTCTCCACGTTTTTCGCCCGACGAACTCTATCCCTAAATGCTTTGGCGATATCAGATAGCGATATGTCGGACTCTACAGACAAGACTATATTGTTTGCTTGGTCTTTTCCTGTTCTTATCAAACGATCTATAGAGCTTGCTGTGGGAGTGCCGCTGACTTTATATTCTTGCTCGTAACCTAAGGTTATGTTGGTGCTATCGGCTGTCTTGCGGTCCGATGGATTTGCGATGAGGTCTATTTCATAGCCGTGCTTTTCGGCGAGGTAAGTGGCTACTCTGACGTTCTCTTTCTTCTCGGTCTTGCCGTGCTTGGAGCTGACGCGCACTTTGCCGTGCTCGGTATCGCACTCGTAGAACACCTCCGGGGCATTCTCTTTTCGTTTAGCCCAGCATTCATGGGTCTTGATGCACGAGGCGCACACTTCATTCTCTGGTACGAAACCAAGCTTCAGCTTTCCCTTCGCTACATCGCAGTCGTTACACCGCCTGATGGTGTAAGGGTTGTAGTCGGGCATGGTTTTGCCCTGCTTGCCACTGTTGAAGCGGAAGATGTTGTACCGTTCGCCGTTCATGGCTTCTTCGCCCCTACTCATGGCATCGGAGTGCTCTGTGGCTGGATATTTCTGTTTGCGCACCTGTACCACGGTGCAGCGGCAGTTCCATCCATTCGGCGGGTAGTAGGTTTCCCAGAAAGAGTCGCTCATCGGGAGTGTTACCCCATCGAGGGCGGCATGTTCCGGGCGCACCTTGTCATCCTTGGCCGTGCGGTACTGCAGGTTGTATCGGTCGCCATCCTCGCTGAACTGTTCCCACTTCGCCGCCATGGTGGCAGAAGCCTGTACGAAGTTGTATTCGGCGTGCAGATAGTTGGCATTGTAGGTGTCGTTGATTTTCCGGACATCGTTCAAAAAGCGTTCGAACGGCTTTTTATTGCCATTCTCATCAAGCATGGAAGGGAAAGCCTCGTTGAGCTCGTGGAACGTCTTGATGCCCGAGAAGATGTAGTTGGAGCGGGTAAGACGCTCGCGCATCTTGTCGCTCATCTCTACCTTCTGGAAGCCAGCATCAAGGACACCGGCGTGAGTGGTGATGAATTCCTGCGCCTCGTCGCTTGCCAGGATGTTGATGTCGAACTGTGCTCCCTTCTGACGGAAGAGGCCCTTCATCATCTTATTGAACTTACCAGTGAGCCGCGACTTGATCTCCTGCCACTGCTTATCGCCCATGAGCTGGATAGCGTCGGGCACGTCCATACCCTTCAGTATCTCCTTGTATCTCGAGTGTAGCCCCTCGTAAGCTTCGGGGCTCAGTCGAAAAAATTCTTCAGGTCTTTTTTGTTGTCCTTCGGGTCTTCCTTTGTGTCTTTCTTCGTGCCTGTAGGTTCGCTGCCGAAGAGTGAAGGCTGCTGGATACGTTCACCTACGGGCATATTGTATTTGTCGGCGAAGTACTTGCCGTCCACCTCGTATCGGTCGGATATCATCTTCTCGTACTCCATCTGCTGCTCCGGGGTGTAGCTTGGGCTGTCATCCCAAGCGAAGTGATAACCCTGCAGAGGAAAACCGTGGCTGACCATGCGAGGAATCAGCTGGTTGTTGATGGTGTTGGCGAGCAACTTGGCATCGCTCTCCACTAAGTTTTCAAACACCTTCAGGTGGGTCTGGCTCTGCGAGAGACTGCTTCCATCTTCGATAGTCATGGTCTGACCGATGATAAGTTTGGAGATTTCGGAGTTGGCACGATCCACACGCTTGTCGTAAACGTTGAATGCGTCGCTCTTGGCGCTTTCTACGATTTGGATTTCTGTGCCCGTAGGCAGTACGGCATAGCCGGCCTGACCCATGCGCGCCATCATGTCGTCGATGCGGTCCACCTCCTTCTGGTCTCTCGAGCTGGTGGTGGCAACGCGCAGCGGCATGCCGAAGATCTCGCTGAAGACGTCCCATGCCGCCAGTACGTTCTTCTTAGGTATGCAGTGGAGCGAAGCCTTGAGATAGAGGCCGAGGTCGTCGGGTCTGCCCACCTCGATGAGGTTGCCGAACCATTCCGGCTCGTGGTAGTCGATGCCCGTGGTCCAGTCCTGTCCGAGGTCGGTGATGACGCGGTGGTGCTCGGGTATGACGTACTTGCGATCCACCAGCGTCACACTGTTATAAGCGAGGCATCCGTCGCCATCGGTACCGAGGTCTCCGAGTTCGATGAGCGAATGACCCCAATAGGGAGTAGTAAGCACGAGGCGGCAGAACTCCACGAACCATTCCTGCTCGAGGAAGTGGTTGAGGTCGTCGTTGGGCGTGCCGTTCTTGTCCTCCAACTTGAAAGAGCGAGACATGACGAAGCCCTTTCGCTGGTCGATACAGCCAGAGAGGTGGGCATCAATCTCAGTATCGCGATAGATGTCGTAGAGCGCCTGGCGGTTGGGGCTTTCCACGCTGATGGCGAGCTGCCACGCACGGCGCCACTTCTGTATGTCGCCCTTGGTGAGTACTTCGGTGGTACGCTGCAGTTTGGCGATGATGCTTTCCACCTGTCGGCGGTTGTTCTTGCCTATCAGTTCTATGTCACCATATTTGGTTCTCCAGAGCTGCGGTCGGCCGAGGAATGCTCTCCAGGCATCCTCTATGCGGTCTTTGGCTCTATTTATGTTCAATCTTGCCATTTTCGTTTAATGTTTAATTTAAAAGTAAAAAAGTAAAAAGGTAAAAAGAGCCTTCTTACCGATTATTATTCCGACTAATACTTTACCAGCTGTGGCGGTCGGGCCCGTTGCCGTATGCCAGGACACCTCCCTGCGAGATGTCGTTGCCCGACTCGTCAGTGGCGACGGGCAGGTCGGGTACTATCTTGCCCGCCTGTACGCCCTCGAGCCACTTGACGGCCCGCTCGTAACGCTCCTTGCGGGTCTCGTAGCCCATACGGTTGGGGAGCGATGCGGACATGTTGTAGAGCGCGATGTCGGCGGTGTACATGACGAGCTGGCGGTTGCGCTCGTCGCCTTGTGTAGCAAAGATGCGGTCGGTGTCGTACTTAGGTCGCAGATAGCCTGCCACTTCCTCCTGTGCCTCCGCAATGGCGTTGCTGATGTTATCCGGGTCGGCACCCGTGATGGCCTTGAGCGAAGCTTCGCTGCTCACGACCTTGAAGTCTTCCTGTGTGATGAAACTCATAATTTAATGAGAAATTAGAAATGTTTTTGTTACCATGAATTCTTTGGGCGCATTCTCTTGACTATTCTCGGAACGAAGGCAGCCACTCTGCCCTGCTTCTGGAGGATATAGATGGCGCCCTCGTCGGCATCGGGCGCATCGTCGTGTGCACGGCTGCCGTGTTCGAGCGAGAGTGTCTGGTCGATGCCTACCTGCATATCCTCGGAGTCTCGGAGCGCCTCGTTGTAGAACACCACGCCACGCTCCCAGAGTGGAGCTATGGACTCGATGCGCTGCAGCTTGTCGGGCTTTTTGCGGTTGTCGGCCGTGATGGGCAGCTGGTAGCCGCGCAGGTCGCCCTCGGCGGCAAACTCATCGAGGGCGGTATCCTGCATCAGGTTTGCCTCCATGTAGAACTGGATGCTGGCCCCCTCTTCCAGGCTTCGCTCGTAGAGATTGTAGAGCCATCTCACCATGGCACCCGTGGTTTCCTGACGCACGAAGCAGTCGATGAGGTGCAGTTCCTTGCCGATGCTTCCCCAGAGTCGGCACGCCTTGTAGTCGTTCTCGGTGGTGGACTTCCACGACGGGTCGGTATAGCAGACTAAGGCATCGTACTTCGAGAGCTTCGGCATACGCTTATACTTGATCCATTCGTGGCGGAAGATGGTACCGTCCTTGATAGGGTTGTGCATCATCTCCTTGTTCCAGTCGCGGTAGCCCACGAACTCACGGTAGGCATCCACCTCCTCGCGTGTCCATTTCTCCTGCCATGTAGGGTCTCCGTTCTTGTCCACGGCATAGACCTTGGAGAGGAACACGCCCTTGGTGTGGGCGATGTTGAAGAGCACGGAGTTCTTCGAGATGAGGTTGCCCACCATGATGAAGCGGCCACGGCCCACGTCCAAGGATCCGAAGAGGGCCGACTTGACCCATGAGGTAAGTTCACGGACACGCTTCTCGTTCTTGCAGAGTTCATCATCATCAAGGTCGTCGATGACGATATAGTCAGGACGTGCCTCACGGTCGCGCAGACCACGAGGACTCTGACCGCGTCCACAGGCCAGGAACTTGACGCCGCACTGTGCCTTGAACTCGCCATCGGTCCAGTCGCCACCGTTAGGCTTCTGTTCTCCGAAATCCGCTTTGAGTCGGTCGTTGTATTCTAACTCAGCCTGGATATCACCTAATAGTCGGCAGGCAGCGTCCTCGCTCTTGCCCACGATGACCATGAAGTTGATGAGCCTGAGAGGCTGAAACATGAGCCACAGGGGCAGGAAAACGTCCAGATGGGTACTCTTGGCGTGACCACGAGGCCACATGAATACCGCCTTCAGGTTGGGTGTAGACTTCACCTTGCGTGCTGCCAGGTTGTGGAACGGCGCATTGTGGATGGTGCGCAGCACCTTGCCGGTGGTCTTATCCTTGAGCTGCAGGAAGTGCGGAAAATAATATTCGCAGAAGGCAGCATAGTCCCTCTGCAGGGAAGCAATACGTTTATTTCTTTCCGTCTTGCTTTCGGGAGCCATGAGCGAGGTGTCGGTAAGCGCTGCTATCTGCTTGCAGTGTTCCCGCCATGCCTCGATGGCCTGTTTCTTCTCTGATAGTGTTGCCATCCTTCTTTGCTTCTAATTATTATTGTTATACCTTAGAGTTCACAACTGAAGCCATTGTTCATCTTGTCGGAGATGAAGAGATCCTGGTAATAGTTGAATGTCTTGAGAAGTTCGGGTGTGATGTTCGGGTCGGTCTGTGCACGGAACTGCATCCACTTACTGAAGGCCATGAACACCTCAATGGCATCCACCACGTTGGCTTTCTTGTCGAGTTTCTGAATGACGGACGAGAGCTTGGCCAATCGGTCGCCCAGTCCGGATATCTTGTCTGGGTCGCCGGATTCGTTGACCTGACTGATGAGGGTGTCGATGGTGAGGAGTAGTTTGTTGACCAGTTCCGGTCGCGTCACGTTCTTGGCAGCCCGCTGCTCTTTCCATCCCTCCGTGTTGGCCCACTTGGATATTGTTACCCTTGACACCTCAATCTGCTCGGCTATCTCTGCCTGTTCCTTACCCGCCATATAGAGGGTTCGGGCGAGGTTCTTCTTACGTTCTAATTCTGCTTTTGTCATATTCGAATGTTGTTATAATGTGAATAGAAAACCACGGAGGAGCTTGATGCCCTGCGGGTTTGGTATTGCAAAATTGCGACTTTTTGGGCAATCTGCAAAAATAGTGTGCAGCGGCTTCACGGAAGTGTGCAAGCATTTCATACTTTTTTGGAGGTTATGCGAAAAGTTAGTAATATTGCATCCGAAAAAAACTTTTAAAGGTAAAAAGGTAAAAAAGTAAAAAGGTAAAAAGAGCCTTCTTGCTTTTAAAGGTAAAAAAGTAAAAAGGTAAAAAAGTAAAAAGAGCCTTCTTGCTTTTAAAGGTAAAAAAGTAGAAAGGTAAAAAAGATATGAGCAAAGGTAAACGAGTAAGAATCAGTAATGAGAGCGTGAACTGCTACGGCACTCGAATCCTCACGTCAGGTATCGACCTGGCGCAGTATCAGCGCAACCCGGTGCTGCTCTACATGCACGAGCGCGGCAAGGTGGTGGGCTTGGTGAAGGATGTGAAGGTGGAAGGCCAGGACGTGACTGGCGAGCTGGTGTTTGACGAGGCTACGGACCTGTCGCGACAGCTGAAGAAGCAATGGGAGTTCGGCAGCGTGAAAATGGTGAGCGCGAACTTCCAGGTCTTGGAGATGAGCGACGATAAGCAACTGCTCGTTGAGGGTCAGCAGAGACCGACGGTGACGAAATCGAAACTCATCGAGGTGAGTGTGGTAGATATTGGTGGCAATAATGACGCCATCGTGCTCACTCATGAAGGCAAGACAATCTCACTTTCAGCAGGACAGAATGCCATCGACGGCGTTCTTCCCCTATTAGATAATGTAAGTAAAACCCCATTAAAAAACAAAGAAATGGAATTAAAAGATTTAGCGATCAAGTTGGGTCTGAAGGAGACCGCAACGGAAGCAGAAGTGAATGAGAAGCTCGCAAGCCTCAATCTTGCGGCAGGTAAGGTGACCGCCTTGGAGACCCAGGTACAGACACTCCAGGCGCAGCAACAGGCCGTGGAGTTGGCCGCTGTCACACGTGCGGTGGAAACCGCCATCGCCGAGAAGCGACTCGCTGCAGGCATGAAGGAACACTTCGTAGAGCTGGGCAAGAAGTTGGGCCTCGACCAGTTGAACCTCACGCTGTCGGCCATGCAGCCCCAGGGCAAGATTACGGCAACCCTACACCGAACCGACAAGGGTAATATCGTGGCAGACCCACAAGACTACTCGAAGTACGAGAAGCTGAGTGCCGTGCCAGCCAACGTGATGATGGACCTGCATGATAACCATCACGATGAATTCGTGCGCCTCTACAAGGCGGAGTACGGATTTGAACCTGCCTAAAGGTAAAAAGGTAAAAAAGTAAAAAGGTAAAAAGGTAAAAAGAGCCTTCTTGCTGATTTAAAGGTAAAAAAAATAAAAAGATATACGACAATGAAAAAGAAAACAATTATCAAGATCATGACGGCATTGCTCTTCAATGCCATTGTGGGTGGAATTATCGCAACGCTGTTGGGCTGCAGCGCCATTGGCGGTGCTATCGTGGCCTGTCTCATCGCCATCGCGGTGCCTGGCTTCATGCCTGAGGATGCAGCCTATGATGGTGTGCTGACAGAGGTGTGGACGGGTGAGTTGATCAAGGCTCTGCGCGGAAAACTGGATGCAGCATGGCTCAACGGTGTGCCCGACCAGAGTTCGATCGTCAGCAACGACGTAATCCATCTCGTAGATGTGGGTGCCGACCCACAGGTGCTTGTCAACAACACCACCTACCCACTGGACGTACAGGAGTTAGAGGACGGCGATAAGACCTTCTCACTCGATAAGTTCCAGACCAAGGTGGTGCCAGTGACCGACGACGAGCTGTATGCTCTCTCCTACGACAAGATGGCCCGCGTGAAGGAAAGTTGCGCCAACGCCCTGAACGATGCCAAGTATGCCAAGGCAGCCCATGCGCTCTGTCCTACGAAGAACACGGACAAGACCCCTGTGATCGTGACTACTGGCGCAGTGGATACCGCCACCAAGCGCATCAAGCTCTGTATTGACGACGTTGTGGCTCTGAAGCGTAAGCTCGACGCATTAGGCGTGCCTGTGACCGACCGCCGCCTGGTACTCTGTACGGACCATGTGAACGACCTCCTCGAGACTGATCAGGCTTTCAAGGAGCAGTATAACATCAACCGCAACGACGGTACCGTAGGCCGCCTCTACGGCTTCGATATCTACGAGTACGGTGCCTGTCCTACCTACAGTACTGCAGGCGTGAAGAACACCCTTGGCGCCACACCTAAGGCAGGCGAGTTCCAGTGCTCGTTCGCATTCTACGTGCCCCGTGTGTTCAAGGCCACAGGTTCTACCAAGATGTACTACAGTCCTGCGGAGAGTGATCCTCAGTATCAGCGCAACTTAGTGTCTTACCGTCACTACTTCATCTGTATGCCAAAGAAGGAGGATGCCGGCGGTGTCATCTACAGCGGCTATAAGGTAGGCTAACAAGGCTTCAAATCTTCATCATATACTTAACATTAAATTCAAACGGTTAGAAAGGCGATGACAGACATGATTATGAACATCCTGCAGTGGGCTATCCCGAGCGGCGGCATAGGTGCTGCCATCGCCTGGATAGCCAATCGAAAAGTAAAGGAGGCCGAGCAGGCGAAGCGCATACACGACACCTTCAAGGAGATGTATGGCGACGTGAGCAAGGAACTCTTAGCAAAACAAAAAGAACTGAACGATGCAGCAGAAAACAACGCAAAGGCTATCGAGGAACTCAACCGCGAGAACGCCCGCACCCGTTATGCGCTCAACCGCCTCACAAGGGCTATCGAGGCTATACAGCTGTGTCCTCATCGTGCTTCTTGTCCTGTCAGCGGCGAGCTGCAGAACCAAGAAGACGGCGCTGACGCAGACGCAGGAGACACAACAGGCAAACAGCGCAAGCCAAGACAGCAGCGTAAGCCACGACACGACGCTGACGATGAGCCAGACGAGGTCAAGCACGACGGCTGACAATCAGTGGGAACAGACGTGGCTCGTCATGCCGATAGATGGCGGCGGTTATCGCATCGAGGGACGTGGACGGTCGAAGGGGCAGAATCATACAGAGGGCGAGGAGTCAGCTGGTAGCACTTCGGTGAGTTCTTCTTCTAAAACGAATAGAACGGCATCAGAAAGCCGTTATAACGGTGTAGAAAGCGTGGAAGAGAAGAAGCCTCCCGAACGCGACTGGGCGATGTGGACGTATGCGGTTATCGGATTGATCCTAATAGTTTATTTATCAGTAATCATTAAAAAAAGAGAATAGAATATGGAACATATATTAGATGGAACCGACCTCATCCTGTCGGTGGGTGGCGGTGCGCTTGCCTTCAGCACCGGCTGTAAGATAACGACGCAGACGGAGACAGGCGAGCGAGTGACCAAGGAGGCTGCGAGCGGCAAGTGGAAGGAGAAGTACGTGAAGAGCTACTCGGAGAGCATCAGCGCCGACGGCGTGGTGTGCACAGACGGCACCACGGATGCTCCTACCTACGACCAGCTGAAGGATATGCAGATAAGCGGCACTCCTGTGGACGTGGCATACAACGTGCGCGAGGCAGGCAGCCGTTCGGGCAAGACAGCCGGTGGCTACAAGGGTAAGTTTATTATCACCTCGCTGGACCTCGACGCCCAGGCAGGCGACGATTCGAAGTACTCCATCCAGCTGGAGAACTGCGGCAAGGTGGAGAAACAGACAACAGGTCTGCAGACGACGGCCACAACGGGCCTCTCTGCCGACGAGGGTAATCAAAACGTAGTAGACTAAGCTATGAACAAAGGTATATCATATATCACCGTAGGCTGCAGGGAGCTGCCCTGCCGCCTGACGATGGGCGCCATGCTGCTGTATAAGCGCAACATGCAGAAGGACGTGAGCCAGATGAGCGGTGGCGACATCGAGGAGCTTCTGATGTTTATGTGGTGCTGCGTGAAGTGTGCTTGCAAGGCCGACGGAGTGGACTTCGAGACGGACTTTGAGACGTTTTGCTGCCAGATTACTCCCGACGACCTGAACGCCTGGAACGAGGCAATGGCTCAGACGGGTGAAGATAAAAAAAAATAGCCGGCGAAGCTTCGTCGGCTGATGGCTGCGAATATGAGCCCACGGATGTGGAGCATCTGCAGGGCGTAGCGATGGGGTGTATGGGTATGAGCAAGGATGACTTCTGCCGATGCACCCCTTCTGAGTTTTATGCGGCCTACGACGCATGGTGGCATCGGGAGACGGACCTGGAGCGTGGCAGGTGGGAGCGTATGAGGATGCAGTGTCTGTGCTCTCTGCAGCCCTACTCGAAGAAGCAGCTGAGGGCGCAGGACTTCATGAAGTTCCCATGGGAAAGTGAAGAACAGAAGGCATCATCTTGCCGGAGCCGGCAAAATGATCAGAGCCGCGAGGAAATCATGGAGCGATACAGAGAGGCTAAGAAGCGAGCGGGGTTATAGACCTCCATACCACCATGGTGTAGGACCTGATGGTTCATCAAGTTTTTTGCAAAGTCTGTGTATGAGTCTGATAAACCATATAGGCATTGTTACACACAAAGACAGCATCGAGCAGACCGTAATGTCTCCCCATGCAGAAGCGGCTGATGAATCCAGGGTGAAGTATTCGTTGCACGCAATAATACCGATAACTACATTAATAAATGTAATCCAGCCCCAAGGAATACCCCAGGAACTCTTTTTATTTTTGCTCTTCTTCATAATCTTCGGGTATACTATAAACACGCTGCAAATATAGTAAAAAGAATCGAATAATCCAAATGTTTTAATAAAATTATTATGGCAAAAGAGGTGACTTTCAAATTAAATCTCAGAGTTGACGGCAAGGATGTCGTTAAAAAAGTAACCATGGACGTAGGTGAGTTGCAGAAAGCCATCGGGAACGCAAAGACAGAATCGGATAAGCTTAGAGATTCGCTCATTAAATACAACCAGATTAATGAGATGATACGAAGTGTTTCTGATGGTTTTGCTCAGTTGTCCGGTTATCTTAATAATGTCACAGAGGAAAGCCGGAGCTTTGGGGGCGCAATGGCTGCAGCTAATACCATGGCCGGAAAGAGTGGCCAGGAGTTTGCAAATTTAAAGGATCAGGTTTCAGAACTGGCAGAGAAAATACCTATTGCGCGTGATGAACTTGCAAACGGATTGTATCAGGTTGTATCAAACGGCGTGCCGGAGGATAACTGGATAGAATTCCTTAACAAATCGGCTCGTGCTTCTGTGGGTGGTCTTGCTGACCTCAGTGAGACAGTAAAGGTTACCTCTACCATTATCAAGAACTACGGATTAGACTGGAAGGATGCTGAATCTATCCAGGATAAGATACAGCTTACCGCCAAGAATGGTGTTACCTCGTTTGAGCAGTTGGCGCAAGCCTTGCCACGTGTCACCTCTCAGGCTGCCACCCTTGGCGTGAGTGTGGACGAGCTGATGGCGACCTTCAGCACGCTGACGGGCGTGAGTGGTAATACTGCCGAGGTGAGTACCCAGCTGGCGGCTATTTTTACAGCTCTTATCAAGCCTTCGAGCGAGGCTGCAGAGATGGCTCAGCAGATGGGTATTCAGTTTGATGCAGCCGCCATCAAGGCTGCTGGCGGCATGGAGCAGTTTCTGATATCTCTCGACAAGAGCGTGAAGCAGTATTCTGCAGCGAGCGGCGTGCTGGAGCAGGAGGTGTATGGAAAGCTGTTCGGTAGCGCAGAGAGCCTGCGCGCCCTGACGCCACTGACAGGCAAGCTGGCGGAGAAGTTCAGGGAGAATGTAGCAGATATGAAAAATAGTGCTGGTACCATCGATAATGCTTTCGAGATTATGTCGAGCACGGGAGCGGCAACGTTGCAGATGCTAAACAATAAATTAGGTAAGTTCAGGGATATAGTGCAAGCCTGTATAGGCAATGCGCAGCCATTTATCAATTTTACTTCGCAGACTCTGATAACGCTGTCGGCGACAACGCAACTTATAGTTTCGATGAAATCGCTTGCTGTTACTACCAATCTTGTGTCAGTTGCCACAACTGCCGCCAGTAAGGCCAAAGTGGCTGCGGTGGCAGTATCGAGAGTATTACAGGCTGCCTTTACTGGAGAAGCGGTTGGGGCTACAACTGCAGCTGTGGCAACGAGAGCTCTGAGTACAGCGGTCAAAGGTCTGCTGATCTCTACTGGTGTAGGTATCGCTATCATGGTACTTGCTGAAATTATCGATCATCTCATAAATAAAAATACTCAGGCTGCGGAGAGTGCAAAAAATATGGCGAGCGAAGAAGCCAAAGCTGCCGATGCTGTACAGAGTGCCTACGACAGCACACTAAAGAGTACTTATGCCAATCTGATTGCGAAATACGAACAGCTGAAAGATGGCTGGAAGAACCTGCGCAGTGAGCATGAAAAAACCGCATGGATAAAAAACAATCAGTCTGCCTTTGCCGAGCTGAAGATCAAGGTGAACGGAGTGGCTGATGCTGAAAACATATTTCGGAAGAATACGGGTGCCGTGGTGGAAGCCTTTACCCGAAGAGCGCAGGCTGCCGCCTATGCTGCCAAGCTGACCGAACTGTATCAGAAGCAGATTGGCCTTGTAGAGCAGAAGAATAAGGTTGTACAGAATATAGCTAATGATGCCAAAAAAGGCGGAAGACATGCTAAGGAAGGGGATGTTGTGCCTGAAAGCTGGCGAAGTGAAAGATACGGAAAAGTTGGTAATGACGGGCAGTGGCGGTTCACCAAGGTGGGTGCTGAGCGGTATAATGGCACCAACGTTTCGGGCGACAAACAAGTGGCCAAGATTGATAATTCCATTAATAATCTATCTAAGCAGATAGAAGACACAAAGAAGCAAATGGCTTCAGCTGCCAATAGTAACGGGTGGATAGATGCGGGCAAAATAACTTCCGGCACAGGTGGCACAGGTGGCAGAGTCGGAAGTGGCGGAACTACCAACCATACCCCGTCCGTGACCGACGAGAACGACCCGCTGAAGGGAAGTATCGACTGGTATACAAAGGCCATTGACGAGAAAAAGAGACAGCTCAGCGCCACTGCCAACGAGGCAACCGCCAAGTCGCTCAACAACGAGATGGAGGCGCTGCAGCGCGACCTCTACTTCCTGAAGGTACGCATAGGCGTGGAGGTTCCGCCACCCATAGAGGTGAAGAAAGCCATCAAACCCATGGCAGAGCAGCTGCAGGAGTCGTTCGACGACATGCAGAAGTATCTGAAGGAGCACCCTCTGCAGGTGCAGGCCGACCCCAAACGCCTGGAGAAGCTGACGCAGAAGATGGAAGACTTCGAAAAGATCAAGGGCTTAGGCAATGTAGACCTGGGCAACTTTGAGGGCGTAAGGAAGGCGATGACAGACATACAAGGCATAGTCGACCCTACCGCTAAGGGCTTCGCTGCAGCCGGTACGGCCTGCCAGGCTCTGGGTGGTGCCATGCAGCAGTTGGGTGGCGACTCGGCAGCAGCCAAGGCAGGATTGGTGATGGCAGCCATCGGACAATTAGCGCTGTCGTTGGCCACAGCGATGACCGATGCTGCTAAGCAGAGCTGGATAACATGGTTAGCCTTCGGAATATCGGGTACAGCGCAGCTCGTGAGCATGGTGGCGACGATCAGCCAGTTTGCCACAGGTGGTATCGTGGGCGGCAACAGCAAGAGCGGCGACCGAGTGCTGGCCCGTGTGAACTCGGGCGAGATGATACTGAACGCCGCTCAGCAGGCTCAGCTCTTCGCCATCGCCAACGGAAGGATGCAGCCCACGGTGAACACGGACGTCCTGGCAGGACTGATGGCAGGAGGCGCAGGAGGCGTGAAGGCTGGCAGCGTGGTGGGCAAGATAAGAGGCAGGGACATCGTACTGGTGACAGCCAACGAGACCCGCCAGATGCGCCGTAGGTCGAACATCAAGATCTGATTGAAAGGTAAAAAGGTAAAAAAGTAAAAAGTAAAAAAAGCAGATATGTATATACACGGAAGTTACTGTAACGAGAGAGACGTGGAGGTGAAGGTGGAGATACTGACCCACGGGGACCGCACGAAGGAGGTGGAGATAGGTGGCGAGGGAAGCGACATCAGCTGGAGCGAGGACCCTGTGGAGACGAGCACACAGGTGAACGACAGCTTCGACGTGCTGCTGATGAGTCAGGCGAGCGTGAGGCTACTGTGCCGCAACTACGTGGCTGACTTCTTCTGTTCGTCGTGCCGCGACGCGGTGGTGAACATCTATGAGGGCGGTCGCTGTGTGTTTGCCGGCTACGTGGAGCCTCAGGCGTTCTCGCAAGGCTACAATGAGGTGTGGGACGAGGTGGAGCTGACGTGTGTGGACGCACTGGGTGCGCTACAATACAGCACCTATCGGAACGTGGGCACCGCAGGCTCGTCGTATGAGAGCGTGAAGCTGCAGGCCAGCCAGCGCAGCTTCCATGACATCGTGAGCGAGATACTGACGGGGGTGACGGAGAACCTGGATATATCGGGCGGCAGAAAGACGGCTGTGCTGTACGACGGGTCGAAGGCCATCGACGCTACCAATGCCCGCCACTACTCCATCCTGGACGACCTAAGCATCAGTGAGCTGCTCTTTCTTGGCGACGAGGAGGACGACGTGTGGACACAGGAGGATGTGCTGAGCGAGGTGCTGCGCTATCTCAACCTGCATATCGTGCAGGACGGCTGGAGGATGTATATCTTCAGCTGGGAGACGATAAGGGCTGGTGGGGCTACGATATGGCACAACATAGATGGTAGCCTGAAAAATATACGGACCATGCCGAAGAAGGTGACGGTGGAGACGGCCATCGTGGCAGACTGCGACACACAGATAAGCATCGGCGAGACCTACAACCAGCTGCTGCTGACGGCGAGCGTGACGAAGACAGAGGAACTGGTGGACGACCCGCTGGACAGCGACTCCTTGGAGAGTGTGTACGGCAAGCGCCAGCTGCTGCTGACGGAGTACAGTGCCGACGGTGAGGGCTGGGCTGCGTATGACGGCATCGAGGAGATGGTGATGAACGAGGGTAAGACGACCTACGACGGTGCGAAGGTGACCGACTGGTTCGCACTGGTGAAGAATCATCCCCGATGGACCTTCTATGCGCCCGACGGCAGGAACATGCTGGAGCTGACAAGCGGAACAGACCAGACGCAGCTGATAGACATGCTGGGCAAGATGATGTGTGCGGCGCTGATAGTGAGCACGGGTAAGGTGCAGAAAAGAGGCGACGGCTCGGACAACTCGCCCACGGCAAGCATCAGCATGACCGACTACATGGTGATAACGACCAACGGCAACGGCAAGGACACGGAGGGTGAGTACCGGCCATCGGCAGATGATATCAAGAACGCCATCCCCTGCGCAGAGTATACGGGCAACGTGGCGGGCGGTGTGCTGTCGCCAGCCGACCCGATGGTGACTAACTATATAGTGATATCGGGCAAGATGGTACTGAACCCGCTGATGAAGATGACGGACTACTGTACGACACTCTACAACAGATTCCTGTACGAGCAGGAACATCCGCAGATGTTTCCCTATTATTGGCACAAGACGGTGCCGAGCCGCAACAACAGCGACGGCAGATACTACACCCGCAAGCACTGGTGCGAGGCGCTGGAAGCGATGACGGGCAGCGCCTGGAACAAGGGACCCGACATAGAGAAAAACCCAGGCTTCATACCCTACACGGCAGAAGGTCCGCAGGAGTATGAGTATCAGTACAGTGCGTATGGCGACCGCACAGACAAGCTGTCGAAGGTGCCCATCCTGGCGTGTATGCTCATCGTGGGCGACAAATGCGTGGTGGAGAAGGCTCCGGGCGAGAAGCTCGGCACGGACACAGCGGGTACTGGCAACGGCGAGAAGCAGGACTACGTGTGGCAGAAGTACAAGACCAGGGCTGAGTGTAGCAGCGATGATGAATACTACGCACAGAGCTTCACCATCGGTGTAGACCCGAAGATAGGCGACAAGATGGTGGGTACGGTGTTCGATGTGCAGAACAACGTGTGGTACTACGACGGCATAGACGCGGAAGGCACCGCCATCCCTGTGAGGTATGAGGACAAGGTGAGCGGACAGGTGAAATTCATCATCCTCGGTCCTGTGAACATTACATGGGAGGAAATCGTGAGGAGGCACCCCTCGTTCTGGCGGCACACGAAATGGTCGACCCGCAGCGTGCCACTCCTGGCACACACCTCGTCGATCATGGTGGAGAAGTTCGAGGTGAAGGTGGTGAGCGACAACGGAAAGGCTGAGGTGCCAGCTGGCGACAGCGACATCGTGTATATGAGCGACACGCAGGAGGCCTTCGTCAACAAGAAGGATGACCTGGAGTTCAAGATCACTACCGCGCTGACAGCCGCGGACTGCAAGAAACTGGGCGTGGGAAACAGTGTATTCCTCTCTTCTCCGCTATGTACGGCTACTTCGACACCGCTGCTCTCGATATACAACAGGCGGACACAGGAACAGGCGAAGCCGGAACAGCACTACGTGAACGACTACTGGGAGGAATGGCACGAGCCGAAGGTGCTGATGGAACAGAACTTTATGGACGAAGGCAGTACGGTGTCGCTTTTCAACCTCTACCGGCATCCTGCCATCGGCAAGACCTTCGCCGTGCAGGGTATCAGTCGTAATCTGACAGAAGGCACCGCACAGGTGACAATGAAAGAGACCGATTGAAAGGTAAAAAGGTAAAAAAGTAAAAAGGTAAAAAGGGCCTTCTTGCTTTTAAAGGTAAAAAAGTAAAAAGATGCTTATTGCTTTAGAAAAAGTTTAGAACAACATTCAAATCGTGTTAGAATATGATTAAAACGAAGATGTACACCAAGCCCAAGAACACGGGCGCGTCGGGCGGCAGTACAACCAAGGTAACCCGCCTGCAAGGTATTGCGACAGAAGCCGAATATGCCAGCAAGGCGGGGCGCGCGTCTGAGGCAGACAAGGCCAAGGAGGCAGGCTGCGCACAGTATGCAGAGCAGGCTGGACATGCCGGCACTGCAGGTTATGCCACGAAGGCTGGAGAGGTGGACCTCTCGGCAGAGGCGCTCGATCACTTCGCACGCAAGGATCAGGACGAGACCTTCGAGGGGAATGTGGGGTTTAAGAAAAACGTGAATATCGAGGGTGCAGCTTCCTTTGCCGATGTGGTGGAAATGCTGAAGAAGCTGAAGGCACAGGGCGGCATCGAGACCGATGATGTGCGTTCTGCTAACTACGATGAGGATACGCAGCAGGGCTTCGGGCTGTCGCGCACGAAGAACGGCGGCTATCGCCTGTCGCTGAGCGAGCTGGAGGTGTGGTGTAAGGCAATCTTCCACGAGCTCGAGATACGCAAGTTGAGTTATGCTGGCGGTAACGTCTATCTTTCGGGCGCAGGCTCGAAAATTGTGCACGTGGAAGAGCAATACTCCGTATCGGGTGCTGTGACAGGCTGGAAGTGTTATCTCTTGGCAGATGATGGCAGTACGGCGACGCAAAACCTGTGGCGCGTGAAAGACCAGGCACGCTGTCAAAGCTTCAATATCCTCGAAGGGAAACACGAGGGCGTGAGCAATAAGAGCTACTGGCGACTGGTGACAGAGGTGAGCACTCAGCCTGTGACCATCAAGACTGCGGACGGTACGGCGCTGTATGGTGGTAGACTGTTTGACTGGGTGACATTGTCGGCTACTGACTGCATGGCGGGCAGCGATACGCCTGCAGCTGGCGACACTATCGTGCTCGATGGTGCCAGTGAGGATGCAACACGTCAAGGAGTATTGATGCTTGAGAGTACTGGCAATGGTACACCTCGCATAGTGGGTCTGCGTGGCGTTAGCTCATATTCGCATAAGGGCAAGGAGGTATTCGTGTTCTCGCCTGGCGGCTCAAAGATCGTAAGTTCAGCCATCGAATGGGTATCGAGTGCTGGTGACACGATACACATTGTTAATTACAGAGGCGAGTGGCAGAAGGGCGTGAGCTACGGCCATTACGACCAGGTGAACCACAACAACGCACTGTGGACTTGCGTCAACCCCAACGGCTGCAACTCGGAGCCGAAAGACGGAACTTCGGACTGGCAGAAGGTGCTGTCGGGAGAAAAAGGTGAGAAAGGAGACAAGGGAGACAGAGGTGACGAAGGACCACAAGGGCCTAAAGGAGAAACAGGTGCGCAGGGCGAAACGGGTGCACAAGGACCGCAGGGA
>ERZ1035032.650-NODE-650-length-26193-cov-11.775882_pt1 | contig 26193 bp, 12 predicted proteins | sample MGYA00520693_ERZ1035032 | MGnify/ENA primary metagenome ERZ1035032 (study PRJEB33766, sample SAMN09781740) | gut metagenome | biome: gut microbiome | host: Homo sapiens | place: Madagascar | study: EMG produced TPA metagenomics assembly of the PRJNA485056 data... | reverse complement strand
CGCTGTCAGAGAGGTTCTCGTTGCTCAAGCCGCGAAGACCACCCTTGCTCATAGAGAGTTCCTTCTCATCCTGAGACATCTTGTGGTTAGCACCACCGAAGAATTTCTCCACCTTTACCTTACGCTGCAACTGCATCATACCATAAAGGATTGCCTCAGGGCGTGGAGGACAGCCAGGGATATAAACATCTACAGGAACCAACTCGCTGATACCACGAACTACGTTGTAGCTCTTCTTGAACGGACCACCAGAGATAGCGCATCCACCCACAGCAACCACATACTTAGGCTCAGCCATTTCATCGTACAAACGTTTGAAAACAGGTGCCATCTTATTGGTAATAGTACCGGCACACATGATCAAGTCAGCCTGACGTGGAGAGTTACGGGTTACCTCGAAACCAAAACGTGAGAAGTCATAACGCGCACAACCTACAGCCATGAACTCGATACCACAGCAAGAGGTACCGAAGGTCAAAGACCAGAGTGAGTTACTGCGTCCCCAGTTGATGGCAGCATCAAGGGAACCGACTACCACATTCGCACCACCCTCATTGAGCTCCTGCGCAATCTTTTCGAGGGTATCATTGTCCTTAAACTCGTCGTAAGGAATACTCTTGATAGAGGCTCTTTTGTTTACTTCCATTCCAATGCTCCTTTCCGCCAAGCATAAGCAAGGCCTAATACCAATACCAACAGGAAGAATCCGATGCTCACGAGAGCCATAGATCCAAACTGCTTAACTACGACTGCCCATGGGTAAAGCATTACAGTCTCAATGTCAAACATCAGGAAAAGGATGGCGAAGAGATAGTAGCCGATGTGTGATGGCAACCAGGAGCTGCCACGTGTCGGAATACCGCACTCAAAAGGTTCACCCTTTACCGGATTGTATGAACGAGGACCGATCAACTTTGCGATGACATAAGCAGCCACCACCAAGGTTACAGCCGTCAGCAAAACGGTGATAAATAGTGTAAAGTTCATAAATTTGTTATAACGTTATTTTATATAATTGCTTCTAAGCGGTTGCAAAGGTAACACTTTTTTCTGAAAGAGCACATTTTTTTATGGTTTAATTTACACCCCAAATGAAAAAAAAGCAAAAAACTGTGTATTTACTGCCGGATTAAATCTCCGTTCATAGACGTTGAATGTCCGTTCAAAGACGTTGAACCGCCGTTCAAAGACGTTGAATGTCCGTTCAACGTCGATGAACGAAGATTTCTATGTAGTTTCGCCATTTATTCGTATCTTTGCACCTGCTTGTTGAATACACGATAGGTATTTTTACCCAAAATAAGTTAAAAGAATTACATCTTTTAAATATTTTACAAAGCATTTTAAGTAAATAACAAAAAAATATGTACCTTTGCACCCGCTAACCGGGTTCTGTCTAGAATAGGTTGATATATAAAAGCATTTGCAATAACAATGAAGAAGGATAACTGCACTCAGTATGCAGATAAAGGTTCTTGCGTTGGACTTATCTCCAGCGCCCTCCCCAAAGTTAAAAACAAGATTCTTGCGGCTAGCTCAGATACAGGGGTGTCCACCCATTGTATACCTGCGGAAACAAAATCTATCGCAAAAAATCCTAACGAACAACAGAACTGGTATGCACTCCGAACTACCTACGGAAGAGAGAAGAAAGCCTACGACTACCTCGTAGCAAAAGGCGTTTCTGCTTTCTACCCTACCATCCAGGTGATGAAAGAAATAAGAGGACAACGGAAGGTTGTAACGGAATCCCGACTGCCCAACATCTTTTTTGCTTTCGGTACCGAAGAGGAAATCAAAAGTTATGTGTATGATAATGTGAATCTGCCATATCTCCGCTTCTATTACCGACACATGCATGAAGGGGCAAGGATTACGAAATCTCCTCTGATTGTTCCCCAGAAACAGATTGAGGGTTTAAAGATTATCTGTGAATCAGAAGCTGATGATATCCTCTATGTGCCAGAAGAGGTTCAGAAGTTTAAGGAGGGGCAGATGGTTCGGGTAATAGATGGTAAGTTTAAGGGACTGACAGGAAGAGTGGCACGGTATCAGGGGCAGCAGCGGGTTGCCATCATCATCGACGGCGGCTTTACCATGGCTACAGCTTATCTACCAACAGCTTTTCTGGAATATATATAGTATAACAAAAACTGAAATTAGTAAAAGGTAAAAGTGCGAAACAAAACTGTTATAATCATTTTTTTGATATACGTAACGATGAATGTATCTGCCCAGGTGAAAACCACAGACAGTACGTTCATAAATAACTCGCGCCCTATAGTCTTTGTCGTCAACCGAACTGATATCAGCGAGAGTGACAAAGACTGGATTAACAATTTTCTGATTCCTGAGCTGGAAGCACTTGGAGACAGGGACATCATCCTTGGGCGTGCTACGGCGTCACCAGAAGGTTCTACTCCCAACAACGTGCGACTTGCCCGGAGCCGAAAGGCTTCCATGGATGCCTTGCTAGGCAGATACGGTATCAACACCAAGCGCATCAGATATGATGTGGTGCCAGAAGATTATCCGCTCCTCCTCTCGCTGATGCAGATGGAGCACGACAAGTACCTGCCTATAGTAAAGACCATCATCAGAAAACATGATGGAAAAGGTGACCGGCTGAAGGCGGAACTGAAACGGCTGGAAGGAGGAAAAATCTGGAACCATCTGCTCAAGAAATATTTCCCGCAGTTGCGTGCTGTGAGAATCATGCCGATAGACGAACGGCTCGCAGATACCAACCGGTTGCCCGAGGCAAAACCTATCCATACGGACTTGCCGTTTCCTAAGCCCAACATCTATGTGGAAATGCCGCTACCGGAACCGGCTGAAAGCAGCAGGAAACGCCGTGAGTTGCTGAGCATCAAGACCAATCTGCTCTACGACTTCGCCTATATGCCGGGCTACGACCGCTTCTGCCCTATCCCCAACGTGGCTCTTGAGTATTATCCGCTGTCCGGACATTTCACATACGGTGCCAGTTTCGAGGGTCCCTGGTGGCAGAACTACAGCAAGCATAAATATTTCCAGTTGCGCAACTACCAGTTGCACACCCGATATTACCTGCAAAGCGGTGAAACGGGTTTCAGGGGTTTCTTCGTAAGTGCTTACGCGCACGCGTTCCTATATAATATATGCTTCGACGAAAAACGAGGATGGGAAGGTGAAGGATGGGGAGCCGGACTGGGTCTGGGTTGGGCGATACCGCTAGACCGCTCCAAACACTGGCGACTCGACATCGGTCTGCAGGCAGGATTTCTCAATACCCGCTACGACCCATACCAGTGGCGATGCCCCATCGACCCCGACTACGACAAGGAGCAGTATTACTACAAATGGTACGGCGATGCCAAGGATTTCAGAAAGCGCAAGCATATCTACAACTGGATGGGTCCTACCCGACTGGAGATAAGCCTCAGCTACGACCTGCTCTATCGTCGCAACCACAAGAAGGGCGCAAGCTTCCGCAGCAAGGAAAAGATAAGGAGGGCGTATGAGGAATAACAGGATTTACAGGTATAACAGATATCTGCGATTCATCCGGCGATACCCTCTGTGCTGCATCGCACTGCTGGGCATCTTCCTTTCCAGTTGCGAGCGAGAGCCGATGCTCAACCTGCACCAGGGCGGAAAAGATATTACCATGGATATGCCTGCCATCGACCTGAAGCTCGATGTATATTGGGATTATCAACTGAAATATGACGTGGTATATGACTGGAAGGCGGAATGGTTTTATGGTTGGGATGAGAAAGACCAGGAGCTTTTCGGCATCCTGGGTTACACCGAGCCGACGGCATTCGATATTCGCCGCTATTATACCGGAAGGGTATCGGGCGCACCGCACAGCTCTCCCTACAAGCATTACCTCACCAGTAATTCCATTTCGGCGAAATACGATTTCGGATTCTGGGACATTCTGGCTTGGAATGATATCCAGACGCCGGACGGTGTGCAGAGCGTAAGAATCGATGAGGAGAGCACCTACGATTACGTAACGGCGAAAACGGGCGAAACGATGCATCCCGTGAAATACAACGCTCCCCAATTTCCGAGGGCGTTCTATCAGCCGGAGGAACTCTTTGCCGGATATGAGAAGGGCATCGAGATTAATGAGAACCTGGATGGCTTTACCTTTGATGAGGACAGAAACTGCTGGTTCAGGGTGCTCAACCTTCAGCTCCAGCCAGTCACCTACATCTATCTGTTGCAGGTGATATTGCACAACAACAATCGCAATGGTCGCATTGTGACGGCGATAGATGGCAATACCAACCTGAGCGGAATGGCCCGCTCGGTGACGCTGAATACGGGGCATACTGGTACGGATGCCATCACGGTGAACGGTAATCTGAGGATGAAGTTCGACCAGAAGGGCAGGAATGGTGAGACGGTGGATATCATTGGTGGAAAGATTCTCACTTTCGGAATGCCTAACATGAATCCGGGCACACTGAGCCCCAAGGCTTACAAGGAGTCGCTGGAGAAGGTGAAGGCTGCGGATTTGAACAACCGCCATTATCTGGATGTAACGATGCAGTTTTATAATGGCAAGGATTCTACTTTGGTTTTCGACGTGACCGACCAGATACGTCGCCTTTTCCGTGGTGGAGTGATCACCGTAGATGTTGATATGGATCACGTACCGGTTCCCGTCCGTCCCGGCGGTTCTGGTTTTGATGCGGTGGTAAAGGACTTCGAGGAGAAGGAATGGGAAATCGAGATGTAATTATAAACATGAATATAAAATCAGGATATAGAATAATAAATTATAAACATTTTATGGATATGAAGAAATATTTATTTATCGCAGCTTCTGCACTCGCACTTGCAAGCTGCTCAAGCGAAGACTTCGTCGGAACAGAAGGCGGAAATGTTGAGAATGGTGCCAATAAGGCGATTAACTTTAGTGGAAATGCCGGCAAGATTACTCGTGCCACAAAGAACACTGGAACTGCAGCCGAAATGCTCGATGGTCAGTTCAAGATTTATGGTGTAAAGAAGGTAAATGATGCACAATTAGTGACTGTATTCAAAGATTACTCTGTTTGGGATGTTGCAGATAAAACCACAACATCAAATACAAAAGGATGGGAGTATGTAGGAGCTAATGGTGCGACAAATCTCGGTACAGGTAAGATTTCGTTAACCAAAGATCAGACCATTAAGTTCTGGGACTACTCTGCTTCTGAATATCATTTTGTAGCAGGTTCACCTATTTCTAATTTCCAATACACTTTGGTTCCTGGTAAGGATATTGAATCTGCCACAATTAAAGGTCTTGCTGGTCATATCAATGCCAACGAAACAGGACAAGGTCTCGAAACACATCCTGTATATATTGCGGATCCAAAAGTCGTTAAAAATACCGAGTACAAAAATGCTGTACAATTCTCGTTTAAGCGCCAGCAGGCCATGGTTCGTGTAGGTTTTTACGAAACAATTCCTGGATACTCGATTCATAATGTTAATTTCTATGATGCTGAAGGTACTGTTTCAAATGGCAATAACATCATCCTTACTTCTGGTACAGCAAACTACTTTGTTGGTGGTAGTAATGTTGAGGGAACCATTACTTATAATTGGGCAGGAACAACTCCTTCATACACCTACGCATATAGTGAAACTAGTCTTACAAAGAACAAGAACTGGTATGCAGGTAAGTTGAGCACTCTTGCCACTACATCAGCAGGGAACAAAATAGATTTAAAAGATGGGACCAAAATGGAATTACTCTGGGGTACAGACAAAGATATGTCAACTAATGGTTACTTCACTGTAATCCCTACACCTTCTGCTACTACAGCTGCCCCAATCCTCATCAAGTGTAACTATGAACTGATTTCAGATGATGGCTCAGACGAGACTATCAAGGTTACTGGTGCAACAGCTGCTATCCCTGCAGCATTCAGCAAATGGGAAGCAAACACTCGCTATACATACCTTTTCAAGATTTCAGACAACACTAATGGCTATACAGGCGATGATCCTAAAAAAGCGGGGCTCTACCCTATCACTTTCGATGCAGTTGTGAAAGAAACAACAGACGCAATGCATAAGGAGGGTACTGTGACAACAGTTTCAACTCCATCTATCACTACTTATCAGGATGGTTCAGTTGTTGAAAATGGTGGTATCAAGTACGTAGCAAATAAAGCTATCAAAGTAAAGGTAACAGATTCTGCCAATGGTACAGATTTGGTACTTAAGGAAACACAGAAAACTGGAGAAACAGAAAATAGAGTTGTAAAGGTTGCAGTTTATAAGCTTTCAACATCAAGAACAGAAGCAGACCTTCAGTTAGCTAATATTACCCAAGCTGAATTTACAACAGAAAACAATCAGACAATTAATCTCGATGCTGATAACAAGTCATTTACATTCACGCCAATTGTAGATGGCTACTACGCTATCCAGTACTTGACTACAGCAGTAGGTACAACTCCAGCATACGCCTATAAGGTGGTATATGTAGGAGATGTGACAAAATAACAGAGTAAAAATATACAGAACTTTCGTAAATAAGCTCCACATGCCCTTAAAGGGCAGAAGGGCAGAAGTTCATAAGATGACAACCGGACGGGGAAATTCTCCCTGCCCGGCTCCTATGATAAAAAGCAAGAAGAAAATGAAATTATATCGCATCCTGACCATACCATTCATGGCTCTATGTCTTTTTTCCTGCGCTGGATCTGGGCAGGAAGAACCGGATGTGCCTACTCAACCGGAAGAACCGAAGGGAGTAAGTATCTCTTTCGGAGGAAATAGCGGAACATGGCAAGATGCACCTACTACCCGTGCTAATAAAGAAACAGGACTGGAAACTATTTCCAAAACCTTCAAAGTATGGGGATATAAAACCACAGGAGGAAATTACACCAGCGGATTCGACAAGTCCCAAAACGTAATGGATGGATATACCGTCAGCTGGACACAACAAACCGCCAATACAACCTCCAGCAATACTGCCGATTGGGAATACGTGGGTATCGCTAATCAAACTATCAAATACTGGGACTATTCCGCTACCAGCTATCGCTTCTTCGCCTATAGCATCCCGACAGCAGCCGGTAACAGTTCAGCCCCATCTTTCCAGGAACCTACATCGATAGAAGGTTCCACAGCAAAATATGCATCCTTCTCTATCCCATTCACTTACAATAAGGATGCCACCGCAGTTACCACCCCATATATCTCAGACCTCTGGCTGTCAGACAACCAGAACTTCGAAAACAGGAAATACGGGGCATGCGTAAAACTCACCTTTGCTCCTATTATCACAAAGGTAAGATTCAAATTCAATTATCTGAAAGATACCAAAATCTCTATCACCGATATTGTTTTCAAAAATATAAACGATGAACATTCACCTACAAAGGGAAATATCATCGTCAGCTACCCTATTACAGGAACAGGAACCAAAGCTTCCTATAAATGGGTAACTACAGAAACAGGAACTGAGCCCATCAAATTCACCATTCCTTACGAGGAAGATGCTGATTTGAATCATCAGGCTACAGAAAGAAAGAAATGGTATTACGTTCCACCATTGGGAGACAGTAACAAACCGCAGGGCGCTTACATCATCAGCGCCACCATAGACGGAAAGAAATCTACAGCCACCATTCCGGCAGAATATATGCAATGGAAGGCGGGCTACCAATATACATACATCTTTAAAATAACAGTAGCAGGACCCAACATTGCCTTCACCAATATGCAGGTGGAGAAATGGGTGGAAACTCCTATTAAAAATAATGGCGGTACCGAAGACTGGTAACGCCCCACATGACTCATTATGAAGAATAAAAAACAGATGATACCCCTCTTTGCCTTCCTCGCAAGTCTCACTGCCTGCGAAAGCAACGACCTGCCTATCCAGCACGCCGACAGTTACCGATATATCACCTTTGCTGCACGGACACAAAAGATGACGACACGGGCGGATGACAGATATGAAAGCTATGATCCGGTTCTGCAAATGCACCCACAAAACATGGGTGTCTTCGGCTATTACAACTTTGCCACTCATAGCTTTGAAACCACTGGCACAGAGACAGGAGGCAAAAACCACGCCATCTTCGACAATATCCGGGTAGATTACAATACATTGACCAAGACCTGGAGCCCAAAGGAAGAAAAGCGATGGGATGCTTACCCAGACAGCAACTTCGACTTCTTCGGATATATGCCGCATTCTACTGAAGCAACCCTCAGTAAGCCATCGGCAACAGAAAGTACCTATCTCCTGACGATTCCTTTCTCCATGCCAACCATAAATGGCAACCCATCCCCTATCCTTGCTCAGAAAGATTTAGGACAGGCGCCAATCATCTGCGCCAAACCAGAGCATAAGGGAAGTACAACGGCAGGAGGTTCGGATACAACCTTTGGACGAGTAGTTACTTTCCTCTTCGACCAGACGTTGACGGGCTATAACCTCAACTTCCAACTGGACCAGAAGATGAATGCCATCCGACTCTTCCGCATCAAGGGTGTCAAGATTTACGGCAAAGGTCTGGCAACGGGAGGCAACGTAAGCCGCAGCTATACCTGGAGTAACAATGAGTGGACGGCAAAAGCCATCCAATGGAGCAATCTGAAGAAGGTAAATATAACGGAAGAAAACGCCATCAAGCTGGCAAAAAAATCAGAAACCCCATTTACTCCGGAATACAAAGAATATATGGATATTGACGACAGTAAGTATCACCGTTGGGGCACCACCTTCTATGCCATCGCCGATGCCTCTTTCGTACCCACCATTGCCGTCACTTACGATGTAATCCTGAAGGATGAAAAGGGAGAAACGGTTACCCGTAAGGACGTAACCTCTACCATCATCCTGGGAAATAAATATTTCGAAACACTCAATCCTGCCCAAACGGCAGCGATTTACAACATCAATATACTCATCCAGCCAAGATACCTCTATGTACTGGCTGACCAGGATGCCTATACGGGGCATCTCCTGATACAGTAATAACAGAATACCCTCATGACCTATACCACGAAGAAACATAAGAACAAAGAAAAAAAGAATCGCTTATAAATGAAGACTCATGAAAAAGCAGCAAGATAACAATACACAAAACAAAAAATTCAGAATACTTCTTGGCATTCTGACCCTATGGCTCATGTGTGGACAAACCTTATGGGCTCAGACACCAAACAAATACTATTCCATAGATATCTATGCCGATAGCTATGCAGGGGGTGATGGAAGCAAGACCAATCCATACGAGATTGCTACGGCAGAACAGCTCGCCAAACTGGCACGCGATGTGAACAACGGAAACACACCACAGGCTTTCCTTGGCAAATACTTTAAGCTTACTGCCGATATCGACCTTAAGAATGGTATCTGGATGCCAATCGGTAAATACTACAACTACGGCAATGATAATGGCAACAACCGTTTGTTTTTCGGAAAGTTTGATGGCAATGGTCATGTCATCAAAAATATGCATATACAATGGGAAGGAACTGAAGCAAGGAGTGCATGGGGACTCTTCTCGACACTCCAAGGTGCAAGCAGCACTAACCTTACTACCGTAACAAACCTCATCATCAAGGATGCTACGGTAGAAAAGAAACCAGGATTCGAACCTTATGGTCCCGATTATAAAGTGGGCGTAGTAGCTGGTGAGATATACGGCAATACAGAACTCAGCAACATCATTATCCGTGGCTCAGAAATAAAGGATAACGACGAAACATACCAGATTAACAATGAAAGCAAAATTGGCGGTATAGCAGGAAATGTACAGACCGACAGTAAGAACGAAACTTTCAGAATCTTCAACATAGCAGCTGATACACAGATAAATATGCTGAAGAATACAAGCGTGCATAACGATAAGTTCCACATAGCCCAAGGTTTCGGTCGCTTCAGCTATGACATGAAAGGAGGCGGTAATATCATAGAGCCTACCAACATCTATCTCTTTGGCAATGGGCTTAACATCGAAAATACAAGTACCAAGATCAACAAAGGTGGCATCACTGCCAATTGTCAAAACGAAGGTAATGCCACTAAATATGCTTCTACCTGGTATTACACCCAGTACGTAGATGGTGGAAAGAACCTGGGTACGCGGAAGAAAGTTGATGAGTTTGCAACAACATTTGCAAGCCAGAACAACCAGTATATATCAACCAACAACTTTCAAGACAAGCTCAACTGGAGCTATACTTCTGGTACAGGCTTTAACTTCGGTTCAACAAAACTGACAGTGAAGCGTGGCTATAATACTATCATCACAGCAGAAACTATTGAAGGTAATGCAGGAAACGAGAAATATTTCTGGTATACATCTACAGACAAGAAGAATTGGACTCTACAGAACGAGAACAATCCATATAACAATTTCAGCATCTCGCTCACAGACTTCGACCAGTATGTTTATGCAGAATTGGAAGATGGCAGTTCGCAATCGGGAGTGGCAAAGATTGAAGCAAGAAAAGTGAATGCTGTGATGAAGCACAAAGAGAATACAATCTACATTGACATAAATAATAATATTTGGGACAACAACGATAATCTTGATATCAAATATTCGTGGGTAAAGAATGATGATGTAGAAGTAAGCACAGAGCCTACTTTCGACAAGTCATCTCTTGGCTCTACCGACAAGCTGAGCTGTCATGTGATAGTAACAACCAAAGACGGAGTTGAGCTATTAAATAAATGGTTGGTTTATACCAAGAGCGTGGTATATCTATGCCCTGCAGGTGCTACTGGAACAACAGCTGAAGGAAAGACTATATCATACAATGCCGGAAACGACAGTAATGACGGTCAATCTCCAGAGACTGCAGTAAGGACATGGAAGGGCGCATATTCCAAGTTGGAAAAGCAAGGATCATGGGACGACAACACCATCGTGCTGATGGGAACGAGTGACGAGAATGTCACCAATAATACAGATAACGGCTTTAGTTCTACAGGTTATTCATCAGAAGACGCAATTGATAAGTGGAATGAAGCTAAAGCGAAATCGCCATTATTCAAGAATGCGACTATCAGAGGTAGTTGGGGAGATGTAGACTATGCTGGCGAAATAAGAATAAAAGGTGGAAACTTGTGGAATACAGGCTTAACAATCTTTGGAGATACTCGCTTCCAGTATATTACGTTTAGGCGTGCAAACGAAAATTACGACGTCTTGTATTGCAATTACAACAACCTGGAAATGGGCGAAGGCATACAGATGAAAAACTATGATCAGAAATTTGAAGGTGACGGTACTCTTGATGGAGCAACATCTACATCATTCGAAATATTTGGCGGTACACTAAACGATGCCCGTTTTCGTCCACTTTATAAAGATGACAATCTAAAGAAAATGGAAGATTCATATCCACACGGACGTGAAGGTTTCAAGATTAAAATCAAGTCAGGTCATTACTCTACAATCTGTGTAGGCGATCGACAAATAAATGGTCACATGAATGGCATTATGGGCAGTCCAAATATGCCTATAAAGTGTACCATAGATATAGATATAGACAGAGAGTACAATGATACTCATAAATCAGAAAATGGTAATATGACTCCTACTCTTGATGTTGCCGTAATTCTTGCAGGCAACCATGAGGGTGCTATGGTTGGTGATGTAGACATCGTGATTAAGAGTGGAAAGATAGGTCGCGTTGTTAATGGTACTCTCGGTAACAGACGTGAAGTAGATGGATATGATAATGGATATAATAATGTTCCTTTCAACACATTCATGGGACGTGCCAACATTCTTATAGACCCAGCACTGTCAGAAAATAACCAAAACGATATAAATAGCAGAGTTGAGATAACAGAGATATATGGTGGTAGCACCGGTCGTGCTTTTGAAGCTAATGAACTCATTGAAAATCCATTCTATGGACAAAGTACAATAACCATAAAGGGTGGAACATTCTTAATTCCTTCAACATGTAACCGAGATATGATTTTCAGTGGCATCTATGGAGCTGGAGCTGGTGGTATGAATGGTGTAGGAGACGATACACACAAAACACCAGATACCAGAATACCATATTGGGAAGACAGTAGCAAAAAGTCTGTAATGAAATTTGGCAACTATGATGCTGCCATAGCTAATCTTTGCATGTTTAATTGCTACAACTCTGACACACATACTTATACAGAAATAGATCCAAAACAAACGAGTACTAAAATCGTTATAGAGGGAGGCATATTCGGTTCTGCAGAAAAACCCATTGATGGTATATATGCCGGAGGTAGCGGATATATGAGTTCTGACCTTTGGACTACAAATGGAATACCAAGTAAGGATGGTGGAAACATATACGGAAAGGCAGGAGAAACCGTAGCATCACTTACCATCAATGGTGGAGAATTCTATTGCAAAAACGGCATCTTTGCTGGTGGACGTGGAACTGATTATTTCTATTCTTTAGACCAAAAGGGTGGTAATGCTGATGATTATACAGAACTCGGCAAAATATACGGCAACGTAGAACTGACCATCAATGGCGGTATCTTCCATTGCCCTGTATTCGGTGGTGGATATGGTGTGGCTGATGCCAAACGGCTCAACTCCTCAGACATCAACACCCTCGAAAACATGGCACGCCTCTATGGCTCGTCTACAGTTAAGATTAATGGTGGTACCTTCTTTAAGAATATCTATGGCGGTGGTGACATGGCTGTAGTAGAGCAAGGCACCAACATAGCCATCAGCGACAATGCCGACATCAGAGGGGATGTGTTTGCCGGCGGTAACGGAAGAAAGAAACGATTGGAAAGCAATACAACCATCGCTGACGATACCTGGCATTCAGAACTTGTAGGAAAGGTACTTGGCGGCACCAACCTCAACTTCTACGGCACCTCTGCACAGGCACCATCCATCTATGGCGACATCTATGGCGGTGGAAACAGAGCACAGGTAGAGGGAGATACACATATTAATATATATGCAGCCAACTTCGCTGGAGAAATCTATGGCGGAGGAAAGGGCTTGATTACGGACGACAACGGCAATCTCCTCTATACCTATGCCGACGTAACAGGTAATACCTTTGTAAAACTGGCTCAAGACCAGGGCGCACAGACAGAAGGAGAAAGCGGAAAGAAGCAGGACAACTTCTCCATCAATGTGATATGGGACAAGAAATGGAACGGAACAAAGTGGATCTACTGGAATGACAACAAGAGCGAGTTCTTCAATAACGGTCAGTTCGTCTGCCCTCATAATATCTATGGTGGCGGTAACCAAGCCTGCAAAGTAACAGGAAAGGCTACCCTTACCATCCTGAAAGGTATGACCCCAATCGGACTCCTGAAAACAGCAGAATGGAAGAAAGCATACGACGACAGCAACCATCCTCACTTCGCTGTATTCGGCGGTGGCTATGGTATCAATACAACCGTGGACAGCACCGACGTTACCGTGAACGTGAATGGCGACTACGGAATCTACAATACTGAGATAGAGGATATTTCTGTCTTCGACAACTCAAAGGGTATTCCTAACTTCACCATCCTGAGTGCTCTGGGCGGTGGATATGCTGGAAAAGTTAACAAGAGTACAAAGGTAACCATTGATGGCAAGACCTTCCTGCACCGTGTATATGGCGGTGGCTTCGGTGACCCATTCTCTACAGAGAATAACGAAACGGGTCAGATTGGCGGCAACACCGAGGTATATATCCAGGGAGCCAACATCTACGGTGACGTATTTGGTGGCGGTGCCGGTGTAGCACCTAAGGATAACAACGGCACTTACACCTACTTTACCGATGTAGCAAAGGTATTAGGAACCACCAAGGTAGAGATATCGGGTGAAGCCAAAATATATGGCAATGTATATGGTGGCGGTGACATCGCCAACATCAAATCATACATCACCCTGACAGGAGCAGACAAGGAAGCCTATTACAACACGAAGCCAAAGAGCGAATCAAAGCTCGACCAGACAACAGGCAAGTTCCTTAGCTATGAGGCAAAGGACTATACAACCTTCGTCAATATCACCGGTGGCGACATTTTCGGAGAAGTCTTTGGCGGAGGAAAGGGTCTCAAGAAAGCTGAAGCTCCTGAATATTATAAGGTGGGAAGAATCAACGGCAACACTCTGGTACACGTGGTGAACACGAATGCCACCTCCCTTGCCGACACCGACAGCCAGGGCAACATCGTGCCATTCATCTGGAGTAATATCTATGGCGGATGTGCCTTCGGTACCGTAAATGGAAGTACCCTGGTACATATCGAGGGCGGCAAACTGGGCCACAACATTTACGGCGGTGGATACGGAAATATCGAGATAGACCTCACCGGCAATGAAACCGAAGAGGAAGAGGAGGAAATTACCCGTAACACAGTACTGGGAAAAGTGGATAAAAACAAGGATGGAACCTACGCCAACATCCTGGGTAACACCAAGGTACAGATAGACGGCGGAACCTGGATATGGAACCGCAAGGCAGACATCAACGGCAACATCACCACCTGGCTGGCAGTTCAAAATAACGCAAAGATCTGCGAGAACATTGATGAGTTCAAGGAGATAACCGCTGCCATCCTGAAAGCCAAGACTGCCAATGAGATTACCAACGAAAAGGCAAAGGCTGCCATCAATCGCATCATCAGTGATGAGAATACCCAACAGTTCTATGCATTTACCAAGGGAACGATGAACTCCGGTTCCTTCAAGCGAGACCATAATATCTATGGCGGTGGAAACCGTGCCTGCTATGTGGGATTCGGACAGGACGGAAACTCTACCATTGGCAACGGTACTTCTGACAGCAACGGTCTGAGTGAGGTAATTATCAACCACTCTCCTCTTGCCGACGTCATCACCAAGGATGGCAACCAGATCAGCGTGTTCGATGAAACCTCGCTTGCCGGCTTATGCTGGTATATCAGCAGCAAGAACACAAACGACCCGGAATTCTCCATATTCGGAGCCGGCTTCGGTGCCAACACCAAGGTGGTAAAGACCGAAGTATGTGTGCAGCCTGGTAACAAGATGGATGACGATGGCGTCATCACCGTCAACGGCATCAAATACCGCTATCTCAACCAGAATGCAGACCTCAAGACATACGTTGACTTCGAGAAGCAGATATACAATGACTTCCTGAAGGTTTCAAAGGATGACAAGAAGCTCTATTTCGGTAGTGTGACGGGCAGCAATCCGGGTGATGCCGACTTCGACCCGATGACCTTCAAGCGCTATCATGCCAGCCGCTGGGCCTGGACCCTCGGTTTGCCAGGCTTCACCTTCCAGGCTATCCATGGTGGTGGTTTCTCAGGATATGTTACCGGTGAAACCTATGTAGAAACCGACTGTCAGCCTTTCTGCGAGAACATCTTTGGTGCCGGTGTTGGTGCCATGCCTATCGGTAACATCACCACAGCAAACCAGGGAGAAAGCTATGACTTCGGAAAGGTAGGTTCCCTGTCGAGAGTATTCATCAAATCAGGCTATGTAGCACAGAATGTATATGGCGGTGGTGCCGGTATCGAATCAATCTATGACAAGAACAAGAATACATGGATTGACTTCCCGAATATGGCACGCGTCCCTAAAACGGAAGTTTACGTCTATGGCAGAAACATCAAATATAGGTACAACCTCGGCTTGATAGCCCGTACCATGATATTGGGCAGCGTATATGGCGGTGGCGATGTTGCCAACGTGGGAAATGAGAAAGCAAAGGAAGCACCGGATGTCTTTAACTTTGAACACCACCAGGTACCAGCCAGATACACTTCGCTCGTCAACATCCGTGGCGGCGTTGTTTTCTCTCAGGTTTTTGCAGGAGGTAGAGGACGCCTAAAGTCTGAATGCAACGACTATAAGAAGCTGGGTGGCATCTACGGCAATACCAGTCTGGTCATCGACCGTCCAAACATCACCTATCCATACTTCGACGAAAAAACGAAAGAGTATATCAAGCCATGGAGCCCCGATGCCATGAAGCATCCAGACAATGACAAGAACAAGGATATCATGCCAGCATTCCTGGAGAGAATCTACGGCGGATGCGAAAACGGTACGGTATATGGCAATACCTTCATGAGCATCTCCGACGGACAGATAGGCCATGGTATCTATGGCGGCGGTTGGGGTAACTGCGACACCCTGACCGTGAACGGAACCGACACCCTGACCGTGACTTCGGCAGACGTAACCGGCAATACCAATATCATGATCAATGGTGGACAGGCTCTGCTCTCCTCTTACTGGAATCCGGAAACCCGTTCATGGCGACCAGCCAGCATCATTGACGGTATCATCTACTCTCCACAGTACAACTACCAGGCATTGAAGTTCAAGATTAACCACAACATCTATGCCGGTGGCAACGAAGCCTGCGAAGTGGGCAACAATACCAACATCTTGATTGCCAAGGGTCTCCTGAATGACAACACCGAGGTGAAGCCGGGACAGGACAAGAAGAAAATGAAATTCTACCAGACAAACGAATGGAAAGAGATATATAATAAGGTGGGATCTCCTCACTTCAGTATCTTCGGTGGCGGCTTTGGTGAAAAGACCTATGTCAAGGGCAATACCAACATCACCATCGACATGCAGGGCAGAGATGCCAACAACCACCAGGACATTGAGCTGAAACCAGGCAAGGAACATGAACACTTCTACAGCGACTTCTCGTACATGGACATCGTGGGCGGTGGCTATTCGGGTACCGTAGAAGGCAGTACCAATATATCGGGAGCCGGTGGCGTATTCTGCCGCCGTGTGTTTGGTGGCGGTTTCTACAGTTCTGTCAAGGAAACAAATGTCACCATCAAGGCTATCGACTGCCGTGACATCTTCGGTGGCGGTTTCATGGGAGACGTAAAGGAAGCTACCCATGTCATCATCGGATCAGACAACAGTACATCAGGCAGCACAACGGGCAGTACAACGGGTGGTCCATCAGGCACCTCCAAGTTCAACAATTCCGACATCCATATCCATGGCAATGTTTATGGCGGCAACGACGTTTCGGGCTATGTGAACATAACTGCAGAGGAAAACGGATTCAGAGACAATGGCGGTGAAGGAAGCAACATCAAGATTCTGGGTGGACACATCTATCAGAATGTATATGGAGCCGGAAACGGTAACTACCTGTATGCACTCGACAAGAACCAGAACCAGAAGGTGACGGTGAACGAGTATTACCCTATGAACCCGGAGGATCCAAACTCAGAGACCGTTCCTCTGGTATATACCGTACCGATGAGAAAATCCATGCCTTCCTACAAGGAGGCAAGCGATGCGGCTAAGATTGTGAACATCAATTCATGGCGACCACTCACCAACAAGGTGAACATCGAAATCAAGGGTAACTCTACATCTGAAAAGGTGAATATCGCCGGTGACGTTTATGGAGGAGGAAACTCTGCCACCGTTCTGAAGGTGAAGGACAAGGATAACAAGGCTGTAGAAAAGGTGGGAAACATCCATATCAACATAGGAAGTCATGTGAACATCGGACGTGTCTTCATGGGTTGCAACGGAGATGAACTCTTCGCCAAATCAGAGGACAATGACTTCATGAACAAGTTCCAGAAACTCAATGGAAACGTGGAGGACTATACACAGGAACTGAACCTTGCCGATACCATCGACTGGTTCTCCAATCCTTCGAACAAGGATATCGGTACCCTCTATCTCCCTACCAAGCTGGAAGACCGACCAACCGTATATTCTCACCTCATCGACCTGTATTTCCAGCCAGTGGAAACAGATATCCAGGGAGAACTGCAATGGAACGGAACCCAGACGGGTGAAGGACTGGAAGACTGTACCATCAAGACTTTCTGCTGCGGAGGAAATCGTGGCAACATGAACATCTATCCAAATACAAGGGGCAATGTAATCAATTATATCTTCCCGGAGGGACTCACCATCACCGACAAGATTGTGGGTGGCTGCAACAATGCCAACTACAACTATAAAGGACTGGTGAACCATGAGGGTGGCTATCTACTGGGACGTGCCTACTCTACCGATCCTTTCATCCAACTCACCATCAAGAACAAGTTCCAGCCAGAGGAGAAGAACGATGCCTATGTGGGAGGAAACGTATTCGGCGGCTGCTACAAGACGGGAACCGTGAGAGGCGACGTTACCATCGATCTCCGGAGCGACATGCTTGCCGGTAAGGATAAGAAGAAACTGGAAAATTCGAACGATTCTCTGGCTACCAAACCGGAATACTCCAGCCTCAACATCTATGGTGCCGGATATGGTATGGAGAGTTATGTTTACGGCAATACCCACATCATCATGGGTAAGGATATGAAATGTTCTGAACATAAGACAGAAGGTGGTAAGTTCCTTCCTTGCGGTGTAAACGGAGCTACAGGTGTATCAGCCAACTTCATCTATGGTGGCGGTCAGCAGGGTAATGTCATCGGACTTACCGATGTGGATATCCTCAATGGTCACGTCTTCCGTTCGGTAACCGGCGGTTCCTATTCTGGCTATGTATATGGTTCTACCCAGGTAAAGGTGGGCTACCCTACCTACTATCAGGTAAAAGTCGGGCATTCCGGCATCTATCTGCTGGACCGTACCGACAAGAACAACCTGTATATTGACCATGAGAATAAGAAGAAGGACGGAAAGATACTGCCAAACCTTGCCTCAGAAACCATCAAGCAGAGCATCAGACTCATCAGTGGTGACAAGGTTTCGCAGGCTGTTTATGCTTCCATCATCGGCAAGCAGGGAGTTACGGACTTCGTGAAGGAGAAGGAGAATGATTTTGATGCATTCACTACAGCCCCATCTTCACCACTTACATGGAACGACATCAATATCAAGATTGGAGAAGCTATCTATGGTGGCGGTTACTCCGTGGCACAGGGTACTTCTGTCATGGCAAACGACTCTACCATTCTGAAATTTACTCGTCAATACAATATAGACAAGGCTTTCACGGAAAGACAGGATGAATTGGCTAAGCTGCCTAATGGTACCACAACAGGATTCGGCGGTAACACCACCATCCTGGTTGCCGACAATTCTGCACCAGAATCTGACCGTGACCATATCATCATCTCCCATCAGAAAATGCAGTCGGTCGTATTACCAACAGGCACTGACCTCTTCGGCTACTATTACATGGACAAAGACGGCAACTACCGTTACATCTCTCTCCAGGACAACTATTTCTATGGAGACGGATATAAGAAGCCGGAACATCAGTCGGAGACCGACAAGAATATATATGCCTACGACAGTGAAGGTGGAATCTTCGGAGACGGACACCAGTCGTATGCAGCCGGCTTCCGCAGTGCCGACCTGACGGGTTACGGCTTTGCAGGAACCAATATCAACAATCCGAAGATCATCAATACCTTCCAGCGTATGGACATCCTGCGACTGGAGGATAACTGCTTCAACGTACTTGGAGCACGCGACTATGCCACCAACCTAACCAACAAGACTCCATATTCAATAGCACGAGTGGGAGAAATCCAGATGTTTGCCAAGAATATAACCTTGACCGACAACAAGTTGCAGGATAAATCCACAAAGCGTGCACGCAACTATATGGGTCTTGCCAACAACATCCACTACGTGGGAGCAGTAACTTCGAATGTTCCTTTCGACGATGCCGATAAAGAACCATGGCGCAACAATACCGGTATGGTACCTGCTGATGGCGACTTCAAGGGCAAGTCATATATGGAGGTAAAACAGAATTACATCGACAAACACGACCAGAACTTCCAGAAGCGCAATGACGGTACGGCAAAGAACATGATAGGTATCGCCTCAGGCTATGCCCTCAAGATTCAGAACGTACAGGAGTTATACGATGACAGCAAGAAGAATGTCATCGACAGTATTTTCTACGGTCCTATCTACGGCGTAGTGGAGATGAACCTCATCGACGTTCGTGAAGACGAAGGTGGCGGCTATGTATATGCCGACAATGTGCATAAACGGGCAACGGCAGAGGGAGAAAGCGGACACAAGGTAGACTTCCTGGAAACCACCGGAAACTTCGTCTTCCCATACGATGCCAAGCAGAACCGCTTCGTTGTTGACGACTGCTTTCCTACCGGATTCTATGGTATGGATGATGCAGGAAAAGCAAATCCGGATGACAAGATTGATGTTCACTATTGGTATGTAACAGGTTTCAACTACTATTACAATGCCCACATCACTGGCTATACCTACAAGGACAAGATGACCTTCTTCAGTGACAACAAGGACGGTCTCACCGTGCTCTCAGGACTGAAACCAAACCAGCCTGTAACCATTCAGAGCTGGAAGATGCGCAGCGAACATCCTAAGACAGAATACAGCTGCGACCTGGAAGAGCGCAACTATCGGCCAGCCGGTACAGAAGGCAACGTGGATATGGACAATCAGGACGTATCCGGCAAATACAAGCTCAGCATCGGGGCCTCTTCTTCAGAGGAATATGATGGCAAAGGATTCGCTGCTGTATTGCCGATGAACGGAGTATTCAAAGAAGAGAACTATCAGAAACGTCAGCTCCCTTCTGCGCTGACAGATGGCGATGCCAAAATTTCATTCCAGCTGACAGACTCTGTCAACAATACGACAACCGACTATTTCAAGAAGCATCTCTCTGAAAAATGTCTTGCCACCGTTGTACTGAAGGGACATGCATACGAAGAATATACAGATGAGACCAACAACAAGCCTATCATCAGTAAGGTGGCCTCATCCGACTTCTTCATCCAAGATGGCAATGATTACAAACAGGTAGCAACAGGAACCAAGCTATCTGCCGGCACTGTTTATTATATCAAGAACGGCATTGCTGGAGAATACACCAAGATATACCCTGATAGAATCTATATAAAGGATGCCAACAACAAAGATGGCTATGCTCCTGTCAACATCACAGACGTAAAAGCAGGATCATCCAACTACTACTGTGAGGTAGAACGAATCTACACTTACACCATCTATCTCACTATAGAATATGTGCAGGGTCCTAACATCAACGGTAAGATAACTGTTGACAACTGCGCCTTGCCGGGAGAGATGGTCAGACTCAGGAAAAACCAGATTTCCATTGAGGCAGACGAATCGTTCTCTGCCAACGGATACTACTGGCGCATAGGAAAGCGCAAGCAAAACGAAAAGGGAAACTGGGTATTTGAAGACGCTACCGAATGGGACATCAACAAAAAGGCTACAGGCTACGACACCTACAAGCAGGGAAGCAGCGAAGCACAAGGACTCTTCAAGGACTGCGTATATGACAAGACCAATGACTATCTGGATATTCCAGCCTACTACTTCATGAACGGATATGGCGTACAGCTGGGTATCACCATGAATGGTCTGAATAAGATCTTTACGGTGGATATGGCAGACGACAGCCAGTTTACCGTACACAACTACCACCGCATGAATCCTCATCAGAAGGGTGTGAACCTGCATCTTTCGGAGGCTATCCAGCGTACCAAGGAAGACAAGACGTTTGCCGAACCTCGCATTTATATCTCTGATGCCAGCGACCTGAAGGCATTCATCAACTTCGTGGATACCATCGGAACCGGTACGGGAAGCAAGGTGGAACGATATGGAAAGAATGCCCAATTCATCCTGCAGAACGACATCACCGTGACCAGCGACTTCGATGGAAGCAATGCTATTTTTGCCGGCACTCTTCATGGCAACGGACATGTCATCAAGGGTCTGGCTCAAGGCAAATCATTCCTCAAAGAGAACCAGGGCAACATCTATAACCTCGGTATGGAAAGCGGCAATATCGCTGCCGAGGGCTGCAAGAATGGGGGTGCCTACCACTGCTGCTTCGAATATAACAAGGGCATACAGCCTATCGTCTATCACATGGACGGCAAGGCTGATACCCATTATAAGGCAGACGACTTCAGATACGGCAAGGTTGGCTACGACCTCAACGAATACTATCTGCGTGCCCGCTACAGCAACAACATGGAAACAGAAGCAGACAAGGCGGCATTGAAGTACGTCTACGATTACTATGCCAACGGCGACTATCAGTATGCCCACCGCACAGATGCCATCACCGGCAACAACACGGGTATCACCTATCTGAGAAAAGGTACAGACAGTGACCAGCCTAACTACGGCAGCAACGAAACCCGCCACGACCAGAGTCACGCTATCGATGCGGCTCGAAAGGCATCGCAGGGTACAGCATCCGCAGTCAGCTACGTTCCACTGTTCGACGGAAACCAGGCAGACGGAAGTCAGCCGATGAACGACTTCATCTTCTGGGGACAGTCATTGCAGAAGGTTCCAGACCTCTGTCCTTCCCAGATAGTTTCCCATCAGAACAGCTATATGAGAAACCGCATATATCGTACTGCCGGCTACTATGGCGACACGAAGCTCGATGCATTCCACTATAATGCCAGCAACAATGCCAACAGCCTCATGAGTACCTACGTACACCAGACGACAACAACGGCTATCGACTTCACCTGTCTGAACGACAAGGGGGCAGCCATGGGATTCAAACAGGCGGCAGACATCAACCAGAACGGCATCTTCTACCCACCGGTAGATGACAATGCCAAGATATTCAGCGACCTAAGCATCCAGCAGGGAGTAAGCCAGAACCTCCTGGTATATACTGCTGCCAATGGCAACGACATCGACAACAATACAGAGGCTTACGACATCGCAGACAATGCACTCGGCTACAAGGAGAACACGAGTGAGACTACCATCTACGGACATCATATTTTCAAGAATAATGCCGATGATGGCTATACCACCTCTCTCCTCCACCTCGTAGAACGCACCCCTGAGGATAAGAACAGCGAGGGAGACAAGTGTGAGAACAACGACTTCTGTGCCCCTATCCCATTCACGGTAACCAACCATGCCTGGTATGTTCGCAAGCCGATGTACTATGCTGAGGATGCTACCGGAGCCTGGGAAGGTATCTGCCTGCCATTCACCGCACAAAAGGTAATGGCATCGCTCAATGGTGAGATCACCCATTTCTATGGTGATAAATACCTGCATCATGAATACTGGCTGCGCGGTTTGACAGAGGTGAACACGACAAACAATACAGCCACCTTCCAGCGTCCGGGTACAACAGCAGGACTCTTCCAGGCTGAGGGAGCAGAAAGTAAGGATTACACCTTTAATAATAACTTCTTTGTAACAACCTACGGAGAACATTTCTATAACAAGGATGCTAATCCATACTACAGCAACCAGCAGGAGTATAAGAACTATCAGTTGCTGACCAAGGGAATCCCATATCTGGTCCGTTTCCCTGGTTACCATTATTACGAGTTCGACCTTTCAAGTAAGTTCTATAACAACATCTTGAATACAAACGAGTCTTCGCAAACCGTTACCTTCCATGCCTTCGGTAATGAGAACGAAACCGAGCCGGCAGATAAGGCGATCGTGATTCCTATCACCCAGGCTATGACAACCCAGCACAACGGTTATTATCATGTAGGTAGCTTTGCTGCCACCAAGGTAGCCAACGGAACCATCTATGGTATGAACGCCGTGGGTACTGCATTTGATGATGCGTCTACCCTCCAAACCGTAATGCCATTCCGCACCTATATGACAACATTGATGACAAATGCCAGAACCCGTTCTACTGATGCTCCATCCGTGATTCGCATTGCCGAAACCACGGGTATCGAGAAGATAGAATCTGACGTGAATGGTAACGATGATACACCAGCCGGCGAATCACTCTTCATCCGCCCTATCGGAGCTCATCGTGTACGCATAGAGAGCACCTACTCCACCCAGTTGCAGGTATTCTCAACCACCGGTCAGCTTTATCGCATCTTGGATGTACGTCCTGGCACCGCCACCTATAGTGGTTTCCCTGACGGCATCTACATCTTCGGAAACAGAAAAATCATGGTAAAATAACAGAAAGATATGAATAGAAAGAATAAGATATCAACCGGCAACTTCAAGAATGCCATCAGCATCAAACCGGACGATATGCTCAACGTCCGCTCCTTTACCATCCCTACCAACTATACCCTCTTCAAGAGCATTGATGATAAAGGAAATGCTGTTGAGCAATATTATACCTTCAAATACTGGACACTAGAAAACGACACAACCAAATACGAACTCGGCAATACCTATTCTCCCCTATTCCATTGGGAACCCGTTCGCTTGCCGCCTGCTCACCTGCTCCAGGTTCCGACGACTGTATCCTCACAGATACTACCGGCTATAATATCCGCAACGTAATGGGTGGTACGGATGCCCTCGAACCTCAAATTCTCTGCCGGCAGATTGATACAGAATCGGGATTACTATCGAAAAATGACGAAGAGTTGGAGGATAAGGAAAAGGTAGATACGGAAAACCATATCATCTGGAAAAGATGGTAAATCAGAGCAACCAGGATAATCTGGCATTGGGCAAGCATTCCATCTGCTTCGCCATTGCTTCTGGCGCGACTTCCATCACCTCTCCTACCCTGCATAAGAAGGATGAGAAAGAGATTATCTATAATCTCAATGGTCAGCAAGTAGATAAGACCTCAGCCAGAGGCGGCATCTTCATCTCCCGCCAGAAAGGTAAGTTCTATAAAGCTCCCGGCTCTTCCGGAGGAAGGAGATAGTTCTGCTGGCGAATTCAGATGTTTGAATAAGCAGAAGGAGATGATTGAATAAGCGAAAGGATATGATTGAATAAGCAAAAGGAGACGTTTCTTTGGGTTCAAAGAGACGTCTCTTTTAGTTTTAGGAGACTGCTTTTCGAGTTGAAGGAGACTGTTTCTCGAAGGTTGCCACTAGGCTCAGCAGACCTGCTGAGCCTAGTCAGCAGCTCTGCCGACTGCAGTCAGCAGGTCTGCCGAGCCTAGTGACAACACCTTTTAATCGTACAACTACAACCCTTATAGTCGTACAACCATACACCCTATAGTCGTACAACCATAAACCTTTTAGTCGTACAACCATAAACCCTTTAGTTGTACAACTATTAACCCTTTAGTCGTACAACTATAAACCCTTTAGTCGTACAACCATAAACCCTTTAGTTGTACAACCATATACCTTTTAGCTGTACAACCATAAAACGCAACCCCGCCAGGCGTTCCTCCTTTGACGCCTAGCGGGGTTGCCCTTTTTACCTTTTTACCTTTTTACTTTTTTACCTTTATAATAAGGACTTGGGGGACTAGCGATGGAATCGCTAGGAACGGGGGGCGAAAGGGGGGTAAGGTTCTTTTTACCTTTTTACCCTTTTACCCTTTTACCTTTTTACCTTTAAACTCCCTTTTCAGCAAACAGGCCGAAGAGCTCAGCATCTATCAGGTCAGTAACCTTTCGGAAATCTTCCGGATTCTCTCCGAACTCCAGATTATCACCATCGATGATGATGAGGCGACCTTTATAATCCTTGATCCAATCCTCATAACGCTTGTTCAAGCCCTGGAGGTAATCGATGCGGATGCTCTTCTCGAAATCGCGGCCACGCTTCTCGATATGCTTCACGAGCGTAGGAATGCTGCTCTTGATATATATCATCAGGTCTGGGAGTTTCACCAGACTGATCATCAGATCGAAGAGATCGGTATAGTTCTTGAAATCCCTGTCGCTCATCATACCTATATCATGAAGATTAGGCGCAAAGATACGCGCATCCTCAAAGATGGTTCTATCCTGTACGATGGTCTGCTCTGAACGTGAAATCTCCACAACATCATGGAATCGCTTGTTCAGGAAGTAAATCTGAAGATTAAACGACCAACGTTCCATATCCTTGTAATAATCAGCCAGATATGGATTATTATCTACCGGCTCGAAATTAGCTTTCCAGCCATATCTCTTGGCAAGCATCTTGGTTAATGTTGTCTTGCCGCTACCTATATTTCCTGCTATTGCTATATGCATTTTTGTTAATGTTAAATGTTGAATTGGACTAGCGATGGAATCGCTAGGAACGGGGCGCAAAAGGGGGGAAGGTTCTTTTTACCTTTTTACCCTTTTACCTTTTTACTTTTTTACTTTTTTACCTTTTTACCTTTAAGAGAACAGCCCGAAGAGCTTGGCATCTATCTTATCTATGATTTCACCAAACTGCTTGGGATTGTGCTCGAAATCGAGATTATCAACTTCTACGATGAGCACCTTGCCCTTATACTTGTTCATGATGAAATCTTCGTAAAGATTGTTGATACCTTCCAGATAATCCAAAGGCA